>Ga0066605_10000941_pt1 | contig 19390 bp, 19 predicted proteins | sample SaaInlLV_DNA_10m_FD_60385 | JGI IMG/M metagenome (GOLD analysis project Ga0066605, IMG submission 60385) | Marine microbial communities from expanding oxygen minimum zones in the Saanich Inlet - SI075_LV_DNA_10m | ecosystem: Environmental > Aquatic > Marine > Unclassified | place: British... | reverse complement strand
CCACTCTAGTTCTTTTGAGGAATATGTATCAAGGTAAAATCCGAAACCTCCGATGATGGTAGAAACAATCAAAAATGAAGGCGCATCAAAACTTAAAATATTTTTCATTCTAAATATTCTTCTTCTTCGCCTTTTTATTTCTTTTGGTTTTTCATCTAATTGTGCAGTGTCAGTATCATTTACATAGACTTCCTTAATTTCAACTTTAGGCTCTTCAACTTTATCCGAAAACTCTTCTTCAAAAAATTCTCCGCAAAAGCGACATTTAATAGCCTCTAGTTTAATATTCTCTGCGCAATATGGGCATTTTTTCATAAGTATAAGTTACAAAATAAATTATAAAAAATAATCAAATCTAGACATATGATGTTCCCAATGGGAGCAATAAGAACATCGTAATAAAATAAAGTCTATTATTTAAATTTCTCTAAAGCCCAGCCCATTGCAGCTCCAGATATACCGTACATAATTCCACTTATAAATACATCAATCGCTATGTAAGTCATATCACCCCACACACTAGGCATGAGCCCTGCCATTTGCATATTCAAAAAGAACCATTTCGCTCCGCCAAACCATGCACCAGTAATTGCTCCATTAACTACGCCCAGAACACCCATTTTATCATATATAATAGCCATTACAAAGACATAAACGAGACCTCCTATCATAGCAGGCGCCATATCAGGTGGAAATTGAACTACTCCTGGGAATTTATCAGATAATGAAGTCATGTGTCCGTTATAGAACAACACAGCGGTTATGCCGCCAACAACTCCCATTACGACGAAACCAACTGCACCGGTAATGCCTATTTTTTTTATATCCATTGATAGCTCCTTTTTTTGGTGAAAAATCACATGTCATTAAACTAATGTTAAAAAAGCATGAAGACTATTACATTAAAATTGTGCTTTGATTATTTTTTTTTCTTCATCTGAAGCAAATAGCTTATCCCATTCTGCTAACTTTCTAGACATTATTTTTTGAAAAAAAAATGGAGTAAAAATAGTCATATATAACATCGATAAGTAACCATAAGGCATCATAGGAGCATTTTGGTATGCATCCAACTCCCAGAACTTAAGATATGGTTTTTCATGATGGGCAGAATGTCTAGTTACATTGTAAAGGTAAATACTACTCATTACACTATTAGAGTTCCACGAATGTCTTGGCATAACTTTTTCACCTTCTACTCTTACTAAACCATAATGTTCGATATAATTAATAACTTCTAAAAGAGATTTTGCAGTAAAAGCACATAACAAAAAGATAAATAATCCATTTAATCCCCCAACAAAAAAAGATAAACTCGCAATAAGAATGCTCCTTAAATAGCCTTTTATTAATTTATTTTGAAAACCGAAAATATTTAGCGATTTATGCTTTAATCTCTCAATTTCTATCTTCCAGGCATCAATTTGTTCTTTAATGATAGCACTAAATACAAATTTATACACATTTTCTCCTCGATTTGCAGTTGCAGGGTCTTTAGCTAAACCGACATTTTTATGATGTCCATAAACGTGTTCAATCGCAAATGCACAATCCCAAGACAATGATAAAAGCCAATTGCCAATAAATAAATCAAATTTTTTCTTTATCCTGTGGCTCATTTCATGGCCTGGAACGGTACCCATAATCCCAATGAATAAGCTTGTTAAAGCAACAAGTGCTATTTTATCTGAAAAATAAATTGTCTCTCTCAAATGTAATAGGTCAATATTTAATATTTCTAGAAAAAATATTGAGAATGCATTTGCATCAGAATTCCCAAGAATAAATACTACAGTCATCAAAAACATTAGTAGTAATGGTAAATTTAAATAAATGGGAAGGTTTAGAAAAAAGTTGGATTTATAATTATGTTTTTTATTATCATTTTTTAAAAACAAATCTCCAAATATTATAAATGATGAAAAAGAAATGAAGAATACCAATGGAAAGAATTTTCCCAATGTGCATATGTACCCAGCGCTCAAAATTGTAATGGTAGAAATATAATATTTTAAATATTTCATAAAACGTTAGCTGCCTTTTAGAAAGTCTCTCGGCAAATCATATTTTTTATATAAGTCATTTCCGTATAATATAGTTTTATCATCAATAAGTTTCAATTCTGTTTTATATGATTTACCTTTGTATTCAGTTAATGTGTAGGGTTTTCCAAGCCACTTTTTATGAACTTTTCTCGAATATATTAAATTTTGTTTATCAGCCACTTTTATATATTCTTCTAAGATTTGACCATCATTCGATGTATTGATTTTTAAATAAATTTGCCAATTTGTTCTATCCTTATACCACTTACCATCCAGTTCGTTTTGCCCCTCTATCAAACAAAACATTATTGTGAAAAGGATTGATAGATTTCTAAACATTGTAATGAAGATAGCTGTGTCTATAAAATTCAAATTTTTAATCATTTTTTTTAAACAAATAATAATCCAAACTGTATTTCCCTGATCCAGAAATCATTATTACCAAGCATATAAAAGCATAAATTAATGCTAATTCTGAAAAATCATCTTTTAATAAATGCTTTAGGGATGCTATTGCCATTGTAAAAAATAAGAAGAATGAAGAAAAACGAGTAACGAGTCCAAAGGCTACTAACAAAGCCCCTATTGATTCAGATAATGAAGCTAAGAAACCAAAAAATATGTGAAATGAATCCAGGCCTATTAGATCAGTAAAGGCATGCCCCAACTTTTCCCACCTTGCTGTGCCAGCTATTAGTTTACTGAATCCATGACCAAAAAACATTAATAAACCTGTCGTAACCCGAAGAATTAATAATGATATATCATTATTACCTTCTGCGCTTAGTATGATATTTAAATTTTTCTTAATACTTTGAATATTTTTGCTCATTGATTTCTCTTTTATTTTTTAATTGATTTTCCAGTCACCAAATTTAGATAACCCTTTTGAAATTGATTTCAATTTTTTACAAATATTAAATTTTTAAAATACATTAAATAAAAAGCTAAATTTAATCTGAGAATAATTAATAACTTTACTTAAGAAAGGTTAATAATATGTTAAAACCTAAAATGGTATTCACAGTACTAGCAGCTTGGTTTGCTTTTCATATTTTTATTTTCTGGGTATTAAACCCAACAGGTGTAGAAGCCTTAGTTGAGAGCGAGAAAGGTCAGTTCATGGCTAGAGTGATGGGTTATATTGGTGGCACGCTTTCTATGATGATTGCATATACTTTTTTTATGCTTCGAGACATTAAGGGTCAAAAAGCAAAAAATATACTGCTCGGCGTAGGAAGTATCATGGCAATAGCGGACGCTGTAATTATTGCATCAAATTTGTCTGCGTACGAAAAATTTCCAACAGAGCCTATGATTGCAACGCCTCAGCCAGCGGTTGCTTTATGGATTATTTTAACAGCTTATACGCTCTATGTGGCAGTAATAACTAAAAGATAATGTCTTAAAAAATTGTAATTAATTTTTAAGCTTAAATACTTGCAAAGATACAAGTTTTTTATTTTCTTCTGAAAATTGCTGACCAACTTCTTCAAATCCGAACTTTTTGTGAAAATTAATTGATTGTTGATTTAATGGCTTGATATTTACCTCGCATGCTAGATGACTTACTTTATTTATGTACTTATACTTGATGTCATTGTAAAAATAACTACCAATTCCTTTATTTTGATTGCTCTTTGAAACAACGATTCGATCAACGTAAATAAAAGATTTGTAATGGCTATTAAACCATTGATAATTGATACTATCATAAAGTTTATTTGGAAATAATCCGATTAAAAAACCAACAGATTCGTCATCATTTTTAATGATTTTAATGTAATCTGATATATTTAAAAATTTTAAAAAAAGATCACTTGAAAGCATGCTCACAGCAGGCATATTATTTTGGTTTAGATTCAAAATAAAATCCATGTCGTTTTTAGTGGCACTCTTTATGTAATAATTATTCATTTCTATAGGATAATTACTTTTCTTAGAGTTGTAAACATTTTTTCACTTTCTTTAATCTATTTCTATTTTTTATTATGATTATTTGATAGAAACCACATAACAAAACATATAAAATATAATATTGAAATTATTACCAACATAAGCAGTGTTAATTTTTTTGTCACATATAACAAAAGTAGTATTGATATTAAAACCAACTCAATATAAATTAATTTTCTTTTAATGTTTGTTGTCCTTTTTTTCATTTAATCTCATCAAGTTACAATTTATGGCCTCTGGGTCCACGAATTTGATGAAACATAAAAAATAAACATACCAACATTAAACTCACATTTATCCCATAAGCAGTATTTTAGTAGCACATAAATAAGAATATTCTAATACCGCAATTAATTTTATGTTCAATAAAAATTTAATGCTAAAAGAAACTTTCATTTATGATATTTTATAAAGCATTTATTTATAATTTTAATTAAACATAAAATCATTATATAATTATTTATAATTGAGTATCTATGATAAAAATCTCAAATAATTTATACGTCAACAAAAATGACATTAAAGAAACCTTTGCAAGATCTTCAGGACCAGGCGGACAGCATGTAAATAAAGTTTCAACTCAAGTACTACTTCGTTTTAATGTGATTAATTCTATAAAAATCAGCGATAATATGCTTAATCGATTGAAAAATATATCAGGATCAAAATTAAAAGGAAACGGCGATTTAATTATTACTTCTAGTAAACACAAATCACAAATACGTAACCGTAAAAATGCACTTGATAAGTTAATTTATTTATTAAGGGAGGCATCAAAAAAGCCAAAAAATAGAAAATCTACTTACCCCAAAAAAAGTAGTATTGAAAAAAGATTAAAAAATAAACGCGCTCACAGTTTAAAGAAAAAAGATCGTCGTAAAGTTGATTCTTCTGATGCTTAGTTTACCTTGGCTTGATTTTTCATAATTCTTTTATAAAATATAAACATCTTATAAGCACTTTTAATTTCATTTCTGATTAGTAGATCCATCCTCATTCCATTTTTTTTCAGAAAGTATTTTACCTTTTTTAAATGTTACTTCTACTTTTTTCTGACCATTATCAAACCACATAGTACTTAGTCCATCGAGTTCGCCATCCTTGTTGTTCGTTTCTAATTGTTTTTTTCCATTTTCATACCACGAAGTGCTTAATCCATCTTTATTATCGTTTTTAATATATCCTTCCAATTCTTTTTGTCCATTTTTATACCATGTAGTTCCCAAACCATTTAATCTTCCATTTTTAAAATTCATTTCTTCTTTTTTTTGTCCATTATCAAACCAATTTGTTAATAACCCAACCGGTTTTCCATCCTTGAAAGTTCCTTCAAATTTTTTCTTTCCATTTTTATACCACTCAGTATGTAACCCATCTTTTATTTTTTCATTCATATTTTAAAACCTAACCTCATACATCAATATTCTGGACAACATCATGATACTTGGACCTTGCAACAATCTATGTAAAATCTTTTATAAACAATTTGTTTTTCAATTCTATTTTTTATTGCTCAAGTATTGCATTTTCCAGCCAACCAGGTGAGGCGGCTGCAATTAATTGTTTAGTGTATAACTCCTTTGGAGATTGTATTAGATCTTCTGCAATACCTTGTTCAATTTTTTTACCGTTTTGTAATACAATAATTCTATCAGCCAGGTATCTTGCCGAGGCCAAATCATGAGTTATGAATAATATCGCAACATTGTGCTCATTGCGTAGTTTAGCTAATATTCTAAGAATATCCATTCGTATAGAGACATCAAGCATCGAAGTTGGCTCATCGGCAATAACTAAGTCCGGTTTAACGCTTAACGCTCTAGCTATCGCAACTCTCTGACGTTCGCCACCAGACATTTCATGAGGAAACTTTTTCGCAAAGAGTTTCCCCGGACTTAATTCAACAGACTCTAATAGTTTATAGATATATTTCTCTAATTTTATTTTAGGAACAATATTATGTCGAAGAATAGGCCTAGAAAGGTGATGGTATACATTGTGTATATTATTCAAAGATCCAAATGGGTCTTGAAATATCATTTGTACTTTTTTACGATAACCAAGAGATACATTTTTTGATCTATTTCTTTTTAAATCAGTTCCATTCAATAAAATTGAACCCGATGTTTGAGTTTCTAATCTTGTAATTAGCTGTGCTATTGTACTTTTACCACTACCAGACTCGCCTACTAATCCAATAATTTCACCTTTAAATATTCTTAGAGAAAAATCTTTTACAGCATGAAGAGTTTTTTTCTTAAAAAAACCGCCTATTAAATATTCTTTATTTATATTTTTCATTTCCAACATTGGTATACCAGTTTTACTTGGAAGATTAGGCTCGGGGAAAAACTCTATTCCTCTTTTACCTGACGCGGATGGCAAAGAAGAAATTAATTTTTTTGTATATTCTTTTTCACCACCCAGTTTAATTTTTTTTGTTATATCAACCTCAACAAGCTCACCTTTTTTCATGACACCAATTTTATCAGCGAACTCAAGCAGTAAGTTTAGATCATGAGTAATAAATAAGATTGTGAAGTCCAGGCTCTTTCTTAGTTCTAATATTTTGAGTAAGATTTCTCTTTCAATAATTACATCCAAAGCAGTTGTTGGTTCGTCCATAATAATTAATGGAGGTGTAAGAGCTAGGGCAATTGCTAGAACAACTCTCTGTCTCATACCACCAGACAATTCATGAGCATAACTTTCTAATCTATCACGATCAATATCAACAAGCTCTAATAGCTCTTTAGATTTTTCTACTGCTTCAAATTTTGACATTCCTTTGTGTGTTATAAATACATCAATTATTTGTTCTTTGATTGTTAAAACTGGATTCAGTGCATTCAGGGCACTTTGCATAACAATTGAAATTTGACTCCATCTTAATTTTCTTACTTCGCTTACAGATAGAGAAAGGATATCTTTATTATTATATTTTATATAACCATTAGTTATGATTGCTGGTGGATTCAGTGTCCTTATTATTGATTGTACAACAGTACTTTTCCCACAACCAGATTCACCCACAAGGCCAAATATTTCACCTTTTTTAATATCAAAAGAGACGTCTTTTACAGCATGTACAGGCTTTTTATTTGTGATGTATTTCACATCTAAATTTTTTATTGATATTAAATTTTTAGACATTTTTTCTTACTACAGGTGTTACGCCGTTGTTAAGTGTATTATCTGGTAGTTCTTTTTTCCAATTCTTCTCAGAAATTAAACGAGGATTTGTTACTTCATCTATGCCAAAATTTATAAGAGTAAGAGAAAAACTTATCAGAGCTATACTTAATCCAGTAGGTACAAATGTCCACCAAGATCCAGTTAGCAAAGCTAAGTCGTTAGATGCCCAGTATAAATTTGTACCCCATGAAACAGTACTAACATCACCAAGACCTAAAAATTCGAGGCCCACCTGGGCTCCGATAGCGTAGACTGAAGCTCCAATAAATGAAGAAGCCAATAACGATAGCATTCTAGGCATAATCTCTACAAATATAATTCGAGAATTGCTCTCTCCGCTTATAATTGCAGCTAATACAAAATCTCTTCCTTTTAAAGACATCATTTGCGATCGAATTACTCGAGCATTCCAAGCCCACCCTGTTAGAATTAATACTCCAGCAAGCGTTAAAGGGCCAGGCGGTAACCAACTAGCTAAAATTACCATTAAAGGCAAACCTGGCATTACTAAAAAAACATTAATTATTAGGGATAAAAAATCATCAACTTTACCGCCATAATACCCAGCTGCTCCACCAATAAATGCTCCAATAATAACAACAAAGAATCCTGTTGTAAATGCAACTAAAAGAGTCTGTCTTGCACCTGCGATTGTTTGAGATAGAACGTCTTGCCCTTGGCCATTTGTACCAAAAAAATGTTCCAGAGAAGGTGGCGAAAGAGGGGCTCCTAAAAAAGCGGTAGGGTCAAGGGTAAATAAAGGGCCAAAGATTGATAGTCCTATAAGTGAGGAAACAAAGTAAAGACCAAAAGAGGCTTTTTTATTTTTTATGATTCCTCTTCCCCATCTTTTAAGGATACTGTTCTTATTCATTTTATTTTCTTGTCCTTGGGTCTAGAAATAAAATAGCTATATCCACAAACCAATTAGCAGCTAAAACAGCGAGCGTGATTGTCATGAATAACCCTTGCATAAGAGGAAAGTCTTGAGACCTTACTGCTTGTAGAAGCAAATAACCTTGACCTGGATAAGAAAAAATAATTTCAGTTAGTAGTGCGCCACTAAGCACAAACCCAAGCGCCATTCCAAACCCTGTAAAGTTTGGTAGGATTGCATTTCTAGCTGCATATTTTAACATAACAACCCAAGATGACAGGCCTTTTGCTCTAGCAAGAGTTATATAATCAGACCCCAGCGTGGTAAGCATAGTATTTCTCATTGAGAGCATCCACCCGCCAAGACTTACCAGAATCATTGTAGTTGCAGGTAGTATAGCATGATAAATAGAGCTAAAAATAAAAGGAATATTCAAACCAACAGTAACATCATCACTATAGGCATGCCGAAGTGGGAACCACTCAAGTTTAAAGCCAAAAATGTATAGCGATAGCATTGCCAACCAGAAGTAAGGGAAAGCACCAATAAAAGCCAAAGATGGAGGAAGAAAAGAGTCAAGTCGACCACCTCTTTTCCAAGAAATTATTGCACCCAATAAAGTACCTATTATAAAAGAAATAACGAGAGAGGTCCCCGCAAGAAATATTGTCCACAACAATCCCGTAGAAATAATATTAGCAACAGGCTCTGGGAAATATGCAATAGAAACTCCTAAGTCCCCTTTAAACATACTTTTGATATAAGAAAAATATTGTAAAAGTAACGGGCCATCTGTGAGACCAAAGGTCTCCCTGAGTGCAATCATTGCCTCGGGTGTTAATTTCCCTCTAAATCTTGCAAAGATAATTGCAGCTGGATCTCCAGGCATTAATCTTGGTATAAAGAAATTAAGAGTAAGTGCTGCCCATGCTGCGATTGAATAAAAGCCAAGCCTTCTAATGAGGTATTGTAAAGAGTTACTCATCGTACCTCTACATTAACTAATACCATTAAATTTTCTGGCGCGGAGTTTGGTGATAAAGGCGCATAGGGGTTGTTTTTGCTAGGGAAGTTAGTAAAATAAGTTGTATTACATTCTGCCCAGGATACCTCTGCAAATAGAGGTATAGCAGGTGCATAATTAATGAATATATTTTGCAGTTTATGTAAAATATCTTTAATTACATATTCATCTGATGTTTTTTCAAATTCTAATAATAAAGAATCTACTTCATCAGTTGAAAACCTGTGCCAATTTGCGTCAGCATCTTTTCCTATAGGTTTTATATACTTGGATGACATCATCCCTCTATATAAAGGGAAAGGGGTTGTCCCCTTTTCTGCCCAACCTATAGCCATGTCAAACTCGCCTTTTTGCATTCTGCTCATCCAGGCGCCAAAATCATATGTCTTAACCTTTGCTTTTATACCAACTTTTTTAAGATTCTGTGATATAACTTGAGCGGATCTAATCCAATCACTCCAACCGGAAACAACAATTATATCAAAGGACAATAAATCCCCATTTTTATCTTCACGAAAACCATTTTTATTTTTATAATAGCCAGCATCATCAAAAATTTGGTTAGATAATTGTGGATTATATTTAACCCAGTTTTCTTTTGTTTCTATATCTTTTGAGTGCCATTTTGCCATTTTACCAGATATACCAGTTACATGAGCAGGTTCCGTATAGTTATACATACCTACTTTTACGACTAAACTTCTATCAATTGCATAGCTAATAGCTTTCCTAATTTTTGAATCTTTTAAGACTTTGTTCATTGTGTTTGTATAAAAAAATGTTGTATGCCCTGTTTCAGGGAACCAGTATTTATGATGTTCTGGGTTTTTTTTGGTATAAACTCTATCAATTGCGGGGATAAATGCTCCTGCCCAATCTAGATCTCCACTAATTAGAGCAAGCGTGACTTGTTCGTTGCTTGGGAATGCAGGAAACTTGAGTTTTTTTACTTCTGGTTTGTTAGGTTGCCAATAGTTTGGATTCTTACCTAGCTCCCAAACTTGATTATCAAAACGTAGAATTTCAGTGAAAGGTCCTGTCCCAACAGGGTTTGGATTTGAAAAACGTAGTGGGTCTTTAATTTTTTCCCAGATATGTTTTGCCACAATTGGTTGTCCAACGATTGCATCAAAACCTGGGACATAAATCCTACTAAACTTAAACTCAACAGTTGTTTTATTTAACGCTTTGACGCTTTCTAAATAGCCCCAAGAGTCTCTAGTATCTAGTCCTTTGTGTATCTTTTTAAGATTAAACGTAAAAGCAATATCTTCAGACGAAAAAGGGGTTTTATCTGACCATAGCACATTTTCTCTTACGTACATGATTAATGTCTTATTGTTATCTTCCCATTTATAGTCTGTGCAAAGCCAAGGTATATATTCCCCCCGCATTGAATTGTAAATAAAAAGAGGTTCATATATTCCGCTTGATGTAGGCCACCTAGCAGTTCCGGATGTTGAAAGTGGATTGAAGTTTCGAACCCATGATGCAGCATTTTCTTGATAAATAGTAAGTGCCCGTTCCTCTTTTCGTTCTTTTTTTGTTCCGCATCCGGCAGAAAAAATGAATAAGCAAATTAATATTGTTTTTAGCATAAAAATCAAGCACAAAGCTTATAAAACCGTTTGTAATCAACAAGCATTTTTTGACGCATAACCGCCTTGTTTGAAAGACCTCCATTTTTGATTTCTCATTTAAAAACTTTTTACAAAAATTAATCTATAAAAAAGAAACCTCACAAAAGTGCGGTGTATTGAAAGCGCGGAAAGTTTGACTCCACTCTCCTTACATCTAAACTTATTCTACAGCCATCCTCTACTTTTGATAGGCGGGTAAATGACGAACAAAATCCTTTACCAACAATTAAGGTCAATCGTAAAGTGTTCGTTACTCAGAAAGATTGGAAACTCTACATTGAGAAGCATAGACGGTAGTTATAAGGTATATTTACTCAATACAAACTTTAATATCATCTGTTACTCTCAATAGAAAAAACCCCAATAGTTCATCACCTATTGGGGTTTTCTTTAAGAATATTTTATCTTAGTTAAGAATTACATACCTACGGTAATAATCTTATAATATGTTTGAATATAGTATTTAAGAATAGTGATTTCAGTTTTCAGTTAATCACAACCACTCGTTCTCTGATACCCCACATAATCTTCAATACAAGATGGATATGGGGGACAGAGCTGGTTTTGAGAAACAGCGAAACTACTACTCCAATTAATATTTAAATCACATATTGTCTCTGGTATTAAACCTGTCAGTCGATTATAGTCTAGATACAATCTTAACAGATTGGTCAAATTCCCTAACTCTGATGGAATAGAACCTGTGAGGTAATTATCCCTGAAATCTAAATTATAAAGTCTCGTCAGATTACCAATCTCTGGTGGGATGGAACCTGTGAGGTAATTTTTATTTAAATCAAATTGACTCAAACTGTCTAGGTTTCCTATCTCAGGTGGTATGGAACCAGTGAGTTGATTACGACTTAAATACAATCCTCTCAGATTCGTCAGATTTCCTATCTCAGGTGGAATAGGACCTGATAGTTGATTATTATCTGAAGTGATACTAATCAAATTGGTCATATTACCTATCTCTGGTGGAATAGAACCTGTGAGTTCATTTTGATGTAAAAATATCTTTTCTAGATTGACCAGGTTTCCTATCTCTGGTGGAATAGAACCTGTGAGTTCATTACGATATAAATCCAAAAAAGTCAGTTTCGTCAGATTTCCTATCTCCGGTGGAATGGAACCTATTAATTGTTTATTACCTAAACTTAAAAATGTCAGGTTGGTCAAATTACCTATTTCCGGTGGAATAGAACCTGGGTTTTGATTAACCCCTATATCCGATCCGGATATATGAAGTTCAGTCAGATTGGTCAGATTACCTATCTCTGATGGGATAGAACCTGTGAAGTGATTATCACTTAACCTTAAATTAGTCAAATTGGTCAGATTTCCTATTTTTAGAGAGATGGAACCGGTGATGTCATTATTGTGAAAATTCAATTCAGTCAGATTAGTCAGATTCCAAATCTCTGATGGGATTTCACCTGTTAGTAGATTATCACTTAATGACAAATAAGTCAGATTCGTTAGATTACCAATCTTTGAGGGGATAGAACCGGTGAGTTGATTCTGACCTAAATCCAAAACAGTCAGATTCGTCAGATTACCAATCTTTGAGGGGATAGAACCGGTGAGTTGATTCTGACCTAAATCCAAAACAGTCAGATTCGTCAGATTACCAATCTTTGAGGGGATAGAACCGGTGAATTGATTCTCACTTAAATCTAAATATGTCAAATTCGTCAGATTCCAAATCTCTGATGGGATTGGACCTGTAAGTTCGTTACGATGAAAATCTAAACGTTCAGTGTCTTCCACTGAATAAATTTCTCCCCACAAAGTTACTTCAGTCGGAGGTTCTCTTTCATCCTCACAACCCCAATAAATCAAAAATAATACAGATAATAATGGAAGGAGTTTTTTCATTTTTGTCATTCAAGGATATAAAAATATAATATTTAAGGATGGTAAATTTAGTTCTTATTTAGTCATCATTTTTATCAAAAGGAATTTTTATGATAAAGTATATAATTGTTATATCAGTATTAATTGGTTCGGTTATTTTCTCCCAAGATATTATTCATACTGAAAAAGACTCTACGGGTGATTATATACGTTATATAGAATACTACAGGAAAGGTTCTCGAGGGTTAATTAAGACAAAGAAGGAGACCTATTACTCTAATGGAGTAATGTCATCTGAGTTATATTTTAGAAATGGGAAAGAACATGGATTAAATCGAGGGTGGTATGAAGATGGAAGTAGGGGTTTTGAATTCTCTTACAAACGTGGGAAACTAGATGGATTAAGTACTGAGTGGGATTATGATGGGAATAAGATATCCGAGGTAATTTATGAAGAGGGAAAACTGATTTCTAAAAAACGTTTTTAGTCAAAAAACTGAGATCATGGGGATTCTTCGTAACTACTCGTCAACATAATTAAACTCAACTTTATCCTTATCATCCCACTTCTGATTTATTCTAATTTGATGTTCTTCTTCCGTTTCGTTACTTCGTATAAAAACCATACAATCAATGTAATCAGTATCACCAAATAAATCATTATCATAATGTGGAGATATCTCATTATCTCTACAATATTCTTTTGAGATTTTACCTTTTTTATTTTTACAGATTTGACATAGAGTTTTAATCAACTATAAACCTTACTTCATTACAATATTCATTAATACAATCACAGAATAAAAATATAAATAACAACCTAATCACTGACTTAGAAAAGTTTCAAACTCATACCCATAGTCCTTATGAGATTTTAAGTTTTTAATTCTCTCTTCCCTCACCTTACCTTTTTTAATAATTGAAAAGACATGATTGTTTTTAAACTCTTTTCCATATGGAGTTTTGTAATCATTCAAATTCAAAAAATGAGATATTTTTCTGTAACCTAGTCCTTCTTTATGTAGTGTGGTACATAACTTATATAACTCTTCTTGATAGGAGTTATAATGTCCATAAGGTGAATAAAATAATTGAGGTTTTGTAAGGATGAAAAATTTGAAATTATTCGACTGTAACAGACTTCGCAAGATTTCTTGGTTGATCTATTTCACAACCTCGAAATTGAGCTAACTCATAAGCCAATAATTGTAAAATAATAGAACTCGTTATTGGAAAAATATAGCGATGAGATTTTGGTGTAACTAAAACATAATCTGATAAAGAATTCAATGAATCGTTCTCTTCATCTGTTACTGTAATAATTATGCCGCCCCTAGCTTTTACTTCTTCTATATTAGATAAAATCTTCAAAAATGTTTCATCTTGAGGAGCAAGAAAAACTACCGGCATATCTTTATCAATTAAAGCAATTGGACCATGTTTCATCTCAGCAGCTGGATAACCTTCAGCATGGATATAAGATATTTCTTTTAATTTCAATGCACCTTCCAATGCTACAGGGAAATTAACGCCCCTGCCTAGGTAAAGATAATTATCCGCATTACAAGTCGCCTTTGCAACTTGTCTAACTAATTTTATAGTTTCTAATGTTTTTGAAACATTGGTATCAATTTCTTTTAATGAACTTATTAATTCTTTTCCCCTATGCAAGGACACGCCTTTTTTTCTACCTATTTTAAGCGCAAGCATAATTAGCACGGTAACTTGAGCAGTGAAGGCTTTTGTTGAAGCTACACCTATTTCTGGCCCAGCATGGGTAAAAATACCTGCATCAGTCTCTCTAGATATTGAACTTCCAACAACATTGCATATCCCTAATGTCAATGCACCTAATTCTTTTGATTTTTTGATTGCTGCTAGAGTATCAGCTGTTTCTCCAGATTGGCTAATGGCTATCAAAATAGTATTTGCATCAATAATTGCATTCCGATATCTAAATTCTGAAGCATATTCTACATGAACAGGTACTCTGGCATATTCTTCGATTAAATGTTTACCAATAAGACCAGCATGCCAGGAAGTACCACAAGCAGTTATATATATTCTTGATGCTTCCAAAATATTTGGCAAATAATCATTGATACCACCTAACATTGAGGTACCATCTTCTAAATTTAGTCTACCACGAAGGGTGTCACTTATAGAATGTTTTTGATCATGAATTTCTTTTAACATAAAGTGTGGAAATTCACCTTTCTCAATTTCTTCAATCGTTAAGTCTATCTTTGTAATCGTTTTTGAAACAATCTCTTCCGTATGAATATTTGATATTGAATAGGCAGAGTTTTTCACCTCAACAAATTCACCATCATCTAAATAGATTACGTTTCTTGTATATTCAATAATTGGCGAAGCATCACTCGCAAATAAAAACTCATTCTCACCCACACCAAGCACTAGTGGGCTTCCCATCCTTGCAGCAAAGAGCGAGTCAGGTTCATCGGAACACATAGCAACAATTCCATAGGCACCAACGACTTCTTGCAATGCAGCCTTAACTGCATCTTTAAAATCTAATTGACCTTCATCATTGTGATATATTTCAGATATCAATTGAACGAGAACTTCTGAATCAGTATCACTAGAAAAGACAACACCTCTTTTTTCTAATGTCTTTTTTATCGAATCGTAATTTTCAATTATTCCATTATGAACTAATGCTATTTTCCCAGACTTATCTAAATGGGGATGCGCATTTATATCATTGGGAACACCGTGCGTTGCCCACCGAGTATGAGCAATTCCACAATTTCCTTTAATTGGCGAAACAGATAGTTCATCTGATAATTCAGATACTTTCCCAGCTTTTTTTACACTGTTTAAGCTCTTACCATCTAATAAGGCTAAACCAGCAGAGTCATATCCTCGATATTCAAGCCTTCTTAGGCCCTTTATTAAAATTGGTACAGGATCTTTTTTACCGATATAACTAACTATTCCACACATTTTTATTTCTCATCAATTTCAAAAAATTTTGAATAAACACGCTCGTTTTGATTTTCATAATAATGATCTTTCAATGACGTTTCATGACTAAAACCTATTTTTTCATAAAAACTATGAGCATCTACATTATTCTCATGAGTTAATATATATAGTTTTCTTTTTTCATATTTCATCACCTTATACCAAGCATCTGCATGCTTAATTAGCTCATCAACTAATAATTTACCAACTCCCTTACCTCTAGATTCAGACAAAATGCAAATACGGTCTAATTCAAATAAACCGTGCTTTGGTAGGCCGTGAGGTAACCAGGTTACAATGCCAATTATTGAGTCTTCAAGACTAGCAACTAAATAATGAAAATCTTTTTTCATTTCAGATAAAAATGCGTTTTCAGCTTCTTCAAGATTTCTCATATTGTAAAAATCTAGTAAAACTGAACTTATTTGGTCGGCATCTTGTAATGTTGCGACTCTCACTTCAATGTTACTTTTCGACATAATTTCCCTTTATTTTGAACAAGCAATGTATTGAAAACTATATATTAATAGCACAAAAAAATTAGTATATGAAACTGAAAGAATAGTATAAGTTATATTTGATTAATTTAGACCTAATGACAACCATATATTTATTAATAATAATTATACAATTAGAAAAAATCTTTTTTGATTAGGGCGAAAATATATTGATAAACAAACCTAATAATTTTGACTGGCTTAAAAATACTCTTGGTCCGGGCATATTATTTGCTTCTACAGCCATTGGAGTTTCGCATTTGGTGCAATCTACTAGAGCTGGTGCTAATTATGGCTTTGGCCTACTAATTTTTATTATAGTTGCCAATTTATTTAAATACCCCTTTTTTGAATTTGCATCTAGGTATTCTAATTCTACAGGAAAAAGCATCATTGAAGGATACGAATTGCTTGGAAGATGGGTATTGTGGTCTTATTTAATTATTACGCTAATCTCAATGTTTTTTATCACATCCGCTGTTGGAGCTGTTACCGCTGGTTTTTTACAAAATTTATTCCAAACAGACCATTATGGGCTTTGGAACCATCTAATATTATTTCTTATCTGTGGTTTAATACTTACTATTGGGAAATACAATATTTTAGATTCATTAATCAAAGTTATTGGTTCTATTTTATTATTATCGACTTTCATTGCATTTATATTAGTCTTATTTAAAGGTCCAGTAAGCCAAAGTCTCTTTCCAAAAATAGACTTTATAAAAACAGATATTCTATTTATTATCGCTTTAATGGGCTGGATGCCCACAGCTGTAGATTTAAGTTCTTGGAATAGTCTATGGACACTAGAACGCATAAAACAAACAAATTTTAAACCAACACTTCAACAAACATTATTTGAATTTAATATAGGTTACATTTCGTCAGCTCTTCTTTCGATATGCTTTCTTACACTAGGTGCATATTTAATGTTTGAAACAAATAATGACTTTTCCGATAGTAGTGCTCTTTTTGCTAATCAAGTCATTACTTTATATACTGATTCTATTGGATCATGGAGTTATTTATTAATATCTATATCAGGATTTAGCATAATGTTTGGAACATGCATTGCCGTATTAGATGGTTATTCAAGAAGCGCAAAAGAATGTTTTAGACTAGTATTCAAAAACAATAAAACTATTCCATTTTATAACGTTACAGTATGGTCAATTATTTTAGGCTCAATGGCAATCATATTTCAATTTGGTTCTAGTATAAAAAATCTAGTTGATTTAGCCACTACAATATCTTTTATGATTGCTCCATTTATCGCTTTCGCAAATTATAAACTCGTATCAAAATCTTATCTTAAAGAAGAAAACACTCCACAACCTTGGTTAAAATATCTTGCGATAGGTGGAATACTGTACTTGGTCGGGTTTGGCACCCTTTTTATATATGTAAGGGCCGTATTATAAAATGGAAATATAGTTTGTTGTTCCAGGAACATTTACTGGAACACCACCGGTGATAACAAATTTTTCTTTTTTATCTATTACACCCAAATCAATTAATTTCTTTTTTGCAATTTCTGGCATCTCATCAGAAGAGTTATAATTATCTATTAGGACCGGAATGACACCCCATATAATGGATAAAGAACGAAGGGTTGTTTTAAGAGTCGTCATTGCATAGATATTTGCTAATGGTTTAAAACTTGAAACCATTCTAGCGGTCCCACCGCTTTGAGTCATTGTTACAATCGACCTTATGTCCAAATCCTTAGCAATTGTACAAGCAGCATGGCTGATAGCGCCTGCAGTGCTATCAACAGTATCCTTGCCAATTGCACGACTATAATACTTTACGGTTTTCTCAGTTTCTTTAATTACATCTGATAAAACATTTATGACATCAATAGGGTGATTACCCATCGCTGTTTCACCAGTAACCATTAATGTATCTGCGCCGTCAAGAATAGAATTTGCAACATCACTTACCTCAGCACGTGTTGGAACAAGATTATCAATCATTGAATCTAGCATTTGAGTGGCAATTACAACTGGCTTACCATAAAGCTTTGCTTTTTTAATAATATTTTTCTGAATAACAGGTACTTGCTCTAGCGGAAGCTCAACGCCTAAATCACCCCTTGCGACCATAACACCATCAAATGCTTGTACAATAGAATCTAGATTTTTAATAGCTTCCCATTTCTCAATTTTTGCCATTACAGGTGTATCATGACCAAAATTCCTAATTTTTGTTCTTACCAAATCATAATCATCTTTTGATCTGGTAAAAGATAAAGCAATCCAGTCAGCACCATTTTCAAGAGCTAGAGACAAATCAATTTCATCTTGAGCTGTCAGACTAGGAACATCAATTGATACGCCTAGAAAATTAACACCTTTTTTACTTTCTATTCTTCCAGGAACAACTGTTCTACATTTAAATGAATATTTTGAAATTTTTTCAATGATTTCTAAAGAAATTTTACCATCATTAATCATTATTCTAGCATTTGAATCATAGTCTTTAAAAACTAATCCCTTAGAAATTGGAATTACACTATCACTCTTTTCGCTGCTACTAATAGTGACAACCTGCCCAGATGTTAATTCAATAGGCTGTTTAAGATTCCGAACTCTTACTTTAGGACCAGCTAGATCAGCTAAAATCGCAGGTCTAGTTTCATTACTTGATTCAGATAAAGACTTAATTAATTCGAAGTAAGATTTTTTTTCTTCTTGGGATCCATGAGATAGATTGACTCTGAAACAGTTAACTCCACTATCGATCATTGAACTTAAAACATTCAAATTAGCACAACTGGGACCTACTGTTGCAATAATTTTAGTTTTATTTTTTATCAAATGTGTTTAACCAATACTTCCAAGCAGAGAGACTAAATCGACCACTCTATTTGAATAACCCCATTCGTTATCGTACCAATTTAGAGTTTTGACATAATTACCGCCAATAACTCTAGTAAATGGTGCATCAAATATTGAAGAGTGACTATTACCAATAATATCTGAGGATACTACTGGAAGAGTAGAATATTCGAGAATTCCTTTAAGAGAACCATTCATAGATGCTTCCCTAACTGCTTCATTTATTTGATCAACAGTAACATTTGCATCTAATTGAACATTAAAATCAACAACAGAACCATCCGGTACAGGAACACGCATTGCAATACCATCTAACTTTCCATTTAATTCAGGCAAAACAACACCAACAGCCCTAGCAGCGCCAGTGGTTGTAGGGATCACATTTTCTGCTGCAGCCCTGCTTCTTCTCCAATCAGAGTGAGGGACATCGGCAAGCCTTTGGTCATTTGTGTATGCATGAATTGTATTGAT
>Ga0066605_10000936_pt1 | contig 19406 bp, 17 predicted proteins | sample SaaInlLV_DNA_10m_FD_60385 | JGI IMG/M metagenome (GOLD analysis project Ga0066605, IMG submission 60385) | Marine microbial communities from expanding oxygen minimum zones in the Saanich Inlet - SI075_LV_DNA_10m | ecosystem: Environmental > Aquatic > Marine > Unclassified | place: British... | reverse complement strand
GACTACTTCGATTTCTTCTACGATTGCGCAGTTTCTTTAATCAAGAAGGGGCTGGCATATGTTGACACTCAAAAACCGGAAGAGATCCGATCCCAAAGAGGGAATGTCAAAATCGTCGGAACTCCTTCTCCTCATCGGGATCGCTCTGTGGATGAAAATTTAGATCTTTTCAGGCAAATGCGCGAAGGAGTATTCAAAGATGGTGGAGCCGTCCTCCGAGCCAACATCGACATGGAATCCTTTAATATGAATATGCGGGACCCAGTGCTTTACCGAGTTGTGCACACTCAGCATCATCACACAGGTGACAAGTGGTGTATTTATCCAATGTATGATTTCGCTCATCCACTTGAAGACGCAAAAGAGCACATCACACACTCGCTCTGTTCACTTGAATTCGAGAACCATCGCCCACTTTACAACTGGGTTGTGGAAAATTGCCCGGTTCCATCAAAACCACGTCAGATCGAATTTGCGCGGCTCAATATTGGATACACTATCATGAGCAAGCGTAAGTTCATCCAGCTCGTTGATGAGAAGCATGTCGGGGGCTGGAATGACCCACGCATGTCGACACTCAGCGGAATGCGCCGCCGAGGTTATCCGCCCGAGGCAATTCGCGCATTTGTTGATAGAGTCGGTTTAACAAAACAGAATTCACTTTCTGATTTTGCGCTACTTGAATTTGAAGTGAGAAACCATCTCAACAAAGTTGCCTTTCGAAAAATGGCGGTCCTAGACCCCATTAAAGTCATTGTCACGAATTACCCAGAAGGTGATTGCGAAAAGGTAACCGTACCCAATAACCCCGAAAATGAAGACGATGGAACGCGGGAGCTTACTTTCACACGAGAGTTTTGGATCGAGCGTGAAGATTTCATGATCGATGCTCCGAAAAAATACTTCCGACTCAAACCTGGAGGGGCAGTGAGGCTTCGGGGTGCCTATATCATTCAACATACCGAGCACCTTCTCGACGATGATGGAAAGGTCTTGGAAATCCATTGTCATTTCCTGCCAAACACCATCGGCCAATCAGCGCCTGAAGGGGTACAATGTCGCACAGCGATCCATTGGGTTTCTTGCCAAGAAGCGGTCAATGCCGAGGTCCGCCTTTACGATCGACTCTTTACGGAAGAAGTGCCCGACAGCGTAGAAGGTGGTTACTTATCCTGCTTAAACCCAGATAGCCTGTCCGTAGTGACCAACGCTCAAGTGGAACCAAGTCTAGCAGCAATGGCAGCAGGGGAACGGTGCCAGTTTGAGCGCATTGGATACTTTTGCACCGATACTGAAGACCACACTTTGGAGAGGCCGGTCTTCAATAGAATTTCTACTCTAAGAGATTCCTGGGGTTCCAAGAAATAGATCTATGAAAGGCCACCGTTATTGGCTGGCGGTGGTTTTCTTCCTCCTCGCCTCTGCCCCAGGGTTTTGGTTTCCAGCTCTCGCCAATGTCCTAGAAAATTATGGTTTGGGCAGCTGGGCGGTATGGGCATTTTTGGCCCCGCCTCTTGCCGGCATGATTTCCCCACTCATTTTTGGGGCTCAAGTTGATCAAAGACTTGAAGCGCAAAAAGTTCTTGGCTGGATTATGCTTTTAGGAGCCGGTTTCCTTTACATGGCATTCCACTCACTTGAGCAAAATTGGGGAGGGGTTTGGTTTCTTTCGTTCTTCATTGTTAACGCCCTCATATCGGCACCAGCTTGGTCACTTTTGACGACAATCACGCTGTCAAGTCTAGCTGATCCAGGGAAGACCTTCGGACTTTTTCGAGTGTGGGGGACCCTCGGGTGGATGGCCTCTAGCCTACTCGTAAGTTTATGGGGTCTCGATTTTTCTGCAGAGACCGGGAAACTTGGCGCAGGCGTTAGGGTATTTGCAGGAATTGCCTGCTTTCTTCTTCCAGTGACTTTACCGAAGGGCGATAAGCCCAAGAAGTGGACGGATAATCTTGGTCTAGGAGCGCTCAAATTACTCCGTGATCGGGATTTATTTGTCTATTTTTCTACCGCACTTCTATTCAGCATCCCACTCGGTGCTTACTATCTACATACACCTAAACATCTTAAGGAACTAGGAGTCGAATCGGTCAGCGCTTTTATGGCGACAGCTCAGGTTATGGAAACCATAGCCATGCTTTTAATGGGCTGGGTGATCGCACGATTCCGAGTCAAAACCATCCTTCTTCTTGCAATTGGAAGCGGAGTGCTGCGCTACAGCTTTTACGCTTTTGATGAGGTCACTTGGTTAGTTATTGGGATCACCCTACATGGATTCTGCTGGACCTTCTTCTTCGAGGCAGGACGAGTTTTTGTCCATCGTCGGGTCGATGAGGGGATGCGGACCCAAGCGCAGGCTCTCTTGGGTTTCTTTACCGGAGGGCTTGGGACAGTCCTGGGGATTTTAACAGTTGATAGACTTTACCACTTACTATCACCTTCATGGGGATGGTCAGGTTATTGGGCCGTCCTCACCGGGATGAATTGCCTCGCTCTGACCCTCTTCGCTTTCGGCTACAAAGGCCGACCAATCGCTCCAAAAACCAAGCCGCTAGCCTAATTTTTTGAGGGCTTGAATCCTGACCAAAACAGGTGGATGGGAATGATCAAGGAACACCTCAAGCGGGTGGGGCGTCAAATTGGAAAGATTATTTGCTGAAAGTTTCTTGAGTGCTGAAATCAAATGATTTGGTGTGCCTTGGTTCGAGGCAGCATATTCATCGGCTTCGAATTCATGTTTTCGAGAAAGCATATTCATAACCACTGAAAGAGCACGGGACACCGGCTTGAAGACAATCATGAATAAAACGAGCCCTGCTGCAATGGACCCATTGGACTCCGCTGAAATTCCAAACGCGGCATAGAGTTGGCTTCCCAAAGAGCTTTCTGGATTAGTCGCCATTCCCAGCAAAAAGAAAATAAGGGCGGTTTGGATAATCGAAATGACGAGACGCTGCACGATATGCTTACGTTTAAAGTGGCCGATCTCATGAGCAAGCACACCAACCAATTCGTCGGTCGTCTGACTTTCAATCAAGGTGTCGAAAAGTGCGATTTTTTTGCGCTTTCCAAACCCCGTAAAAAAAGCATTCGACTTAGAGGAGCGTCGGGATCCATCCATCACCGAAATTTCAGTTAGGGGGAACTCACACTTCACAGCCATCGATTGGATTGCTTCGTTCAATTCTTGGTCTTCTAATGGTGTGAATTTATTAAAAAGAGGTAGAAGGAATGACGGAGCGAGATAAGTCAGCGCTAGCGAGATTGCCGTAAAACTCAGCCAAGCCCAGACCCATGCATTGGGCACCGAATCGAAAATCCAAAGAATAAGCGCCACAATCCCGCCACCGAGGATAGCAGTGAGAAAATGAGATTTAATTTGATCAATGATGTAAGTCTTTGCTGTGGTTTTGTTGAAACCGAATCGCTCTTCCAAAACAAAGGTGTGATAGAGGTCGAACGGAAGAGAACTGAGCCAAAACCCAAGGTAAACGAGGCCAATGAAAGACAGGCCTGTCCCAATTTTGCCATAGCCCAATTCACCTACTAGACCATCCACCCAGCCAAATCCTCCAAAAAACCAAAAGGCCAGGAGGATGGTGAGAGATGAGATTGAGGAAAAAACTCCAAATTGGGCCTGAGCCTTCTCGTAGGATTGAGATTTTAGATATTTTTCGTCATCCCAAACGCCCCGAAATTCTTCAGGTAACTCAGGCTTAAGATTCTTTAGAGTGAGGAGGGTTGCCAAGAAATCAAGTTTCCAGAGAACGATGAGTGCTACAACGAGAAGGATAGCGAGAAGGTTTAACTCGGGCATGGAAGGACGTTCATGGCGCGACGCGAAAGCGACAAGATGATTTTTCGCTGAAAAGTGCTGTTTTTTAAATTCAACTTTTTTATTTAGGAACTTGATATTATTAAGAGATCCGAAATACTTCTGGTCGTGTTCCGTTCTGCCCGTCAGATGAAGTTCAGTTTTGCTGAGCCATCTGCTGATCTTGCTCGCGGCGGCAGCGAATCTTCCTTACCCCAGCGGGGGCCTGACGAAACATTCTCCCATTGGTGCCGCAAACTGGCCCGTGACCTTGGCTTGATCGACCTTGAGAAGAGGGTGGTGGTTGAATGGAACCCACGAATGCGTTCCTGTGCGGGACGGGCCTTCTGGCCAATTGGACTCATTCAGTTAAACCCAGAGCTCAGCAAGATTTCCAACTCCGAAATTAAAAGGACTGTGCTCCACGAGCTAGCACACTTGGTTGCTTATGAAAGAAACCCTTATCGCTCAATTAAGAGCCATGGCTTGGAGTGGCAACGCGCTTGCGCAGATCTCGGAATTCCCGATGAAACAGCAACCCATGAATTAGCTTTACCAACCCGCAGTTTAAAAAGGCGCTGGAAATACGAGTGCCCCAAATGCGGCAAGGCATTCGAGAGAGTTCGTAGATATAAGGGAGCAGTCGCATGCTATGATTGCTGCCTAAAAACAACAGGTGGGGTATTTGATGCGACCTATCAGCTTGTGGAATTGTCCCTCAGCTAGCCGCTTGAATGGGTCTTCAAAATAAAATACGATCCAGTGGGCTTGTTGATCCACACAGATTATCTGGCCTTCTTTTGGCGTAACTGTCTCATTCTCTCTTCTAAGGATCAGCAGATTGGTAAAAATTACGGTACTCTTTTGGGCTCATGTGCATGACTGATGAGAATGCCCGAGTAAAGGACGCGTGTTCATGGTAAGAAAGCGAGTTGGCGACTTGTCCCACGCTCAAGGTTGTATTTAGAAGTTTATCACACGCAGCCGCAATTCTTGCTCGGACAAAATATTTCTTTGGGGTCGTCCCAAGGTATTTACGAAAGCTTCGCTCTAAGCTGCTTACCGACATTCCAGCTTGCCGGGCGAGATCGCGGACCGTGATGTCCTCTCCGAGATTTTCGTGTATGCGATCAATAAGATTGGAAATTGCCCGTTGGGGGGTCGGAAGTGGCGGGCCCTCACCATGTTCAAGTCGCCGTGAAACTCCGGCCGTGCCTAGAACCTTATCATTTTCGTCAAAGAGAGGAATTTTTGAGGTCATTCGCCACTCGATCCCTCCGCCAGGCCGAGTGACGATTTCCAGTTTATTCTGAAGCGGTTCTGAGGTCTTAATGATTCTTTCATCATCGCTACGAAAGAAATTAGCCATTGTAGGTGGAAAGAGTGTTTCGTCTGTTTCACCCACCAAATCTTCGGGAGTTCGATTAAGAAGTTGGGCGTAGGCACGATTCGCAAAAATAATCACACCTGCATCATCTTTAACCCAAAACATAATATCGGGAAGCGCTTCAAATAGGCCCATTGCGATTTGTCCGGGGCGCATTTTGGCGGAAAGATCCTGGAAACGAGAAAAGGAAGACATACCGGTTTGACGATTTAAGACAAAAAAACGATGACTTGGATCATGGACTTACAAAAGAAGAATTTGCTAGTCTCTTAACCGGGTAGGGTTAATCCTGCCCTTCACATCCACAATCTATCTATGTCTGAATTTTTTCCCAATATCCCTACAATTAAATATGAGGGGCCACTGTCTGATAACCCATTCGCTTTCCACCATTACAATCCAGAAGAGATTGTGGCGGGAAAATCGATGAAGGAGCACTTGCGCTTCGGCGCTGCCTATTGGCACTGCATGCGAAACGGCCTTGGAGATCCCTTCGGAGAGGGAACCGCCTTAATGCCCTGGGACAATGGCGAGGAAACCTTAGATAATGCTCTCAATCGAGTCCCAGTTTTCTTCGAATTTCTCACTAAGATTGATATCGACTACTACTGCTTCCACGATAGGGACATCTCCCCTGAGGGAGAGACCCTGGTCCAGACTCACGAGATGTTTCATAAGGTCGTGGAAAAGATGGAAACTTTTCAAAACCAGACCGGTAAAAAACTTCTTTGGGGAACGGCCTGTTTGTTCGGTCACCCTCGATATGCACATGGCGCCTCAACTTCGCCAAATGCCGATGTTTTTGCTTACAGCGCAAGCCAAGTCAAAAATGCGATCGATGCCACCCATCGGCTTGGCGGCCCCGGCTATACTTTTTGGGGCGGGCGGGAAGGCTATGGATCACTCATTAATACCGATATGAAGCGCGAGGTAGATCACCTGGCGGCCTTTCTTCATATGGCAGTCGATTACGCTAAAAGCATCGGTTACACTGGCCAGTTTTATATCGAACCCAAGCCGCGTGAACCATCCACCCATCAATACGACTCTGATTCAGCGGCTTGCTTAAATTTCCTTCGTGAATATGGCCTACTCGAACACTTCAAACTGAATATCGAGACTAATCATGCCACTCTAGCTGGTCACACTATGGAACATGAGCTAGAGGTTGCGATGAATGCTGACGCTTTAGGATCGATCGATGCCAACCGCGGTGATGAACTCATTGGTTGGGATACCGACCAATTCCCGACCAATATTTACGGGACAACCAACGTCATGTTAAGGCTCTTGAAAATGGGCGGATTTACAACGGGAGGACTGAATTTTGATGCGAAGCGGCGACGCGAAAGCCATGAGCCCGAAGATCTTTTTCACGCACATATTGGAGGAATGGACGCTTTTGCACGCGGCCTCAAGATTGCAGCTAAAATCATCGAAGACGGACGCTTTGATGAGTTCGTAAAGGCTCGCTATTCCTCCTACGACGAGGGAATTGGTGCTGACATCGAATCGGGCGCAGCAACACTTGAATCTCTCGACCGTTATGCTCAGGGGATTAAACCTCCTCAGCTTTCAAGCGGGCGACAAGAACGTCTTGAAAACCTCTTAAACGACTACCTTTAGAAAATAATGTCTCTCGTCCTCGGTCTTGACTCTTCAACCCAGAGTCTTTCGGCGGTTATCCTTGATACGGAGAAGGGGATTGTGGTGGCAAGTCACTCCGTTAATTTTGGGAATAATCTCGCTCACTACAACCAGCCTCATGGTTATGACGAAACCGGAGCAAGAGGGGAGATTCACTCCAACCCTTTGATGTGGCTTGAAGCACTGGACCTTCTTTTAGCTCAACTCGTTAGTGAAAATATCGATCTCTCTCAAATCAAGGCTGTTTCCGGTTCAGGTCAACAACACGGAAGCATTTATCTGAGAGCGAATTTTAACGATACCCTTAAAGGGCTCACGGCGCAGTCGGATCTTAAAACACAACTTGCGAACTGTCTCTCACGGTTGAGTTCGCCAATTTGGATGGATAGTTCCACCTCGGAAGAATGTGCCGAAATCGCCCATGCTGTTGGTGGCAACAAGATCGTCTGCTCAAAATCAGGATCTGTTGCAGTCGAGAGATTTACTGGCCCACAGATTCGTAAGTTTGCGAAAACCGATCCAAATAGCTATTCCGAGACGGGAACCATTCATTTGGTGAGCTCTTTCTTTGCTAGCATCTTCGCTGGCAAGACGGTTGCAATCGATCATGGTGATGGGGCCGGAATGAATCTTATGAACCTTTCCGACTTAGACTGGGATCAAGACCTGATCAGGGCGACAGCTGAAGACCTCGGTAAAAAGCTTCCGCCATGCGCTCCTTCAAATACAAAGTCGGGACCAATTAGTCATTACTTCGTGGAAAAATACGGATTCTCTCCGACGTGCGAAACGATCATTTGGTCGGGTGACAATCCATGCAGCCTCATCGGCATGGGGGCCGCTTCTCCCGGCAAGGTTGTCATTAGCCTTGGAACTAGTGATACCTTGTTCGCAGCGATGCCTGCCCCTAAAACTGACCCAAATGGTTTCGGCCATGTTTTTGGCAATCCAGCCGGCGGCTATATGAGCCTAATCTGCTTTAAAAATGGTTCCTTAGCCCGGGAGGCAATCAAAGAAAAATACGAACTCAATTGGGATTCTTTTGAAAAGGATGCTTTATCTCAAACCCCAGCTGGAAATAACGGATCAATGATGCTGCCGTTTTATGAGCCTGAAATTACTCCGGCAATTGATACCGAAGGGCCTATTTTCTCGTCGGATCATCACTATTCCTCGGGCGAGGCCGTCCGCGCCGTTTTAGAAAGCCAATTTCTTAACATGCGAACCCATTCTGATTGGCTCGGCGTGAGCCCAAGCAGAATATTCATTACGGGTGGTGCTTCCGAGAACGACGGAATCGCTCAAGTCATCGCGAATGTCTTTGGAGTTCCAGTTGATCGTCTGGATGTGCCCGGTTCAGCTACGATTGGTGCTGGAATGCGAGCCGCCCTTGGGCTGGGGGGAGATTTGGCTGATCTTGAATCCAAGTTCAGCAGACCAAAAGAAGGGCGCACACTTGAACCTGACCCAACTTCTTGTGATACCTACAATGGAGTTCTTCCAAAATTCAAAGCGTTTTTGGCAGAGCAGTTTACTTCCTGATCAAAGATTAATATCATTCCAAAATAACCAAAAAAAACAATGTCTAGACCAGTCACATTATTTACCGGCCAATGGGCCGACCTGCCGCTTGCCGAACTTCTCCCGAAAGTTAAAGAGATGGGCTACGACGGCGTCGAGCTCGCATGTTGGGGCGATCACTTTGACGTGCAAGCCGCCCTCAATGAGGAAGGTTATGTCGAAGGCCGCTGGGAACTTCTCAAGCAGAATGATCTCTCATGCTTTGCGATTTCCGCCCACCTTGTAGGGCAAGCCATTTGCGATCATATCGATGAACGTCACGCTGCTATTCTTCCTGCACATATTTACGGTGATGGAGATCCCGAAGGCGTTCGGCAACGGGCAGCTCAAGAATTAATCGATACTGGAAAAGCCTGCCGAAAGTTTATTGATGCAGGCAAAGAATATATGTCCGCTCGCGAGCAAGTTGGTATCGGGGCTGTTGTAAATGGTTTTACCGGCTCCAGTATTTGGCACGCCCTTTACGCGTTCCCACCGACCGATCAAGCCTACCTCCAAAAAGGTTTCGACGATTTTGCAAATCGATTCAATCCAATTCTTGATGCTTTTGAGGCGGTTGATGTGAATTTTGCCCTTGAGGTGCATCCGACCGAGATCGCTTTTGATATAGCCTCAGCAGCCCGCGCTATCGAGGCCGTAAATGGTCATAAACGTTTCGGTTTTAACTATGATCCAAGTCACCTTGGTTACCAAGGTGTTGATTATGTTCGCTTCATCCGCGAGTTCTCTGACCGTATTTACCACGTCCACATGAAGGATGTTTGGTGGGGCCACGGTGACGGCACTGTGGGAGTTTTTGGCGGCCACACTGATTTCACCGATGCACGCCGCTACTGGGATTTCCGCTCCGTTGGACGCGGCGATATCGATTTCGAGGAGATCATCGTCGCGCTAAACGACACAAGATATAGCGGCCCACTTTCAGTTGAATGGGAAGACGGCCGCATGGAGCGTTTCCATGGTGCGACTGAAAGTTGCGCCTTTACCAAGTCCCTAGATTTCCCCCGTAATGAAGGTGGGATGTTTGATTCAGCCTTCGACGGCGATAACCAGTAAAAATCAGAAGAATATGTCACTCAAAATTGGAGTCATCGGAGCGGGCGGAATGCTACAGTATCATCACGCCGGATTCGTGAAAGCCGGCGCTGAAGTCGTCGCTGTTTGCGACATGAGCGAAGAGGCAGCGAAAGCAGCCGCCGAAAAATACGGGGTATCCACGACCTACACCGACGTCGCTGAAATGCTTAGCGATCCATCACTCGATGGGGTTAGTATTATTGTTCCGAACAAGTTTCATGCCCCACTTGCCATTCAATGTCTTAATGCTGGAAAACACGTCTTTTGTGAAAAACCCCCAGCGCTCAATGCAGATGAAGTAAAAGAAATGATCGCAGCTTCCGAGGAGAACGATAAGACCTTAATGTTTAACTTCAACAATCGCGCCCGTCCCGAGTCGGTTGACCTTAAAAAGCGTATCGACGCAGGTGAGATCGGTGAAATTAATTCGGCCCAGTCAAAATGGATTCGCCGCACCGGCATCCCTGGATTTGGCGGTTGGTTTACCACCAAGTCCTTAGCTGGTGGTGGTGCGACAATCGATCTATTACACATGATAGACCTAACTCTTTACTTCATGGGCTACCCGAAACCGACTAATGTGCTTGGCAAGACCTTTGACACCTTCATGGGAGACACTCGCTTCAAAGGGCCATGGGGAATCCCTGATCGTGCTGATGGGGTTACTGATGTCGAGGCCGCCGCACATGGTTTCGTGACCTTCGAAACAGGACAAGCTCTTACTCTTCAGGTTTCCTGGGCAGAGATGGTCAAAAGGGAAGAGGTCTCAGTAGTATTCCAGGGAACAAAAGCTGGTGGCAAAGTTGAGCGTCTTTTTGAAGAAGACGGGGTTGATGAAACAGCCATCGACACCTTCGAGCTCTACACTCAGGACGGGGGAGAAGCGGTAGATACAATTCTCGAACATCCATTCTGCGAGGATATGGGGCGGATTGATTCGGCTGCCAACTTTGTGGAAACACTTGAGGGTAAAGCTGAGCCACTTAATACACCGGAGCAGGCTCTTCATCTTATGACGATCATTGATGCCATCTATGAGTCGTCAAACACAGGAAACGCAATCTCACTTTAAGAAGGTATGAATCGTAAATTAAGAATGGGAATGGTTGGCGGAGGGCGGGGAGCCTTCATTGGACAAGTTCATCGGATGGCGGCCAATTTAGATGGGAAAATAGAATTGGTTGCCGGGGCTTTCTCGTCTGACCCAGAGAAATCCAAGCTTTCAGGGCAAGACTTTTTCATTGATCCGGACCGTGCTTATGGGAGCTACGAAGAAATGGCAAAGGCCGAGGCCGCCCGCGAGGATGGAATCGATTTTGTTTCAATCGTAGTGCAGAACCATCTTCACTTCGCAGTCGCTAAATGTTTCTTGGATGCTGGGATTAATGTCATCTGTGACAAACCACTGACGGTTGACCTTCAACAGGCGAAGGAGCTGAAAAGGATTGTGGAGGACTCTGGGCTAATTTTTGCTCTGACTCATAATTACACAGGTTACCCAATGGTAAAAGAGGCCCGCCGCATGGTCAAAGACGGCGAACTGGGTCGCTTACTTAAAATTGTAACAGAGTATCCTCAGGGATATGCAGTCGGCGACGTTGAGGGTGAAGGTTCCGGAGCAATTGCCAATTGGCGTGCTGATCCAAAAATAGCAGGAAAATCTAACTGCATGGGTGATATCGGGACCCATGCACACAACCTTACAAAATATATCACTGGACTTGAGATCGACGAATTGGCTGCCGAGCTGACAGCTTTCATTCCGGGCCGTGAGCTCGATGACGACGGTAATTGTCTTGTTCGTTTCACAGAGGGGGTAAAGGGAATCATCTACGCCTCTCAGATTTCTAACGGTGATGAAAATAATCTCAATATTCGTGTTTATGGAACGAAGGCCTCGCTTGAGTGGCATCAAGAAGATCCAAACGAATTAATCGTTAAGTTTGCTAACGCCCCCAGGAAAACCTATCGCCGAGGTAACAATTATCTTGGGGCGGCAGCCCAAAATAACTCGAGGACTCCTTTCGCCCACCCAGAGGGGTTCATTGAGGCGTTCGCGAACGTCTACTTGGCAGCGGCAAAAGCAATCAGCGATCAAATCGATGGAACTCCTCCTCCCGACGAGGGATACGACTTCCCAACTGTCGACGATGGTGTCGCAGGTGTCGCCTTCATTGCCGCGTGTGTCGAATCCTCACAAAAGAATGCGAGTTGGACGAAACTTGATTTTTAGATCAGAATCTCCAGCCTTGAATTCTCCGCGCTGTATCCCTATCTTTCTTGGGTGCAGCGTTTTTTTTACTTGGGCATCCTGGCGGTTGGGCTCGTTTCTTGTTCCAGTTCCACCAAAGATACGGGACTAGAATCTATGGATCAGGGCGCACGCATGGTGACCATAGATAAAGAAGGAAATAACAACCCCTTTGCGTTTAAAAAAAGCGACGTTGAACAGGGTGATAGCGGCCTCATCACCGGGGGTAAGCGCAGCCAGTTTGAGCAAAGAGCGGGGGCGGCCTATGCTGATGCTAACTCTCAGGCTCCGGCCTATCTGAAAAAATCCTACAATAGGAAGACTTGGGCCGGGCCGAAGGATTACAGCACAGGATCTTACAAAACTAGCGGCTTCCGTAAGTCAGACCAAAAATCTGGGTTTGGCAATCGCAAAGCAAGCCAAGGAAACATAGTTGCGAGCGCAGGAGAGAAGGGGTTTGGAACAGGCTCTTACCGGACTGGAAGTTCCTCCGAGAGCGGGCGCAAAATATCGACTGGATCAAGTTCTTATGTGGACCAGCAGGCTCGTGATGGCTGGCGCAGATTAAAAATCATCGAGAGCGACGAATACCGAAGCATCTCGATGGGGCAGGCTAAAAGTCTACTTGGACGCTAGTCATATCCAATCCGGTCCAAGCGCTCGATCCATATTTCCTCCTCTGCAGACGAGCTCGAAAGGAGCTTTCTTGCCTCAAAGTAGGCGGCGAGATTGTCCAACGACGATTGGATTTTGGTCGCTGGCTGGGGTCCCGTCGCTACTTCACTGCAAATCGCAGCCTGTAAAACCCGAGCCGCTTGCACTGGCTGCCCGCTTTTGAGATAAGCATTTCCCAAAAGTGCCAAGCAACGTAAACCTCGATGGTCACGAAGATCCACCACCTCAGAAATCAGTGCGATTGTTCCAAGCTCTCCTGTATGGGCAAAAAGTTGTAACGCCAGCCCTGGATCCCCCAGAGTTGGCAAATGAGAGCTCACAGGTAAATTCACCTGGTTCAGCTTCATATTCAGCCAGTGTAAACCGACATTTGCGGGATCAATCGCGAGCGCGGTCGTTAGAGCTTCTTTACGTGCTTCAAGATCCCAGCTGTTATCGCGAGCGATTGAAAATAGATCATCAATGGATAACTGATACCAAGCGGCACCTTTGATCATTTCTAGGGCTCCTGGAACCCTGAGAAACAGAGCTTGTTGATAGAGAATATCTGTTGGTAAAGAAAGCTTTGTGGATGTCGCGAGTTGCTCAGCGATAATCGATTGTGCCTGTTCGTGCTGATTTACAAGAAAATGTTCGACCTGCTTAAAAACAGCAAGTGGAGACTGATCTGAATCTTTTTCACGAAAGTATTCATACCAATAAGTTGAAACCTTGGGGTGGTAGGGGAGAAGCCCAGTAATCGATGGCGCTCTTTGATAGGCTTGATTTGCGAGGAGACCCGATGCCAGTGGCAGAAGCTCTTCTCGTGAGAAAAAGTTTAAGCCCAATTTCAGGGCCGACTGAAGTCTCGTATCTTGTTGGATACCAGTCGTAATTATCTCTCCAAAAAAATCGCGAGCTTTCTCATTATCGCCTGATTCAAAATGAAGGGATGCCAAAGTGAGTCTCATGCGAGTCTGAAGTGAATCAGCACGACCATTCAGAACTTCCCCCCCAAGACTCAGGGCTTTCTCACGAAGATTAGCACGCCAAAGGAGGCTCGTCGCTGTGAGGACCTGACCTTCAGATGACAACTTCTCGGCCGCTTCAGTGGGACAAGCAAGATTCATCAGAGTGCGCGCCAATTCCGACCAATCGATCAATACCGAGGAAGTGAGGGCCTCGATATCAGGCTCACCAGGTGGAGCACTGAAAGATTGATGAAGAGCGGCTAGCGCACTACTTGCCGGAAAATCAGCACCGCCTTCAGTTGACGGAAGAGTTAGTGAACCAGATAGGAGATTACTCTCATAAGCCAGTATAGGATTGAGATCAGGCTTGGAAGCCAATCGAAGGGTCTCCTCAAAATCTCTCCGAGTACGGGCTCGGAAGAGATCTAATTCATGAACCCAATTCCCATCATATCGAATGGGCGGAAGACCACTCCCGACCTCTAGGAAAGCGATAGCCCGCGCTAGATCGTAAGAACTGTCATGATGAAGTCCAGCGGCAAGAATCTGCAGAGCCACCGGAACCTCTCCATGCACCGTGGCAATCCGAGCCATTGCGAGGTAAGCATCACTTGCGATTCTATCGGGACAAGTGACGGACATCTCAAAAACCTTCTTCGTCTGTTTACTTGCCAAATTCGCGATCATTTGGAGCTTTATGGGGTGGTCTTGCCCTGACAAAGCCGCGACAAGGGCGCCTCGACATCGAGCGCCCAGATCAGCTGACAAGAAAACCTTCCACGAACTTCGGCGCTCAAGAACTACCGTTGTGACCAATTCAGAGAGCTTGAAGATATGCTCTGGTGGCATCTGTGGATCGGCGGCCCAGCCATCTAAAAAAACAAGAGCGACTCTCACTCCTTCAGAATAATCCAAGAGCTCTACCAGCTTTGACGCCCTAAATTCAGGTGCGGCCAAGTTCAATGCTTCGGCCAACTTTAGAAGCTCGGCAGGAGAATCTGGCTCCAGCCCCATCCTGAGACGCTGAAGGACGAATAGCGCCCGCCTAAAAACCTCAGGGTTTTCCTCCTCGGCAAGCTTCTGTAAAAGTGGAATCCCTTCTCGACCAGCTCTCCAGATTTCATTAGTGAGAGCCTCCCGTCGATTTGTTTCACGTGACCCCAAAACCTCACGTGCCTCCTCGAAGGAAGGAAGAGCTAGCGCATTTGCTATGATCAGGAGGAAAATAAGGATTTTCACGGGGTGAAAAGTTTAATCTGAACGATAAGAGACTTCTGGTGCTCCCGTGAGGAAACAACTACACTCGGTCGCGTGGAAGAGAAAAATCCTGAAAGTCTAAAGGAACGGATGTGGCGCATCGTGTTTGAGGCGGAGACCCCTCTCGGTAAATTTTTTGATGTATTCTTACTCTGGGCGATTGTTCTCAGCGTAGCAGCCGTATCGCTCGAAAGCGTCGACAGCATTCGTGGGCAATATGGAGATCTTCTGAAGGTTGCGGAATGGGGGTTCACGATTCTTTTTACCGTGGAATATATTTTACGAATCATCTTGGTGAGGAGACCTCTGCGTTACATCACCAGCTTTTACGGGATCGTTGATCTCCTTTCATGTTTACCAACCTACCTCGCAATCTTACTTCCCGGGGCACATTCACTAATGGTAATTCGAATCCTCAGGCTCCTGAGAATGTTCCGCGTTTTAAAAATGGTAGGCCACGTCAGAGGGGGTGAAACAATCATGCGGGGCCTAATGCAAAGTCGCGCTAAGATTTTCGTCTTCTTTTTCACCGTCTTTCTCTTTTCGGTGCTTGCCGGGACCCTCATGTATCTCGTCGAATCTGAGGTAGAGGGAACTCACTTTACCAATATTCCCATTAGCATTTACTACGCGATTGTTTCAATCACGACGGTAGGCTATGGGGATATGGTTGCTCTCACTACAATAGGGAAAATGCTTACCGCAATTTATGTGTTAACAGGCTATGCCATCATCGCCGTCCCAACAGGAATTGTAACTTCAGAGTTATTACGGAGTCATTTAGGCGATCCCACAAGTGAAGCCTGCCCCGGCTGCGGCGTCCATGGCCATCTAGCCGACGCAACATTTTGCCGAAAGTGTGGTGATAAGTTGAATTAGGGCGTTGCGTCCTAGACATCCCGGCCTGAAGGTCAGGCATGTGGAAAACAGCGGCTGACTACGAGGATATTCGTTACGAGAAAACTGAAGATGGTGCGATCGCCAAAATCACCATTAATCGCCCGGAAGTTCGAAATGCCTTCCGGCCGCTAACGGTTAAAGAGTTACTCTCGGCCTTTGAACTCGCACATCAAGATGATGGCGTCGGCGTAATTATCCTAACAGGAGAGGGTGAGAAGGCATTCTGTTCAGGAGGAGACCAGAAGGTAAGGGGGCATGCTGGGTATGTCGGAGAGGATGGGGTCCCCCGCTTAAATATACTCGATCTACAAAAAAAGATACGCGGAATGCCAAAGCCTGTTGTAGCGATGGTAGCCGGCTACGCAATTGGTGGTGGCCACGTTTTACACATTGTCTGTGATCTCACGATTGCAGCTGATAACGCGCGATTTGGCCAGACCGGCCCCAAGGTTGGATCATTCGATGGTGGACTTGGCTCAAGCTACCTCGCGAGAATCGTGGGCCAAAAGAAGGCTAGGGAGATCTGGTACCTCTGCCGTCAGTATGATGCGACCCAGGCTCTCGACATGGGGCTAGTAAACACAGTTGTCCCTCTTGCTGTTCTCGAAACCGAAACTCTCAAGTGGTGTCGTGAGATGCTCGAGCATTCACCGTTGGCTTTACGTTGTTTGAAGTCAGCTCTCAATGCCGATTGTGATGGCCAAATGGGCTTGTTAGATCTCGCCGGTAACGCAACGCTACTTTACTACATGAGCGAGGAGGCAAAAGAGGGCAAACAAGCATTTGTCGAAAAACGCAAACCCGACTTTTCAAAGTTCCCTCGAGTGCCTTAAATTTAAAAGATGGTGACGCTGTGGAAAACTTGGCTACTAGCAGCCAGGCCAAAGACTCTTCCAGCCGCAATTGTGCCGGTATGGTCCGGCTGTTTAATGTCGATAACCCTTGGGTTTGAAGTTTCCTATCACTTTGCAATTTTAACCCTCCTGGGTGCCATCTTTATCCAAATCGCTACAAACTTTTTCAATGATGTCATCGATGCTGCCAAGGGCGCTGACACGACCGAAAGGGTTGGGCCAACCCGCGCAACCTCAAGCGGACTATTAAGCCCCAAGGCGATGTATATCGGTGCAGGCCTCATGCTTTTCCTCGCTTTAGCATGCGGAGTTCTTCTCCTGAATGCGCGTGGGTGGCCCGTTATCGCAATTGGAATTCCATCTCTTTACTTGAGCTACGGATACACCGGCGGGCCAGTCCCTTTAGCCTACCGTGGGCTCGGCGAAGTTTTTGTAATCTTATTTTTTGGATTTATCGCAGTGATGGGCACGATCTTTATTCAAACCGGCCTCTGGCCATGGCAAGGTTTTGTGCTCGGGCTCCAAATCGGATGCCTCTCCGCGGTTCTCATAGCGGTTAACAACTATCGAGACCAAGAAGAAGATGAGATTGCAGACAAGCGGACACTTGTGGTTCGGTGGGGACGAAAACCGGTTGGCTTTTTGATTTTCTTTATGACGGCTCTTCCCTCATCACTCATCCTGCTCTTCGAGAATTCCCAGCACTGGTTTATCACTTCTTCCGTGTTAGCAATTTTCTTCCTACTAATCGAATCAAAGCTCTTAAAACCAGACGGTGTTTCATCGCGTCTACTTGGGCTCTCAGCGCTTCATCTAATCTTATTTGTATGCGCACAACACTTCTTCTTAGCGTTGACCTAAAGGAGACGAAGGATATGTTTCAACCCGTCAAATGAAAGACGCGTCACCAATTTTCACTAAGAGATTCGAGTCGTATATTTGGATCAGACCTGAGGGGCGAGGAACTTTCCTTGAAAGCTCAATTATTAAGGATTTGGTCGGAAGCTCGGCAGAAGATGGAATAAGCAATTTCATCATCGACCTCGAGGCTTGCCCGGGAATGGATTCCACTTTTATGGGAATGTTAGCAGGCTTAGGGATTGGGTTTCGTAAAAACAAAAAGGGCGAAATTTCAATTGTGGGCACGACCAAGAAAACAAGAGCGTCACTCAAAGAGTTAGGCCTGCAATACCTCATGGCTATCGAGCCTACCGACGGTCCTTGGTTAGAAAAAATGGATGAAGCCCGAGAAAATCTCGTCCTCCTAGATCAAAAAAGCGAAATCGACAGAGAGGCCCATGTTTTGGAGTGCCACGAAGATCTCTGCACTGCAGATGAGAGCAATTTACACCGCTTTAGGACAGTTCTCGACATGATGGGGTCTGACATGGCTCCAAAAACGCCACCCCACCAGAAGGGCTCAGATTGACAAGAAAAAGCATTTCGGTATTGCCACTCTCATACTGAAGCGATAGGTTCCGCCCGCCCCGACCAAGAGCAGATTTTAACCGGACAGGTGTCAGAGTGGTCGAATGAGCACGCTTGGAAAGCGTGTGTGCGTGTGAGCGTACCGTGGGTTCGAATCCCACCCTGTCCGCCAGGTTCCCAACTAACTACAGATCAACTAGTTGGCATGTTTTTAAGTTTCCCAAAAAGGGGGAGTGATACACAAAGTGATACACCGCCGTGTAAGGTTTGAAGAGGTTTCATAAGCTTTCGTGATGACATCGTATCGATAGTGTTTGTTTTCGAGCAGCATCAGTCACACCCTTGTTTTGGGGTTCTAGTCAACCTTAAGTTGTCTTCATGGAAGACAAGAAGCAAACGGATAAGAAGAAGGGAAAGAACTACGGCCAATCTTATTCCATGGAGGGATCTGGGAGTATCGATGCTCTCAAATCTACAATGGAACATCTTCACTGGTATGAGGGACAATTGGCCCTGAGGAAGGAGGAGAAACCAGGGACAGCTGCCTTAGCCGCTATCGCTGCGTCTATCTGTAGCAGCCCGATTTCAAATCCAAACCCTGTCCAGGCGGTTGATTTGGCGTGGGAGCTTTGGTCTGCGGCTCGCCACAAGTTACAAGTAGAATTAGAACCAGATGATCAAGAACAAATAGAAAGTCGATTAAAGGAATTAGGTCGTGATTGGAGAGTGGCCTTTTGGCCTACAGAAAACGACGGCTCTAACAAGGTGAAGATGGAATTTACTCCCTTTGTTGCCCTATTTTTACCCATAGAAGATAAGAAATATCGGAGGAGATACTTTGCTGAATATTTGAAGCAAAATCCTGAAGGTGATCCTAGAACCGACTCAGAGGTGAAAAAGCTGATTGCACGGTATATAGGTCGTGGTTTGACTCACAAAGATTATCGTGAACATCGAGTTCCTCTCGTTAGATGGTGGATGAATCACGAAAGGTTTAATCCGCTAAAATTTCCTAAAGGCTCTATCGGTCGTATCCAATTTGATAGTTTGCTGATGAAAACAACAGAGAAGAAAACAACAGAGAAGAAAACAACAGAGAAGAAAAAAAATGAGGAGGGATAGGGGTAGGAGGTTGTTCTTTTTAAGAATGTCAGGGGTAGGAGGTAGTTCAGTGTTTTAGGGGACGATTTTCTGAGAATATTGGCTCACATGCATAACTTAATCAGTGCATGTGGCAATAAAGCCTCAGACAAAAACGATACGTCAACCATTAGCCCACAGTGGCTCCGAGTTGAGCAAGTCCAAGCCCTTTATGGGCTCTCAAGAAGTAAGGTCTTTGAGCTGATCCGCGAGGGTCAGGTTGTAGCTGCTTCTTTGTCATCTCCTGGGAAATCCCGAGGAGTCCGCCTGATCAGCCGGGAGTCGCTCGATGAGTTGATCTCTGCTTCAATAACAACATCCAACAAGGAGGGCCGAGAATGAAGAAGGACCCACAAGCTATTCTACAGGCTCTTGGTCGCAAAGCTGTCTTGCTGCCAATCAGAGAAGGCTCCAAAGCAACCATGGTCAAAGGGTGGCCAGA
>Ga0066605_10000925_pt1 | contig 19481 bp, 20 predicted proteins | sample SaaInlLV_DNA_10m_FD_60385 | JGI IMG/M metagenome (GOLD analysis project Ga0066605, IMG submission 60385) | Marine microbial communities from expanding oxygen minimum zones in the Saanich Inlet - SI075_LV_DNA_10m | ecosystem: Environmental > Aquatic > Marine > Unclassified | place: British... | reverse complement strand
GCGCCCGGTGGAACTCCACTCGTGCTGCCCGATGTCGCCGGCCCCGACCTCACCGCGCGCCTGGCGACCATCGAGGCAACCACACTCAACCTCATCAGTACCGCGTCGATGCTCGACGACGGTGATGAGCGGCTCCCCATCTGGCTCGAGCAACTCGACGTCCTGCTCTCAAACGGCGTGAGTGACGCTGCGGCCACAGCAGTCATCGAGGGAGTCGCTGCTGAGGCCAGCGACATCAGGTCAGCGTTGACTCTGCCCGATCCGTTCACCTTCACGCTGACAGGCCGCTCGGACAACATCCCGCTCCGCCTCACGAACAACAGCGACGAGCGTCTCAATGTGATGGTGCAGCTCACATCCGCCAAGCTCACCTTTCCGGAGAACAATCGAATCATTTCGCTCCGGGCCAACGACAGCACCGACATTCAGGTGCCGGTGCGGGCGCGCTCGAACGGCACGTCTCCCGTGTCCATTCAACTGCTCACCCCGGTCGGTGAACCGCTGGGTGATCCTGTTTCACTGACTGCGCGCGTCAACAGCCTCACTGGTCTCGGACAGGTACTCACCGGCGGGCTTCTCTTGATGCTCGGCGCCTGGTGGTTCGCAAGCTGGCGGAAGCGCCGAGCAGACCCGGAGCCGGCCGACGCCACTGCGCCGTGATCGCAGTAACCTTTCTCACCCGTGAGTGAAGCACCGTCCAGCACGCCCGCCTCGAGCCCCTCGTCCGGAGTCGTTCGCATTGTCACCGACAGCTCCTGTGACCTGCCCGCCGAGGTCGCCGCTGCACTCGGCATCATCATCGTCCCGCTGAGCATTCGGTTCGGCGACGAAGAGTTCATCGACCGCGAGCAGCTCACCGTTGCGGAATTCTGGACGCGCGTCGTCGGCTCCGACACCCTGCCAGAGACCGCCGCACCAGCTCCTGGCCAATTCGAAACCGTGTACCGCGAACTCGCAGCCGAAGGTGCGGCCGGCGTCGTCGTCGTCTCTCTGTCGGGCGCACTGTCGGCAACCATGCAAAGCGCGGAACTCGCTGCTCGCTCGATTGCGTCGGACGAATCGCTGGACCTTGATATTCGGATCGTCGATAGCCGAACGGTCACGATGGGGCTTGGAACAATCGCCCTGGCGTGTGCTCGAGCAGGGCACGACGGTGCCTCAATCGACGACGTCGAAGCCCTTGCCACCTCGCTCGCTCAACGCACTCGCGTCTTTGGTGCGCTGGACACCCTCGACAACCTGAAGAAGGGCGGCCGAATCGGCAACGCCCGCGCGTTGCTCGGCACCGCATTGTCGATCAAGCCGATCATCGAAGTCGCCGACGGCGTCGTTGAGCAGGAAAGCAAGCAGCGCACACGATCCAAGGCGCTGGCCTATCTCGTCAACAAGGTGAAGAGCTTCGAAGGGAACAGCGAGAACCTCGCCGTCATGCACGCTGACTGCAGCGACGTCGACGCGTTCGTCGACATGCTCCGCCCGTACTACGACGGCGAGATCGTCGTCGGTGAAATCGGTCCGGTCATCGGCACCCACGGCGGGCGAGGGACGATCGGCGTGGCATTCCACGAAGTCCCCTGACATTGCGCCCGCCTGGTCACGTCACAAATCATTGCCCTGAAGAGTCGGGCCGGGAGCACTAGCGTTCCAAGCGATCATGTCTGCCCTGCCTCCTGCCGAAACGCTGATAGCGGAGCGCTATCAGCTCAAGCGACGGCTGGCCCAAGGCGGGATGGCCGAAGTCTGGTTGGCGGTCGACCTCACCCTTGACCGCAAAGTCGCCGTCAAATGGCTCAAACCGATGCTCGCCTCTGACGAAGTGGTGGCCGAACGGTTCCGACGCGAGGCGATCGCGGCAGCAAGCCTGAACCACCCGAACATCGTCGCCGTGCACGACGTGTTCGAACACGACGGACGCCAAGCAGTGGTGATGCAACTCGTCGATGGCAAGAGTCTCCGTCAGTTGCTTGACACACAGAAGCGCTTGTCACCGGAGCTCACCGGGCACATCGGTGCGTGCACCGCGGCAGCGCTGCACCACGCGCATGAGAACAACTTCGTGCACCGCGACGTCAAACCCGGCAACATCATGATCACCCCCGATGGGCGCGTCTTACTGACTGATTTCGGCATTGCGAAGGCGCTTGCAGGCGGCGACGACCTCACCAGCGAGAACATCATGATGGGCACCGCCAAGTACCTGTCACCGGAGCAGGTCCGGGGCAAGAAGCTCGACGGCCGTGCCGACCTCTACTCCCTCGGCCTCGTGCTCTATGAATGCCTTGCTGGTCGTGTGCCGTTCCTCGGTGAAACCGACGCCGACACCGCGCTGGCCCGGCTGCAACGTGACCCGACCGACCTCAACCGCCTCCGCGCGACGCTGCCGACCAGCTTGGTCACCATCATCCACCAACTGTTGGCCCGCAACCCTGTGCATCGGCCTGCGACAGGCGCTGACCTCGTCGCTGCACTCGAAGCAGCAGCAGCCGAGGGTCCCCCTGAAATCGATGACACACCGCACGAGCATTCGCCGGTCGCACCGTTCTCCGCGGGCCGGCTCCGGCGCGCTCCGTCAGACCTCGACGGACGCGCCGACGACCGACGACGTGCCACACGAGCCCCGTCTCCGCCAAGTGGCACACGTCGTGACCCCACGCCAGGCAACTCCCGCGCAGCGGGCAAGGCACCGATCAATTCCCGCAATGCAGCTCCGGCACCACTGCCTCCGCAGCGCCGAATCCCCGGCGAACCGCAACGCATCACCGGTTCTGTTCCGGTGCAAGCGGCTCCGAACGCCGGCGCCGTCATTCCCACGCAACAGCGTGACCGCACGCCAAACGCCGGTGGAGCGCAGCGCGGCAAGCCAGCAAAGGGAATGGCCCAGAGTAAAACGCCGTCCCTCACCGTGATCGGTGGACTCTTGTTGCTCGCCGCAGTCGTCGCGATACTGCTCTGGGTGAGTGTGCAATTCGGCAGCGACGACGGTGCTGGCAGCGCACCGACCTCCGTGCTTCCCGCCGGCGCAGAGCCTGCACCGAGCGACCAGGAAGCGGTGGCCGACGACGGCAACGCACCGGGAGACGGCGTCACCGAACAAGTCCCCGGCCTTGCCACCGGCGAAGCAAATGCGATCAACAGCATCGCATCAATCGAGGCCTATGACCCCGACGGCGACGACGGCGAGGAGAACGATGACGAAGCAGTCCTCGCCCTCGCCGACGGTGACTCCTCCACGTTCTGGCGGACCTCCTGCTATGACGGAGAGTTCATGGGCGGCAAATACGGCGTCGGACTGGTCGCAACCTTCGACGCTCCAGCGCAACGAGCAATCACCGTCGACGCGCTCACCGGGCCGTACATCATCGAGTTCTACACCTCGGCCAACGAGAGCGTTCCCACGTCGTTCGACGGTTGGGATCGCCAGCTGGGCGCACAGGAGTTCAGCGCCCAACCGGGCACGGTCATCTCGAACATCCCCGAGAGCCCGGTACAACATGTGCTCGTTCTGCTCCGCCAGCTCGGCAACGGCGACAACTGCAGCGAAGCCCGCCCATTCCGCGGGCGCCTGGGCGAGATCGCGCTGGTCTGATGGCACCGCTGTCGGACGACGAACTCGTCGCCGCGGCGCAGGGCGGCGATCGCAACGCGCTCGATCAGCTGTTGCGCCGCCACTACGACCGGATCTACGCCATATGTCGCCGAGTCACCGGCGGGACGAGTGATGCCGACGACGCGTGCCAAGAGGCATTGATCAAGATCTCGCGCAGCCTGCCCCGTTTCGATGGCCGCGCCGCGTTCAGCACCTGGGCGTACCGGATTGCCACCAATGCCTCGTTGGACGAACTCCGCAAGCGCAAGCGGCGCCCGTCGTTGCACTCAGTTCGCACCGGAGAAGAAGACGGCGGCGAACCAGAACAGGTCGACCCAATGGCAGCAAAGCGCGTCGATGCCATCGCAGACCGCCTCGCCATCGACGCCGCGCTCGGCGACCTCAGCGACGACTTCAAGGCAGTCGTCGTGCTTCGTGATGTCGCTGACCTTGACTACGACGAGATTGCGGACGTCCTCGACATCCCCGTCGGCACGGTGAAGTCACGAATCGCTCGAGGACGGTCCGCACTCGCCAACAGCCTGCGTCTCGATGACCTCCTCACCGGCTCGCGTGGCGAATCGGCAGAGCCAGAAGAATTCTCCGATCCTGGGAACCAGCGCCACATCGCTGAACGTCCAACTGATTCAACATGACCGACGACCTGATCACCCTGGCGAGCGCGTATCTCGACGGCGACACCACTGCAGCTGAACGCGCCCAGATCGAGGCTGACCCTGCATTGCTCGCCCAAGTCGAGCGTCTTCGTCAGGTTCGCGCCGTCCTCGGTGACACGGAGGCCGCCCCGATCTCGGTCCGCGAACGGCACCTGGCGGGAGCACTCGAGGCGTGGGACCGATTGCCCTTTGCTGAGAAGATGGGCGACGCGACACCGGTCGGCACCGATGCCGCTGGCGCTGCGGGCGGTGCATCAATCACTGCCCCGACGTCGCTTCGCGATCGACGTGCACAACGCAAGCCGGTGAGCACGCGCGTGCTCACCGTCGCTGCTGCCGTCGTCGTCCTCGCTGGCGCCGGCCTCGTCGTGCGCGATGCGCTTGACACAGGCGGGGCAAATGACAGCTCGGCCAGCGAAAGCGCAGACACCGGCGACAGCTTCGATGCACCAGTGTCCGCGGAATTCGAGAGTGGGCCGGAAGCGGCGGCCGCGGAAACGTTCGACCAGGACGGCGAATCCACCGACGACATCGCCGTTGCAGCAGTCCCGGCACCCGCATCCGATGCGATCCAGGGTGGCCCCGAAGAGGCACCGGCTGACAACGACCTTGAGGTTCTGAGTAGTGATGCCGAACTTGCCGACTTCGCCAACGCCAAGGTCATCTCGCGCACCTTGGCCGGAGAGGAAGTGCAACCCGATGCGGCCGATGCGGGATCCGACCTGACGGACGCCGAATCAACTGCAGACGCTGCCCCCGACACGACGCTGCCTCCACCAGTCGACCTCTGTGGCCTGATCGACGAATTCGTGGGATTCGCTCTCTGGGAAACGCCGGGCGCCGTCGACGGCCCCATTGCCGTGGGCATCAACAACTCCCGTGCTGAAGCAGTCGCCTACAGCGACAACAACTGTGCCGTCATTGCGCGCACGCCGCTGCCCTCCCCCTGAGCAGCATCCGCGAGGAAATTCCAGCCCTCATTCCAACCGCCGCGCAAGGTTCGTGAGGACTCTCTCGGTGCTCGCGGCTAGTCTGATCGCACTATGCCAGCCAATCCGCTGACCGATCCGAACTGGGCCGACGAGACCACTGACACCGTTGTCCGACTCGTGGGCAACATCCGCGACAAGACCACCACACCGCTGGTGTATGCCGCACGTGGCTTGGTCTTCGGCATCATCGCCGTGTTGCTCGGCGTCTTCGCGGTCATCATCGCGCTCGTCATGGTCACCCGCGGTGCGCACGAGGCCCTCAGCAACTGGTTCGATCACGAGCGATCGGTCTACGTGAGTTATCTCGCAGTGGGAACAATCCTGAGCCTCATCGGGTTGTGGTTGTTCCGGAAGCGCAACGCAAACGCTTCCTGAATCCAATCCTCGATCACTCCCCCGGAGGACGTCATGTCCACGCCCGTACCGTCTGATATCCGCGACGTCATCATCATCGGCTCCGGCCCCGCTGGGCTGACCGCTGCCATCTACACCGCTCGAGCGTCGCTGGCGCCGCTGATGATCGAAGGCGAGCCGTCGAGCACCAGCGATCAGCCGGGTGGACAGTTGATGCTCACGACTGAGGTCGAGAACTTTCCCGGCTTTCGTGACGGCATCATGGGCCCCGACTTGATGGCCGAAATGCGTGCCCAAGCCGAGCGTTTCGGCACCGAAATCATCACCGACAAGGCGACCGACATCGACTTCAGCGTCCGCCCGTTCAAGGTGAGCGTGCGCGACCAGGACTACTACGCCAACTCGATCATCGTCAGCACCGGCGCACAATCCCTCATGCTCGGCCTCCCCGAAGAGGAGCGTCTCATTGGGTACGGCCTTTCGACATGCGCGACGTGCGACGGCTTTTTCTTCCGCGGGCACGACATCGCCGTCGTCGGCGGCGGTGACTCTGCACTTGAGGAAGCCACCTTCCTCACGAAGTTCGCCGACAAGGTCACCCTCATCGTCCGCCGTGACGAGCTCCGCGCCTCGAAAATCATGCAAGACCGAGCTCACGCCAACCCCAAGATCGAGTTCCTGTGGAACGCTCAGGTCAGCGCGATTCGCGGAGACGACAAAGTGTCCGGTGTCGAGATCACTCACTCCCAGACCGGCGAAAAGAGCGAATTGCCGGTGACCGGGCTGTTCATCGCCATCGGCCACAAGCCGAATACCGACATTTTCCGTGGCAAGCTCGACATGGATGAATCGACCGGATACCTGCACACCAAGCCCGATTCGACCTATACCGACGTCGACGGCGTGTTCGCCTGTGGTGATGTGCAAGATTCGATCTACCGCCAGGCCATCACTGCCGCAGGCTCGGGCTGCATGGCCGCCATCGACGCCGAACGTTGGCTCGAAGCAACTCACGACTGACAGGCTGGAATATCCGGCCCCACTGTCAGGTTGACAATCATTGGACACGCACGGCCGTATGTCGTGCAAACGTCCAGCAATTCGGGCATGACCCGCAGTTTGAAAGGATGCCCATCATGGCAAACGGAATCACCAATCTCTCCACCAGCACCTTCGACGAGACCGTCGGAGCTTCCGAGGTCCCCGTTGTCGTCGACTTCTGGGCAGAATGGTGCGGCCCGTGCAAGCAGATCGCGCCGATTCTCGAAGAGATCAGCGCGGAACACGGTGACAACATCGCGATCACCAAGTTGAATGTGGACGACAACCCCGATCTCGCCATGAAGTACAACGTCATGAGCATTCCGACGCTGCTCGTGTTCAAGGGTGGCGAGGTTGAAAAGCGTCTCGTCGGCGCCAAGAGCAAGGGCGCCCTTCTCCAGGAGCTCGAGGAATTTCTTCCCACGAAGTGACGCCGTTCCCGCTCCAGCGGGGCCAACACGGTGAACCGATTCGAGACTTGCAGCGCCGCCTCGGTGCCGCCGGGCACAACCCGGTTGGTGCGGAGGCGGGCTCATTTTGCTCGTCCACCGAGACAGCCCTCCAGCAATTCCAAGAAGCGCGTGGCCTGCACGCCAGCGGTGTCTGCGACGAGCAATCGTGGTTGGCCCTGGTTGAAGCAGGCTGGAAACTCGGCGACCGACTCCTTGTCCTCAGTGCGCCCCAGCTCAGGGGTGACGACATTGAGAATCTCCAGCGCGCCCTCAACCATGTTGGATTCGATTGCGGTCGGCCAGACGGCATTCTGGGACCGGCAACCATTCGCGCGCTCACGGACTTTCAACGCAACTGCGGGCTGAATGCCGACGGCATCTGCGGGCGCAAGACCGTGCACATGCTTGATGTACTGCGCCGGCAGAGCGGTTCGGGTCCTGGGGTCGCATCGGTCCGAGAACTCGAGTCGGTCCGCCACACCACCTCGCTCCACACACTGCGGATCGTCGTTGGTCAGTTCGGAGGACTCAGCTCCATTGGACGCTCAGTCGCTCGAGCGTTGCGTCAGCAAGGCGCCACGGTGATGTCGACCGATGAGTACGACGCGGCCGCCCAAGCAGCCGCAGCAAACCGATTCGGTGCAACGATTTACATCGGTTTCGAAGCCAGCCCGAATGTTTGTGCTGACGTGTCCTATTTTGCCGTACCTTCGTTCGAGTCAGTCGGTGGACGGTCGCTCGGCGCACACCTCGTACGCCAACTCGACGGCGTCTTGCCAATTGCGCCCACGCTACGCGGGATGCGGCTGCCTGTTCTACGCGAAACGCGGATGCCGGCGGTTCTGTGTTCGGTCGGTCCAGTCCGCGACGTCGTCGACGCCACCGGTGCGTTGACCATCGCCGTCGTCGATGCAGCACGCATGTGGGGCGACGCGCCGCTGCCTGTTCCGTCCGACTGAAGGCCAGTCGCAACACCTCACTCGCGCGTGAGAGTTTATCCACAGGTTTCCACACACCGTGTGAGTATCCCTCGACTCGAACCTCATTACTCGACCACGGAATGTAGCTATCGAGACAAGATTGACCGATGTGCGTGGTGTTCGACCAGATTTCGGTGCTCAACCATAAACTTCATCCTCAACCTGGGGATGAACTGTGGATAAATGACAGTGATGGGATTTGGATTGAGAGTTGAGAGTCTGAACCCGCTCAACCAGTCATCAGGCGGTAAATCCGCTCCAGATCTACCAAATCGGCAAAATCGATCGTGACGCGACCCCGCTTGGGACCCATCGACACTGAGACACGGGTGTCAAGACGATCTGCCAACAGCTCCTCAAGTTCAAGGAGGCCCGGCGGCCGGAGTTGCGTTGCCGGGGTCAGCCCAGCGCCGTCGATCGTGGCGCCACCACCGCTCGGAACGGGCGTTACACCCGGCGCATCGGCGACGGGTACATCACCGCCACGGACGGCCTGCTCCGTGGCGCGTACGGTCCACCCTTCGGCCACTGCTGCCTGAGCGAGCACCTCCTGACGGGCACGATCCGGTGTACCGAGGAGCGCACGAGCATGACCGGCGGAGAGCTGCCCGTCCGCGAGCAGACTCTGGACGGCCGGCGGCAACCCGAGCAGACGAATCGTGTTCGTGATAGCTGAACGACTCTTCCCAACGCGTGTCGCGACTTGGTCATGAGTCATCCCAAAGTCTTCGATCAACTGCTGGAAGGCGGCGGCCTCTTCCAACGGTGTGAGATCCTGACGATGGAGGTTCTCCACCAGTGCTTGCTCAACTGAACTCAAATCATCGGTGGTCCGAATGATCGCCGGAACGGTCGTGAGGCCTGCTCGCTGCGCCGCACGCCAACGCCGTTCGCCGGCAATGAGCTCGTACTCGCCATCGTCCTTGGGCCGCACGAGGATGGGCTGCAGCACGCCCATCTCTGAGATCGAGGCGGCGAGTTCCACCAGGCCCTCTTCAGCGAAGTGCACGCGAGGCTGATTTGGGTTGGGCGACACCGACGCGGTCGGCACCTCCGCCAACGAAGCACCAGCACCACCATCAGCAACTTCGCTTGCCGGGATCAGCGACCCGAGACCTTTTCCAAGACCACTACGGCGTGACATTGGCGTGCACCTCCTTGGCGGCATCGCGGTAAGCGATCGCACCACGTGAGCGGGGATCGAATGTGGTGATCGGCTGACCGAACGATGGTGCCTCAGACAGGCGCACGCTGCGTGGAATCACACTGCGCAGTACCTTTTCGCCGAAGTGCTCTCGAACCTCTGTGACGACTTGTCCCGCCAGCTTTGTTCGGGCGTCGTACATCACGCAGAGAATCGTGCTCAGATCAAGCGTCGGATTTAAGTTGCGTTTCACCAAGTCGACGTTGCGGAGCAACTGTCCGAGGCCCTCAAGCGCGTAGTACTCACACTGAATCGGCACGAGGACCTCATTGGCAGCAGACAGACCGTTCACCGTGAGGAGGCCCAGCGATGGGGGACAGTCGATCAACACATAGTCGTAATCATCGATCACGGCCTCAATCGCTCGCTTCAGTCGCTGCTCACGACTAAACGCCGGAACCAACTCGATCTCTGCTCCAGCCAAGTCGAGTGACGCTGGCGCCACGAAGAGGCCTTTGACGTCGGTCGGCTCCACGACATTATCGAGTGATTCCTCGTGCATGAGGACGTGATACATCGACAGTTCAAGACCACGATTCTCGATCCCGAGTCCGGTGGACGCGTTGCCCTGAGGGTCGAGGTCAATCAAGAGCGTGCGTAGACCCATGTCCGCAAGCGCCGCACCAAGATTCACGGCGGTCGTCGTCTTGCCGACGCCACCCTTCTGATTCGCGACCGCCATGATCCGCGGCAACTTCTTGCCGGACGCCAACGGTGCAGCTTCAGGCGGCGCTGGCGTCGCCTCGGACGCGAGAAACCCAACAGACTCAGCTGATGGGGTGTTCGATTCTGTGGGGAAATCCCCGGTGTCCGACACACATGCTCCAGACGACGGATGGCGGGCATCAGGTGACGCGCTCGCGGGACCAGCATACTGTGCACGATCCACGCTCGCGATACAAGCATTTCACCGGGATCTCTTCATTGAAATCTTCGGCTCCCAGGGATCCAGTCATCGATGTTTCACGTGGAACATTCACGTGCAACCACCCCGGTCTTGACGCGAGCCTCAACCTCCGCGTCACGCGCGGTGTTCCACGTGAAACATCCCTCGACTCAACTGACAACGATGGAAGTTGGGTCGAGGCTTGCTGCATCACCCCTGGTCAGAGTGCCGGGAAGCGGTGTGTGTCAACGTCGAGACTCTGAACAGCTGTCTGGGAGACTCGGTCCGCAGGACGAGTCACTCAGCCCTCGGGCCAACAACAAAGCGCACCACGCGGTCGTCGGACGGTGTTCTGACCACGTCGAGCTCACGAAGCAATTCCGGGTCCCACCGATCACCGCTCGGCGGCTCACTGATGACGATCACACCGCCGGGACGGACACACGCCACCGCTGACCGTAAGGTGAATTCAGGAGGTCCGAAGCCTCGAGCGATGGCAGCATCAAAACCGACGTGCCCTGCCTGAATCGCATCGTCCACATCTGCGGCCAGCACCTTGGTGTGCCCGTCGAGATCCAGGCGTCGGACCATTTGTGCCAGGAAGTCGGTGCGTTTGGTCCTTCGATCAAGCAGAGTCAACTGCAGATCTGGTCGATCGGTGGCGACCACCAACCCGGGAACACCGCCCCCAGCACCCAAATCGATCACTGCACCAGTGACACCATCGAGTGCGGCGACGAATACCCGAGCATGCTCAACAACCTCAGGGATCGGCCAATCCCCCAAAAAGCCGAGGCGCTGGGATCGTCCCAGCGCCTCGTGCAAATTCTTTTCGACCTCATCGCCTTGAGTTGAATGACTCACGGCGCCGAGTATGTCAGGTAGTGCGACCCAATCAGGCGGGTTCGACGATGACCCGGCGATACGGATCCTCACCAGACGACGAACTCGCGACACCCTCTTCATCATTGAGCGCATCATGGATGACCTTGCGGTCAGCCGACGTCATCGGCTCAAGTGAGCGCGCCGCACCGCTATCGCGGACCTGTGCAGCAACATCGGCAGCAAACTTCCCGAGGGCGATCGAACGGCGCTCGCGGTAGCCAGCGACGTCGATCCGCAGCCGAGTCTCATGGTCGCCAAGGCGACGCTGAGCAGCAACGCGCACGAGGTCCTGAACAGCGTTCAATGTTCGTCCACCGGGGCCAACGAGGAGGCCAAGGTCATCCCCGCGCACCTGCACGTCCAGCTCAGTGCCGTCGACGGTGAGTTCGGACTCGCCGTCCGCACCGAACGCCGTGACCAGGTCGTTCATGAATGAGACCGCAGCGTCGCCCACTTCTTGGGGAGTCACGTCGGACTGTGGACGTTCTTCGTTGCTCATCTTTTTCTCCTGGCTGTTGTTGTTCGTTCCGTTGCGGCCTCCGCCCCGCTGGCCACCGCGGCCACGGGAGGATCGCTGACGAGGTTCAGCGGCGTCGCCATCGGCGCTACCGGTGGTCTCCTCAGCGGAAGCCTCTTGGTTGGCTCCGCTGTCCGGCTTGGCCTGACTTGCCTTTGCTTTTGGCTTGTCGCTGCCGGACTTGTCGCTCTTCGATCGACGCTTCCGCTCTTGCTTCGGACGTGCTGGTGTCGGCTTGATGCGAGCACGAAGTCGGGCCTGGCCTCGAGTGCGGCCAAACAGACCAGCCTTCGGTTCCTCGACCACGTCGAACTCAGCCTCATCGGCGCCTACACCCAATTGGTCGAGTGCCGCTTCGCGTGCCTCTTCCAGGGTCTTTCCGGTGGTTTCCACCCATTCCATCAGTATTTCTTCTTTCTTCGACAGGCCACCGCTTCATGCGGTTGGCACACGACTGTTTTTCTGCTCGGTAGTGTTTTCGACCAGCATGACTGCTGGGTCAACGCTTCTTCTTGTTCGACGACTTGGGACGCGCTGACCGAGCCGCCTCGGCTTCCTTACGCGTCGGCGTCGGCCGACCCTTGCCGTCGCCCGAGGGCGTCGGCCGACTCTTTGAAGGAGTCACCCGCTTGTTGGTCACTGGCGACGGCTTCGCCGCGTCGTCCTTGGCTTTCTTGCCGGCGTTCTTCTCGCTCTTTTCCTTCTCGGTGCCCTTGGCTCCTCCAAGGTCACGCTTTGCTTGCGCAAGCATCCCGGTGGGTTCACCGCTCTTCTTTGCTTCTTCCTTGGCCGCCTCGCCAGCACGTTGGGCCTGACGCCCCAGCGAATCGTCGCCGCCGTAGAACTTCTTGGTGATGTAGTACTGCTGCAAGATGCGGAGCAGTGTCTGGAAGATGTAGTAGACGACGAGCGCCGACAGGAAGAAGATCTGGAAGACAGCGAAGAAGACAGGCAGGTACTGCATCAACTTCTGCTGTGTTGGTGACATCGACGGGCTAATCGTCGCCCGAGCAGCCACCATCTTCTGTTGGCCGAAGTACAACGCGCCAAGCCCGACCACCAGCAGGGCGTAAATGAGGCCCTCACCAAGACCCTCACCAATCGCCGTGGCAGCAGACTTGGAAAGATCAAGGCCGAACGACGGCATTTCCACTTGGTCGTACAGCGACTGGTAGAGATCGGAGTCGATCGCCAAGTAGCGGGGAATGAAGCCCGGACTTGCGTCACGTGAGCCATCGATTGCCCGCAACGTTGCCTCGGCGATCGGCCCGGAACCATTTGCTTCGGAGGGGCGATACACGAGACCGCGCAAGATGCGGAACATGATGAGGAAGATCGGCATCTGCGCCACGATCGGCAAACAGGAGGCGGCCGGGTTGACCTTGTGCTCCTGGTAGAGCTTCATCATCTCTTCGTTGAGCTTTTGGCGGTCGTTCCGATGCTCGTTCTGCAGTTTGCGCATCTCAGGCGCAAGCTTCTGCATCTCGAGCATGCCCTTCGTGCTCTTCAACGTCAGGGGTGTCGTGATCGCCATGACCACGACAGCGATCAGCGCGATTGCGAAGGTGTAGTCGTTCGTGAGGCTGTAGAACCAGGCGAGCAAACCAGCGGGAATTTCAAACATGTCATCCGCCTTTCTGTACGTGAGTCGTTGGGGGAGAGTCTGATGACGTCGGTGAGCGATGTTCAGGAACCGGGTCGAAGCCCGATGGTCCAAGCGGCCGGCAACGCAGCAAGCGCCGCACCGTCAGCCAACCGCCGCGCCATGAACCGTGGAGTTCCACAGCCTCAAGCGCATACGCCGAGCACGACGGGAAGAAACGACAGGGTGAAGGCTTGCCCTCGCGCGCTCGTTGGTAGAAAAAGATGGACGCCACGACGCGTCGCTGTAACCATGAACCCCTGGGGTCTTGGTGCCCGTGTCGGTGCTCATGCCCGCACGGGTCGCGATCCGCACAGTCGGCATCAACATCCGGCAGATCCGACGCATCGAGTGCAGCGGTCTGCATCGCGGTCATGGGTGTGCTCGGGCGTGCTGAGCTGCGGCGAGGAGAGCAGCGACACGGATCTCCAACTCAGCGAACGTCAGTTCGGCGAGTGGAGGGCGACCACCGAAGAGCAGGAGCCCATTCGGTACGTCAGCGTTCGAGAGAATGACACGTAAACGGCGCCGGAGGCGATTGCGGGTCACCGCATTCCCCAGTGCGCGACTGACCGCAAAGGCCACCTGCGGCGGCACGACGGTGGGGTCAGCGACAAAAGAGCACCACATGGGTGCACTCCGGACGCGAACGCCGTCGCGCCGAAGGCGGACAAATGCGTCACGGTCACGGATGCGATCGATCAAGCTGATCGATCAGGCGGACAGACGGGCCCGGCCCTTGTCGCGACGGGACTTGAGCACCGCGCGGCCGGCGCGGGTGCTCATGCGGGCACGAAAGCCGTGCTTACGGTTCCGGCGGCGGTTGTTGGGTTGGAATGTGCGCTTCACGACAATCTCTTTCGGACGTTTCGAGCCAAGTTCCGCAAGGTGACTTCGACGAGCCCACCAAACGCGGTGGCCGTGTCGAGTCGCGGACTGACCCGACAATGCTACGACCCAATGGGCGCGACTCCCAACCACCGCGTCAACCATCCTGCGTGGTGACGATCATCGTTGACTTTCGATGTCACGACATCATCGATCCCTGTGCGGAGCGTTCGTCTGCTTGGTTGTCGGTGTTGAAACGATGAATTGAGAGTAAATGACATCACTGTTCTTTGTCCACAGGACTCACGGATGCGCAAAACCCCTGGTCGCAGCGATATTTCTCTCGTTGTTCTGTGTTGTGTCTGAGGTGCTATGGTCGTCCGCTTGTCCCCAATCAGCCACCTTTCCACATCATCGGGATAACTATGTGGACAATTCACCAGCAACGAACACCGGTCAGGAATCTTCAATGAGTGATATCAGGTGAGCGACGCCGATGACGTCTGGACGCAAGTCACGTTGTTTCTGCGTTCGCAACTTGCAGAATCCGTCTGGTTCTCGACGTTTCAGGACGTCGTACCCCTTGAGTCCGGCCCTGAAACATTGCGGCTGCTTGCCCCAAGTGCGTACGTCCGTGACCGGATTCTGACGCGCTATCTCCCACTCGTGACCGACGCGCTCGACGAGGCCAATCAAGGACATCGCACCATTGACATCGAAGTCGCGACGAGCGATGCCGTTGCCGAAGTCCCAGATGTCATCGAGGCGGATCCGTTGATCGACACTGCGTCAGCCAGACATGAGTCGCCTTCAGCACCGCTGCGTCCCGGGTCAATCGAGTCAACACGGATGAACGGTTCGTCGACGAACGGCGACCGCGTCGATGAAGCCGGCCTCAATCCGCGTTACACCTTCGAGGATTTCGTGAAGGGAGCATCCAACCAATTCGCGTTGGCCGCAGCCCTGCGAGTCGCAGAAACACCTGGTAGATCATACAATCCGCTGTTCATCTACGGTTCTGCTGGTCTGGGTAAAACCCACCTACTGCACGCCATCGGCCACTACGTCCACGACAACTACCAGCACCACGAAGTGCGCTATGTGTCGACCGAGACGTTCATGAACGAGTACGTCGAAGCCATTCGACAGAACACTACGAATGCGCTTCGACGTCGTTACCGCGACATCGATGTGCTCCTCATCGACGACATTCAGTTCATTGCCGGCAAAGAAGGTCTCCAGGAAGAGTTCTTCCACACGTTCAACTCGCTGCACGGCGCGAACAAGCAGATCGTCATCAGTTCCGATCGCATGCCCGATGCGATTCCCACACTGGAAGAACGACTTCGAGGTCGCTTCAAATGGGGTCTCCTCACTGACATTCAGTTACCTGACCTTGAAACACGCACCGCGATTCTGCGCAACAAGGCGGAGCGGGACAGCGTCGAAGTCCCCAACGAAACGCTCGACTTCATCGCAACGAACATCGCGACCAACATCCGCGAACTCGAAGGTGCCCTCATTCGAGTGACCGCCTACGCAAGTTTAAGTGGCCAGCCGATTACGACGGAACTCGCACAGGCGCAGCTCGCTGACCTCATGGTCGACACCAAACCCAAGCACCGCACCGACGAAGAGCTCCTGGCTGAGATCGCCAGCATCCTCAAGTTCGAGGTCGAAGCACTCAAAGGAAAGAGCCGGCAGCGTCCACTCGTGACCGCGAGACAGATTGCGATGTACGTCTTCCGTGAGATGACCGATCTCAGTTATCCCGCGATCGCTCGGCTCTTCGGTGGTCGCGACCACACCACGGTGATTCACGCCAACGAAAAGATCCAGCGGCTGATGAGCGAGCGCAAGCAGATCTACGATCAGGTCACCGACCTCCAACAACAGTTGAAAGCATGACCTGATGGCCCAGTCTCCACATCGTCATGCCTGCCTGACAGTCACCGACCGCGCGAAGACATTGCAGCTCCGCGCGAATATCGGTGGACAACTCTCAGTTCTCAGGGGACACACCACCGCGCAAGTTCCACGAGAAAAGGGGACAACGCGGCGTTGTCCACTGGACAACACGCGTGTAAGCAGCAACCTGTGCATCACGGGGCTATCACCTGTGTGCGCGCGAACGCCCTCTACGCTGCAACAACACGCTGTTGTCCCCAATCCACAGCACCTACTACTGACATTATTCTGTGAAACATCCCTTCATGAGGAGAAGTGCCCACTGTGAAGTTTCGTTGCGAACGTGACGTCCTTGCCGATGCTCTTGGCTCGGCTGGTCGTGCAGCCACCAACCGCACCGGCACCCTCCCGGTTCTCGCGGGAGTCCGGATGGAAGTGGTTGGCGACACGCTGACCATTACCGGAACGGACCTCGAGCTCACCATTCGGCTGACCATCGAGGTCGGTGGCGAACGTGATGGAGCCGCGGTGGTTCCTGCTCGCCTCGTCGGCGACATTGTCAAAGCGCTGCCCGCAGGTGCTGTCGAGGTTGATCTCGCGGACTCGTCGGCGGCGGGTGATGGCAGTTCTGAAATGTCGATCAGTGCCGGTCGGTCACAATTTTCTGTGCGCCCACTCTCGCTCGACGATTACCCGGCTCAGTCCGAGCCGGCCGCTGATGCGGTGACCCTGCCTGCAGCCGCCATGGCCGATGCGCTCCGCCAGGTTGTGCGTGCGGCGTCGACCGACGATGCCCGAGCTGTACTGACCGGTGTGCTGCTCGCTGCCGAGGACGACGGGCTGCGGATGGTTGCAACTGATTCATATCGACTGGCTGTGCGCGATCTCCCGGAGTCGTCGATGTTGGGTTCGGGCCAGAAAGTGTTGATTCCCGGCCGGGCTCTTTCCGAGCTGCAGCGGTTGATGGGCAACGAAGAGAGCCTCACGGTGCGCCTTGGAGAACGTGAAGCGACCTTTGAAGCTGGATCGACCCGCTTGAGCACACGTCTCATCGAGGGCGAGTTTCCCAATTATCGCAATCTGCTTCCGTCGAGTTACCCGAACCTGTTGACCATCAGCAAGCCGGCAATCATTGAAGCGATCCGGCGCGTGAAGATCCTCGCGCAGGATTCAACTCCGGTGCGAATGACGCTCGGTGGCGACACGGTGCAACTCACCGCGATCACTCAAGACGTCGGCAACGCTGTCGAGGAGATCGATGCGCAGTACGAGGGCACCGAGATGACCGTGGCATTCAACCCGGACTATCTGCTCGCCGGGATTGACGCGATCGATGCCGACGACGTCACACTGGCGACGATGGATCCAATGAAGCCCGCTGTTCTGCGTGGTGCCGGCCAGGACGATTATCTGTACTTGTTGATGCCTGTCCGCGTTCCCTGATCGGCTGGCCGTTGCGGTGGAAGTCTCATCGCCGAGCGTGATTGCGGCGTACTCTTTGCTGCGTGATCGTCGAACACTTGGAGTTGATCGACTTTCGCAACTATGTGTCGGGGTCGTTTGATCTGACGTCGGGAACAACCGCCATCATCGGGGGCAATGGGCACGGCAAGACCAATCTTGCCGAGTCACTCGCATACCTCGCGACACTGTCAAGTTTTCGCGGGGCACCCAACGATGCCCTGGTCAGAGCAGGTGCTGAACAAGCAATCATTCGTGCGACCGTTCGACACGATGACGGTCGTGAGACGCTGATCGAGGCCGAGCTTGTGGCCGCTGGACGTAATCGCGTGCAGGTCAACAAGCAAAAGCTTGTGCGGGTCCGCGATCTCCTCGGATCGGTGCGAGTCACTGTCTTTTCGCCAGACGACCTGATTTTGGTCAAAGGCGGGCCAGGCGATCGACGGCGATACTTGGATGACACTCTCGTCGCGCTCGCCACGAAGTACGACGCGGTTCGCCTCGAGATTGACCGCATCGTGAAACAGCGAAACACGTTGCTCAAACAAGCTGCAGGCCGGTTGACCGACGAGATTGAAGCGACCCTCGATGTCTGGGATCAAAAGTTTGCTGAAATTGCCGACCAGTTTGGCTACGCCCGAGCAACGCTCGTTGCGCGCATCACTCCCATGGTGCATGACGCCTATGAGCAGCTCGCTGGGGTCGCCACGCCAATCGAGCTGACCTACGAACCAGGTTGGCGTCAGGTTGGCTTGGTGGCCGCCTTGCAGGCAGTCCGTGACACCGATATCCGACGCGGTGTCTCGACGGTAGGTCCGCACCGTGACGAGCTGAGCTTCAGGATCAATGGGTTACCGAGCCGGACGCACGCCTCACAGGGCGAACAACGGACCCTTGCGCTGGCCCTGCGGCTCGCAGCCCATCAACTGGTCACTGAACGAACGGGGACCGCTCCGGTGCTGGTGCTCGACGATGTGCTGTCCGAACTCGATGACGGACGCGCCACGGCACTGCTCGAACACATCCCGCCCGGGCAGGTGATCATCACGACCGCCACGGAACTTCCATCTGCAGCCAAGGCGGACCGGATCCTGCGTGTCGAAGCCGGCAAGGTCTCTGAGGGCTGAGGTCCGGCCCAGGGGGCTGAGCCACTGATGTAGCGGCGTTGCGCGTCGCGACCACATTCCATCGCGTGCCGGGGCGACGACGTGCACGTCAGGACAAAAGCCCTTATCGCGAGCGCGAGCCGGAGCTCAAGATGGGAGTTGGGAGTTGCGATGGTTCGCCTCCCGAAAGGAGTGTGTGCCATGGCTCGCAAACTGATGTGGGCGGTTCTTCTCGTCGGGGTGATGCTGATCGCCGCCCCGTTCGCAATGGGGCTTCCCGACAAGGCCGACGGTGGCCAGAACATGATCGATGCCTTCGGGCCGATCATGGATCAGGACAACGTCGACATCACCGCGACCTACTACTACGAAGTGTTTGTTCCACTGGGTGACGTCGTCCCCGCGATGACCCAGGAGAACATCGACAAGTTCAACGGCTACCTCGACGGCTTCACCGCACTTGGTGTCGACGCCGAGAACATGGTGCCGGCCTTGGCCGCCGCCATGCAGATGCCGGAGGAGAACGTGCAGGCCTTCATGGGGGAGCAGTTCCCCGCGATGACCGGCATGTTGCAGAGCTTGCCGGAGATGCAGACCGACTTCGCGGGTCTGCTTGGCCTGATGGGCAGCAATGTCGCCATCTTTGAACAGGTGCCGGCGGGGCTCGATCACTACGAGCCACTGGTGACAACGATGCAGGCAGAAGTCTCGAACTACGACAAGGTCGCCAGCCTTCCGGACTTCCGGATGTTCACCTGGTTCTTCGTGATCCCGGGTGTGATCCTCGTGGGACTTGCCGTGACCGCGCTGATGCTCGATCGCCGCAAGAAAGATGACGACGCCGACGTGACACCGGAGGTCATCCGAGAGCGCACGCCGGAACTCGTCTGACAGTTCTGGGAGTTGTCGAACCGTTGTGTCGATGAGCAACACGCTCATCGGCACAGCCGCGCTGGCGGCAG
>Ga0066605_10000912_pt1 | contig 19562 bp, 17 predicted proteins | sample SaaInlLV_DNA_10m_FD_60385 | JGI IMG/M metagenome (GOLD analysis project Ga0066605, IMG submission 60385) | Marine microbial communities from expanding oxygen minimum zones in the Saanich Inlet - SI075_LV_DNA_10m | ecosystem: Environmental > Aquatic > Marine > Unclassified | place: British... | reverse complement strand
TTTCGAACGTCAGCTTGAGAGTGTCGTCGATGGCTTACGATTTAGTCTTGGCGGTCTGTCTACGGAACGGATGCGCACCGGCGTCGACTATCGTTTCGAATTAGACGTAACTGCGGCCGATGGCAGTATTGTTGAGCTCCAAGATGTTATGGGCGCACCGGGGCACATGGTCGCCTTCGATGCTGCGGGCAAAGGTTTCGCTCACATGCATCCGATCGATAGTGTGGTGTCCGCTCGGTCGCTAGGGTCACCAGAACTCGCTTTTTTGTTCAACGTGCCGAACCCTGGCTGGTATCGTGTCTTCGCTCAAGTTCAGGTGTCAGGACGCGAAGTGTTCGGTCATTTTGATTTGGAAGTCGAATAGGGCATGCTGGGTTCGATTGTCTGCCGTGTCGACAAATCGACTTGAAGGCGGTGACGAGTACCGTATTCTGTGCACAATGGCCACGCCTCTATTTCTCCGTTGTCGACTATGGCAGCTCTGCGCACTGCTATGGTTGGGCTCTGCTTCTGCGCTTGGTCAGGGCTTTGTTGAGAATATACAGGATGCCAATCAGTCGCCATTGGAACGGGCTAAGCGGGCTCGGCAGGAACTGTTGCAGCGCATACAGGAAGAGGATAAGCAATCCAGGGCTGTCGCAGAATCGCTCGAGGGTCGCATTATTCGCCTAAAGCGTGAATTGGCTGCAGCAGAAGTGGAATGGGCAAAGCGCAACGAGCCAGTGCCAGCAGTCGTCGAGGTCAAGATTGCTTCGGCTGCGCTGGTGGTGATTTCATCTGAGCAATCTGAGGGCTCTGGGTTCATTGCAAAGATCCGAGGTCGCACTTTTTTAATTACTAACATCCATGTATTGGGCGCTGCACGGAGTGCAATCATTCAAACGTTGGATGGAGTCGAGATTACCTTGCCTTCTTATGGCTATGTCAGTCGGCGACGTGATATTGCGATTGTACCGATTGAGTGGGCAGGGCCGACGCTGCCAATGTCACAGTCGTTGAGTTTTGATGAGGTCGGCATCGGTCAAGCGGTAACCGTTGTTGGGAATTCAGATGGTGCGCGTGTTGTGGGACGGCTGAAAGGCGAGATTCATGGTATCGGGCCTGATGAAGTTGTAGTGTCTGCTAAATTCGTGCCGGGTAACAGCGGTAGTCCGATCGTGCACGATGGATTGGGCCGAGTCATCGCGATTGCTTCTCACCTTAAAGATTTCAGTGCGAAGACTAAGTGGTCCAAAGATTGGGTACAAGCGGATGTACGCCGCTTTGGCTATCGATTAGACGGCGAGATAGAGTGGGCGCAGGTCGCCTTGTCTGATTTATATCGTCAAGCTGAAGTCTACAATCACTACGAAGATCGCAGCAGAGCGATGAGCCAGATTGGACATAAGTTACAGCATGAGGACCAGCTCATGACTAGCTTCAGAAGTCACGATTCACTGGGCTATTTGTTTGAATATTTTGACCGCGACTTTCAATGGCATCGCGGCACCAACTCGTCGCATAACCAGCGTCTGCTGAAGCGTTTCGTCACGAGCATGTTGTCGGAATTACAGACGGATCGAGTGGGCACAGGAGAGGCGTTGGAAATTGATTTCTATCAGCGGCGCTTTTTAATGGCCGAGGATCTTCGTGATCAGGCGGCTAATGACTTTATTAGTTTTGCTGATTCCCGTTTAGATTAGTTCTTAGTTCTTAGTTCTTAGTTCTTAGTTCGCTAGGTGCTGGGAGCGTAGCGAACACAGCACGGCGGTGGGGCATTTTGTTGGATTGTCGTAGAATATTATTGAGGTAGGTAATATCTCGCTATTGCACCTGTTCATTAGGTGTTGGGGAAATTGTAGACGAAAAGCATTGAGGCAAGGGGCGAGTCTCGGAGTGTATGCTAGACTGTAAGTTGGTTGAATCTTTGAAAAAGAGCGGAACTGATGATGTCTAAAATTAAAGGTCTTAGCGAACTTGTCTCTGACTTGATTGGTGTTAACATTAAGTAGCTGGAGTAGTATGCTTGAAATTGGGAAGAATGATGACAGGTTTTTGTTGCGCTTTGGCCTACATTTTAAAGTATTAATGTTTATTACTCTTACAACTATCATGAATAACAGTTTTATTAGTTCCGAAGGCACCATTGGTCGCGTCACTTTCATACTTAGCCTCGTCCTGCTGGTTGCGATCGCAACTGCGATCAGTTATGCGGCAGATTATTATTTCACACATCCGGATTATTTTATGCACGGACATTTCGGTACATTAGGCGTGTTTTTCGCCATTGTGACATCGTTGATTTGTATCATGATTGGGCTAATGCAGATGCTCAAGCGGCTGCGTGATATCGGTAAGGGTGCCTATCTTACGCTGTTGATGCTCGTTCCAGGCGTGAATGCAGTCTTCTTGCTCTACACCTGTGTGGCTCCGTCGAAGCAAATTTGAGGCTACGGTCGTTGTTTTTTGAGGGCCCCTTTGCATTCGTGAAGGGGCCTTTTTTGTAGTCGAAGTACCATCTTGCCGCGTGGATTATTAAGCAATATCCACAGGAATAGAATTACGCTTTTTGCACCCACCGCTCGATGGTGAAGTCGTCATTTTTCACCACCGTTTCGGCGAGCTCGAAGCGATCTTCGAATTCAGGGAAGAAGGCATCGCCCTCAACCTGACGGTGCACGCGAGTCAGGTAGAGTTCGCTGCAACGTGGTAACATCTGCATATAGATTTCGCCACCGCCTGCGATCCAGATTGTTTTGTCGGTGTCAAGGTGATCCAGCATTTTGAGATTGGTGAAGCTGTGCACGCCGGCGATTTCTCGTGGTGTGCGGCTGAGAACAAATGTTTCGCGACCAGGCAGGGGACGCCCAATGGACTCGTAAGTTTTGCGCCCCATGACCAAGATCTGGCCCATCGTCGTCTTCTTAAACCATTTAAAATCGTCTGGAAGATGCCAAGGGATGTCGCCCTGATTGCCAATAATGCGATTTTCTGCCATAGCAGCGATCGCTTTAAACTTCTTCGAAGGGTTCATGGGCTTTTGGTTGTTCGATGATTAACAGGTAACTGGGCAACTGTAGTCGCTACACGGCGATGGGTGCCTTGATGCTTGGATGCGGGTCGTAGTTGACCAGTTCGAAATCTTCGATGCTGAAGCCGTCAATGGCCATGATTTCCGGGTTTAGCTTCATCTGTGGCAGCGGGCGCGGTTCGCGTGAGAGTTGTAACTTCGCTTGTTCGACGTGGTTGGCATAGAGGTGCAGATCACCGAATGTGTGGACGAATTCCTTCGCTTTCAGGCCGCATACTTGCGCGATCATCTGAGTGAGCAATGCATAGGAAGCAATGTTGAACGGCACGCCGAGGAAAATGTCGGCGCTGCGTTGGTAGAGCTGGCAACTGAGCTCGCCGTTGGCTACGTAGAATTGAAACAGTGCGTGGCAGGGCGGTAGGGCCATGTGTTTGATCTCGCCCGGATTCCATGCGCAAACCATGTGGCGGCGGCTGTCAGGATTATTTTTGAGTGAGTGAATGACTGCTTCGATTTGATTGGTACTGCTACCGTCGCTGGCGCGCCAATCTGTCCATTGAGCGCCATAAACCCGACCGAGGTCACCGTTTTCGTCGGCCCATTCGTCCCAGATACGCACTTTGTTATCTTTCAGGTATTTGATATTGGTGTCGCCATTGAGAAACCACAGCAGCTCATGAATAATGGAGCGTAGGTGTAGTTTCTTGGTCGTGAGCAGTGGGAAGTCTGGCTCCAGCGAGAAGCGTGCTTGCGCGCCGAAGATAGAGTAAGTGCCAGTGCCAGTGCGGTCGTCGCGATAAGTGCCCGTTTCAACAACAGTGCGTAGGAGATCCAGATAATTTTTCATACAGGTAAGGTCAGTGCTAGAATTTGCTGGTCGGGGAGCGGTGTCAATTAAGCTCTAAGATAAATCGTGTGCTAGCCACGGATCACCATTTCGCTGACTTCCTTACAGTTCGGCAGAGCTTGAATTTTTTTTAGAACCGCACGTTTACGAAACTGTAGTTCGGAGCGTAGCGTTTGGTTAGTCACTGAAACGATCAGAGTGCGGCCATCTTTAATGCGTACCGGGTTACAGCGGCCAGCTAGGGTGCCAAAGATTTCGCCCCAATGTTCAACCATGGTACGCTCGGCACTGGGTTGTTCAAATTGGTATTTTTCTTTGAGGATGACGAGTAGGTTATCCAGCTGCAACGGTGGGCGCTTTGAAGAATACGTTGTCGTGCGCGGGAGTCCGCGAAAGTCAGCAATGATGTCCTCGGTTTTTTTAGAAAAATTCATGGTTAATAGCCATCTATAGTGTTCGCAATCTGTGGCGCGGAGCCATCAAAAATGTGTGATTTCAGCAGACTTTTAATTTTTTATTAAAAAAAGAATAGATTCAGGGTACTTGGTATGAGGTCTGCTAACTCACTTATGTCATTCTTTCCTGTGTGTAAAAGTTTGGGGTAATAAGACAAAGCAGTAAAAGCAGTATGGCGCGGGGTTTAGGGGTATTCCTCGCGCCATTTTTCTTGCCGAGTGTGTTCTTTAATATATTTTCAGATTAATTAAATTAATGCTTGCAGAAGACTGTTTTTTGTATCTTCGTAATTTCATTAACAACTTTTCTCCCGAAAGGGAGTTTGGGGTAATACAAAATCCTGCTGCTTGCAGCAGGTATAAAGTAGACAATGGTTGGCGCACTTCTTAGGGGTAGGAGGTGCGCCATTTTTGTATCTAGATGTCAGCCGCGAATGTTTGCTTCGTGGTTTTATTTCGTGACGGCGGGCTCGTTTCGCTAGCTACCAGAAGTGCGCGAGTAAACTCGCATGTCACATTTTCAGTTTGCTACAGTGCCAGCTCAAGCTGCTCTGGGCCGCTTTGAATCTCGGCAAAGCGCACGCCAATGCCGAGTAAGCGCACGGGTTCGCCGCTGCGACCCCAGGCTTCGCGCAGGAGCTTTAAGTAAGTCTTCAGCTCTGCTTGGCGGTGGACGATCTCTGCAGTGGTACGACGAAAATCGCTAAATTTTAGTTTAACCAGAATCTTGGCAATTTGGCGGTCGGCGGCGCTACTGCGTAGGTCTTCGAGCAGTTCGTGGTGCTGACGACGAAGCGCAACTTCGCAGTCTTCAAGCGTATCGATGTTTTTGGTAAAAGTACGCTCGTTGCTCAGGCTTTTGCGAATCCGATTGGCTTCGACGGGCCGTTGGTCGATGCCGCGGCAGAGTTGATAAAGCTCCAGCCCAAAGCTACCAAATTCGCTGGCAAGCTCGGCCTTTTCGTAAGCGTGTAGTTGGCCGCAGGTTTCGACGCCCATTTCGGTGAGGCGCGCAGCACTTTTCGGGCCGACGCCCCAGATGCGACGCACCGGTAAGTTCTGCATGAAAGCGGCGACACGCGAGGGTGAAACGACGCACTGGCCATTCGGCTTGTTCCAGTCACTAGCGATCTTGGCGACCAGTTTATTGGGGCCAATGCCAGCTGAGGCGATCAGGCCAGTTTCGGCGTGGATCGCGGCGCGGATCTCTTCGGCGAGCTCGGTGCCTCGCCGTTTGTGGTGGCTGACGTCAAGATAAGCTTCGTCGAGTGAGAGCGGTTCGACCAGCTCGGTATAACGCTTGAATATCTCGCGAATGTTGCGCGAGGCCTTGCGGTAAAGCTCGAAGCGCACGGGCAGAATGACTAGCTGCGGGCACAGTTGCTTTGCCTTAAATACTGGCATAGCCGAACGTACGCCGTAATCGCGCGCAGGGTAGTTGCAGGTGGTTAGCACGCCGCGTCCAGATGCGCCGCCGACCGCGATTGGTCGACCGGCGAGTTCCGGGTTTTCGCGCATCTCGACGGCTGCATAGAAGCAGTCCATGTCGATGTGAATAATGCGGCGGCTAGTTTGCATAGTGCGCGCTTACTCGTTGATCGGCTGCGCAAGGACAAAAGGGCGCACGATCATGGCGTTGAATCTGGTGTCGCTCGTCTGCCAGTGTTTGGCGTGTAGTTCGCAGGGTTGGACTAGATCACCTGATTTGAGCCAGGCTTTGACTTGTGTTTGATCGTCTTTGGCGAAGGCGAGGCCTGCTGTTTTGAGGTCGAGTGCGGGATCTACGTAGATCATCGAGTTAGCCTCGAAGTGGGGCTTTAAGTAGCTCCAGTCCACGTTTCCAGAGTATTTTTCGAGCTTTTCCTCGTCACTAGAGTTGTCCTCTGCTGGGCTAAAATCGTCGTTGAGCATGACCTTTGTTGTGCCAAGAAATCCGAAAGTTTAAAGTCTCAATCCTTGGAAGAGCGAAAACAGGCATAAATACCTGTGCCACGTTGAGCCAGAAGTCGTATGAAACTCAGCATTTTAAGCTTGCAGGAGAGAGGGCTCGACATAATTTCTCGCCTTCCTCTCACGGCGGTCTCGATTGCTGTTGGGCACTCTGCCTTGAGGGGAAATAAAATAATAATAATCTCAACCACACTGCCGCTCCGGTGCGCAGTAACATATCATACATATGAGCCTAATGGAAGAACTGCTGCAAAGCAGCACACTAGACAACCTCGTAGAAGGTTCCATCATCAAGGGAACAATCATCGAAATCCGCCCAACTGAAGTCGTGATTGACATCGGTGGAAAATCAGAAGGTATCGTGAACGCCAACGAATTTGTTGACATCAGCGAACTTCAAGTCGGATCCGAACTAGAAGTCTTTCTCGAAAAACTCGAAGATAAAGAAGGCAACCCTGTTGTCTCCTTCGACAAAGCAGAGCAAAAGAAGAACTGGGAAAAAATCGTCGAAAACTGTGAAGAAGGCTCGATCATTCAAGGTCGCGTCCGCTCCAAGGTTAAAGGCGGTCTCATCGTTAGCATCGGTGTTGATTCCTTCATGCCTGCGTCTCAAATCGACGTTCAACCTCCTAAGAACCTCGATCAATATGTTGGTCAGACATATGACTTTAAGGTCATCAAGATCAACCTCGACCGTAAGAATATCGTCGTTTCTCGCCGCGAGCTGATCGAAGAGCAACGCACGGAAAAGCGCCGTGCGCTGCTTGACGAAGTCAAGCCAGGCGATACACGTCGCGGACAGGTTAAGAACATCACTGATTACGGTGCTTTCGTCGATCTCGACGGTCTCGACGGTCTCTTGCACATCACTGATATGTCATGGGGTCGTATCAACCACCCATCTGAAATGGTGAAGCAGGGTGAAGAGATCGAAGTGATGATTATCGAAATCGATCGCGAGCGCGAACGTGTATCCCTTGGCCTCAAGCAGCTGGCTAACAACCCATGGGAGAAGATCGAAGAGAAATATCCTGTTGGCACGACGGTTGCTGGTAAGGTTGTTAATCTTGTTCCATACGGTGCCTTCATCGAAATCGAAGAAGGTGTTGAAGGTCTCGTGCACGTCACTGAGCTTTCTTGGACTAAGCGTATCTCTAAGCCTAGCGAAGTCCTTCGCATCGGTGAAGAAATCCAAGCGGTTGTCCTCGGCGTGCAGAAGGAAGAGCAGAAAATCTCCCTCGGAACTCGTCAACTCGACACCAACCCATGGGATATGGCTCGCCATAATTACCCAGTGGGCGCACGCGTGCGTGGTAAGGTTCGTAACCTCACCACATACGGCGCATTCGTCGAACTTGAAGAAGGTATCGACGGTATGGTGCACGTTTCCGACATGTCTTGGACACGCAAGATCAACCACCCATCCGAGATGGTCAAGAAGGGCGACGAAGTCGACGCATTGGTCCTCGACGTGGATGCAGATTCACAGCGTATCTCCCTAGGCATGAAGCAACTTGCAACCGATCCATGGGACGAAATTGAAACACATTTCAAGATCGGCGACATGGTCAAGGGCAAGGTCTCCAAGATCACTAGCTATGGTGCGTTTGTCGAACTCGACAACGATATCGACGGCCTGGTGCACATCTCGCAAATCAGCGAAGAGCGTGTTGAGAAGATCAAGGACGTGCTTAACGCAGACGACGAAGTCACTGCACGTGTTATCAAGATCGACAAAGACGACCGTCGTATCGGTCTCTCGATCAAGGCAGCTAACTACAGCGATGAAGACCTCGCTAAGGAACGCCAAGCCTTCGACAACGTCACTGGCACAGAAGACCTCACCAACCTTGGTGACCTTCTCGACCAAGCGACTCAGTAGTCGATCAGAGAATCCAATCATTTAAAGGCCCCCGGTTCACGCCGGGGGCTTTTTTTGCGATCTAGTAGGTGGCTTCCTTTGGGTAGCCACCCGATTGGAGTCGAATAAACTGATTGCACCTCCACGCGACCAGAGCTGAAACAGGCATTGTTGCGCCCCCGATTCATTTCATTCACTCCCTATCGACGTGGCACAGAAGCATCTACGGCAGACCTTAGGGCTGTCTGTCCGACTTTGTAGCGCTTGTGCGATGACACACTATAAAATGTGACGCAGACAGACAGCAATGTCTGTAACACATTTGATCGAGCTGTTCGTTGGGCGGGCGTGCTAAGGCTGGCCCCTACAATGTGGGTGACGCGGAGTTCACCCCTCCCAATTACTACGCTCAGCTATCGCGCTTGCGGATCAGCACCCGTCCTTCGTAGACCCAGCGATAGGGGCGATGCTCACCACGGTTGATACGTTTGCGGGTAAATTCGAGCAGCTTTTGCTTCTTTTCGATTAGAATGGAAATGACACAAGTCATTTCCGACCAAAGCTCTGGATCGGGCAGATCTTTGATTGCCTGTTGCAGTTGAGCCATGTTCGGAATAAATTTGCTCGATTCACTTCGGGGTGAACGAGAGGAGTCTCTGGGGGATCTTTGTGGCGATGGGGGCATGGCTCTAATACTCAGGAAACTATGATTGAGATCAAATAATTGAAAAATATTCCAAGCTGACAATGGAAATCGAGAAAGTGAACGCTCTAGGCAGAATTCACTTGATCTTGTGGGCTTCATACTTCTTTTTGCCCGAATCGATTTGAGATGGCGCGGTCGCCAAGTGGTAAGGCCGAGGACTGCAAATCCTCTATCGTCGGTTCGATTCCGACCCGCGCCTCCATCTTTCCCCACCCCAAGCGAGCGGCTTCGGGGATTTTTTGTATCCATTGCCCGCGTGCGTGCGGGCTGGGATGAGGATCTGCTATAGGAAATAGCGCACGTAGCCGTCTTCGCGCACCTTTTCGAGCCAGCGGTCTTGAGTTTCGCGGGCGATTTCGCCGACGAGCACATTTTCGATCGCATCGCGCACTTCGCCTACGGGCTGGATCAGTTCCTCGCGCTTGTCTTCACAGTAGAGAATGAAAATGGTATTGTTTAGTTCTACAGGTTGACTGTGTTTGCCGGGCTCGAGGTCGAATGCGACAGCGCTGAGCTCTTTACGGATGTCTTGGCGCTCGATCCAGCCCCAGTCACCTCCTTTGCGGCTCATTTCATCCTGGCTGTATTTACGGGCTAGGTCACCGAAGTTGTCACCTTCGTCGAGTTCTTGGATGATCTTGTTGGCTGTTTGATGGAGCAGGGCGGTGCCTTCGTCTGCCATTGGCGTCAGGATGATCTGACGCAGATGCATGGCTTCTTCTTGGTAAAAACGAATCTTGTTTTGAATGTAGAAGGCTTGAATGCGTTCTGGGCTGATCTCGGACTGAGACTTGCGGTTTTGTTGGCGCATAACGTTGACCACGACGCGCTTATAAATGTTTTCGCGAAACTCGCGTGCGGTCAGTCCTTGCGCACGTAAATATTCTAAGAAGCGACTACGGTCGCCACCGAAGTCGCGGTTAAGGACTTCGTCGTATTCCTGGTCGATGTATGACTGTGGGAGTAGTAAGCCTTTTTCTTCAGCTGCTTGTACGATCAAAATGCGGTCGATCAAGTTTTGGAGCACCTCACGGCTCATGCGGTCGATGCTCTCGGAGAATTCTTTTTCGGAGCGGGCATCGGCGCGCAGACGTGGAATGATCGGTTCGAGCTCTCTACGGAGTTGTTCGATGGTGATGATTTCACCTTCTGCGATGGCGGCGATGCCATTACCCATACGGATTAGAGCGGCGTCTTGCTGGGCCTGCGTATGATGCGCGAGGCCCAGGAGGGCGAAGGAAGCGAAGAGAAGCGAAAGAGAGTGTTTAAGTGACATGATGCACATGGCAGATGAATGAATTTTTGAACTTAAAATTAACAGTAGAATGGGATCTTGTGTGGTCAAGCGGCGAAAGTAGTCCTTATTAGGCAGATGGCTGCCGGTTGCGGATCAAGTATTTCTGAATCTCTCGTAGCCTCTTCAGTGGATCTTTGGCCGTGAGTCTTGGGAAGCGTGCTCCCGTTTTAAGGAATTCGCTGCTTTTGTCGGGTTGTGCGAGACGGCATATCAGGCGTTCGCTCTCGCTTTCGACACGGCATACGCCGGCGTCTTCGGCAAACACGCGCACACGGCTGACTTCGATCAGCGCCTGAGTGGCGCGGGGTAATGGACCAAAGCGATCAGTCATTTCTGCGGCGATTTCTTGAATGATTGCGTCGCTATTGGCTAATGCGAGGCGACGATAGAGGTCGATCCTGAGGCGCGGTTCAGCGACGTAGTCGGCGGGCAGGGCGGCTTCGATCAGTTGATCCGAATGGTCGTTATATTCGGCTTCTTTGATCGCGGCGAAGGCGAAGCTACCAGTGGTGCGGCGCGAACGCGAACCACCTTCACCAGTCGCGATGAAGTCGAGCTTCACTTCGGCGCGGATACGATCGGCGCCTGGCTCTCCCTTGAGTCGGGCAACGCTTTGTTTGAGTAATTGGCAATAGAGCTCGAAGCCGACACCAGCGATGTGGCCACTTTGTTGTGAGCCCAGCAGATTGCCAGCACCGCGAAGTTCAAGGTCGCGCATCGCAATGCGAAAGCCTGCACCGAGCTGATTGTGCTGCTTGAGGGCGTTTAGGCGCTTTTGCGCGGTATCGACCAATGCGGCGTGTCGATGAAGTAGCAGGTAAGCGTAGGCTTGTCGTTTGAAGCGACCGACGCGGCCACGAATCTGGTAGAGCTGTGCCAGCCCAAAACGGTCTGCGCCTTCGATGATCAGGGTATTACAATTAGGGATGTCGATACCTGACTCGATGATTGTAGTGCAGACCAATACATCAAATTCACCAGCGACAAATTGGGTCATGATTTTTTCCAGCTGGCCTTCATCCATTTGTCCGTGGCCGACGCCGACGCGCAATTTCGGGTGCATTTCGCGCACTTGATGCGCCACGCCTTCGATTGTTGAGACGCGGTTGTGCAGGTAGAAGACTTGGCCGCCGCGATCTGTCTCGGCTTGGATCGCACTTTTGATGAGATCCGCGGAATAACTTTTAACGATAGTCTCGATCGGGCGTCGATTGACGGGCGCAGTCTCGATTACACTCATAGATCGGGCACCTGAGAGCGCCATATAAAGTGTGCGCGGGATCGGCGTGGCGCTGAGTGTGAGGATATCGACATTGGCGCGCAGTTGTTTGATGCTTTCCTTCTGCTTTACGCCGAAGCGCTGCTCCTCATCGACGACCAGTAAGCCAAGGTCTTGAAAGTGGACATCCTTGCTGAGCAGTCGGTGCGTGCCGATCACGATGTCGATCCGGCCTTCGGCAAGGTTGGCAATGATTTCCTTGTTTTGCTTCGCACTGCGAAAGCGACTGACCATATCAACGATGATCGGGTATTCGGCCATGCGCTCGCGAAAAGTATTCAGGTGTTGTTGGCAAAGCACGGTGGTCGGCACCAATAGGGCGACTTGTTTGCCAGCGAGCACTGCTTTGAGCGCGGCGCGGATAGCGACTTCGGTTTTGCCAAATCCCACATCGCCGCAAATGAGACGATCCATCGGCAACGCTGCCTCCATGTCCGACTTGGTGGCTTCGATGGCAGTGAGTTGATCGGGTGTTTCGGTAAACGGGAAGGCACCTTCGAATGTAGCTTGCCAAGGGTGATCCGGTGGAAAGGTGTAGCCGCCGTGTTGACTGCGCTCGGCATGCAGGCTGAGTAGCTCGGCGGCATAATCGAGCGTGGCTATTTCGGCGGCGGCGCGAGTCTTGTCCCAAGCGGCTCCACCGATCTTGCCGAGCTTTGGGCTCGATTTAGTCAGGCCTACGTAGCGCGTCAACAGGTGCGACTCGTGTAGTGGCACATGCATCGTCATTTGATCGGCAAATTCGACGGTGATCACTTCTTTCGCGCCGCCTTGGATCTCTAGCTGACTCAGCCCGCGAAACAGGCAAACGCCATGTTGCAAATGGACGAGGGGATCGCCGTCGGCGAGCTCTGTGAAATCGAGCAATTGATCGACATGTGAAATGGTCGGCCGCGCACGTTCCTGTGTGCGGGTAATTTTGCGCCGCTGACGTCCAAAGTATTCAGTGTCAGTAATTAGAACGATGCCGGATGAGCCCTTCGTCTGCTTAAGTGGCAGCCATGTTGGCGACCCTTGACAGATGAATCCACCAGAGACGATACCGTGCAGATACTTGGGCTTTAGCTTCGCGGTGAGTGGATTCTCGGCCAGCAACTCTGCAATACGCGCGGTTTCACTCTCGCTGTGAGTGACGAAGTAGAGTGTGCGCTTCTCTTTTTTCGACCAGTCGGCGATACTGCTTTCAAACTTGGTGCGCGCACTTTGTTCGGACTCGAAGCGATCGAATCCGACCTGCACTGCATCTGTGTGATGACGGTAATTGGCTGTTGGTTCGGTGGCGAGTTCGACCCGCTGAGCTTGGTCAAACAGTGCGGGGTCTGTATCCACTAAACAAATACCTAGGTGCAAATCGTTGGCTTGCTCGCGGCGTGCAAAGACTTGCTCGAAGCTACGGGTCTTGCTGCTGCTAGCCGTTAGTTTTTCAAAACGGTAAGGATGCTCGCGCAGTAGTTGCGACGGTTCTTCAAGAATCCATGTAATCGGCTGATCAGTGAAATAGTCGATCAATTGCCCATCCGCGGCGTTGGTTTCTTTAGCACTTTCAGCGGCCGAGATCGTGATGTTGCTAACCTTTTCTAGTGTGCGTTGAGTACTGGGATCGAAGCTGCGAATGCTTTCGATCTCGTCGCCAAAGAAGTCTAGGCGGTAAGGCTGATTGGCATCGTAGGGATAGACATCAATCAGGCCGCCGCGTGTGGCGATCTGACCGGGATGTTCGCAGAGCGCTTCGGAGTCGTAGTTGAGCTCGCTGATGAGTGTGTTGACCAGTTGTTTAAAGGAATGCGCTTCGCCGTTGCGGAGCTTCACTTGCCGGCTTTCAAACTGTGTGCGCTCCGGGCAGTTGCCTAGGATCGCTTCCGGCGTAGCCACAATCAGGCGCGCCTTGTTACTCGAGCGTAGCAAGGCACTGAGGACGGATAGGCGCTCGCAGATGCGGTCTGCGCGTCGAGTGACGTCGATGTCCGGTGGTGGCACTTCTGAAAAGTGCAAGACCTCTAGTACGATCTTCGGTGCGAGCCATTGAGCATAGGTTTCGGCCTCGGTTGCTAGTTCTTGTGCACGGCGTGGGTCGGTTACAAGCAGCACGCTGGTACGCTTGGCCTGTTGCTTAGCAAGAGTGGTGATTAGTGCCGCTCGGGCTTCGGCACTGACTCCGTGAAAGAGAGTGGCCGCTGCGCTGTTTGTGAGGAGGTCCGACATTAATCTTTTAGTTGTTGAAGCGCGTGCTCGGCGGCGGCCGATTCGGCGGACTTTTTGGAGCGACCGCAGCCGCGCCCTAGTTCTTTGCCGTCGAGTTTCACGACCGCACTGTAAGTGCGCGCATGCTCGGGGCCTTCCTCTGGCAGTGCTTTGTAGTCTGGTACCGCACCGCTATGATGCAGTTGCGTCCATTCTTGTAGGCGTCCTTTCGGATTGCCAAATCCACCGTTGCTTTGAGCTTTCTGTATGGCGTCGCCGAGGGCTTGCAGGATGAAGATGCGAGCGGCTTCGATACCGCCGTCCAGATAAATCGCACCAATCAAGGCTTCAAAGGCATCTTCGAGCATGCCGGCGCTTGGCTCAGTGTGGTGTTGGCGCTGTGCTTGGCTAACTTGTAATAATGAGCCGACTCCGAGTGTCCGCGCATGGGCGGTCAGCGCCTTACCATTGACGAGGCTGGCACGGCTATGATCGAGCGCACCTTCGTCAAATTCTGGTTTATTTTGGTAGAGTGTTTCTGCGACGATTAGGTCGAGTACGGAATCGCCAAGGAATTCAAGGCGTTGGTTATCGCCCTGTTCGAGGTCACAGCTTGGGTGCGTGAGGGCGAGGTCCAGCAAAGTGATATCAGTGAAGTGGTAACCGAGCTGTTGTTCAAAAAGGTTCAATGGGTGCGTCATGGGCAGTTTATTTAGGTATCGTGGCTTTCAGCTTGCACGAAATGTTATTTATGAATTATTCTATGCTTGTCTAAAGCAACGGCGATACAATGCCGAAAATAGAGTCAGCAGCTATTAATAAACTACCTTTGCCTAAACAAAAAACTAAAAAAAACGGGGCCAAAATATTTGTCCTCGACACTAACGTTCTTCTCCATGACCCCCAGTGTCTACACAAGTTTGAGGACAATACAGTTGCCATTCCAGTCGAAGTTCTGGAAGAACTCGATCGCAAGAAATCTGCTCCAGGGGAGTTAGGATTTTCTGCCCGTAAGATTCATCGAGATCTGCGATCGCTATTTGACGAGGAGCTCGCTGTCCCGCCCGAAATGAAGGGGCAGGGTAATTCCGCCCTCAGCTGCGATCTACCAAATGGTGGTCGCTTGATTGTAGTGATCAACGACTATTTTGTATCTGGCGAGAATCAGAGCGAGGGCATGAATCGCCTGCGCGCAACGCTGGTTGATATGGAAAAAATGGACAGCCGTATTTTGGCGTCTTGCTTTTTTCTCAAGGAAGTGTGCACGGAGTGCCGTGTGATCTTAGTGAGTAAAGACGCCAATATGGCGCTCAAGGGCATCGCACTGGGTCTCGAAGTGCAGGACTACATGAACGATAAGGTCAAAACGGCCAATATCGGTGGCGGCATCAAGACAATTGTAATCGAGGACGTTGAATATGAGCGCTTCATTGACGAACATGGAGTCGATCTGACGCCGGAGCTAACCAGCCATCTGTATATCAATGAATATATTTATCTGAGTAACGGTGATTTTCGCGAACCCGCGCGCTACCGTGGGGACGGTCAAATCGACGGGTTGATTCTAGGCAGTGGAGTGGGGATTAAGATTCCAAAAGGTATCCGCATCAATCCGCTCAACGAGGAGCAGCGTATGTTGATGGATGCTTTACTTGACGAAGACATTAAGCTGGTCACCTGCATGGGCAAGGCTGGCACGGGTAAGACTTTAGTTTCGATTGCAATGGCTCTGTATCAGGCAATTGGCGAAGATAACCTGTATGAGCGTGTCTTTATTACCCGTCCTTTGGTGCATATCGGTAAAGACACCGGTGCGTTGCCTGGTACCTTGGAAGAAAAAATGGCGCCATATATTGCGCCATTTTATGATAATTTAGAAGTGCTTTTTAGTAATCGGAAAGTGATTAAACGTCCGGCAGCAGATCCAGATCAAGCCAAGTTAGAGCGTATTACTTCGAATCGTAAGCGTAAGAAAGCGATGACGAAAATGGCGAAGCAATCCGTGCATGCGGAAAAGGAAGAAGATGATTCCAAGCAACCGCGCAAGCCGTATCAATTTCTGTTCGATTATGGCATGGTCGAAGTGGAGGCGATGACCTACATCCGTGGTCGTTCGCTTGCCGATACGATTTTTATCATTGATGAGGCTCAGAATCTCACGCCGCACGAAGCAAAGACCGTGGTGAGTCGCATGGCTGAGGGGTCAAAAGTGATTTTACTCGGCGATCCGTATCAGGTGGATAACATGTTTCTCGATGCCATGTCGAATGGACTGGTGCACACTGCGCAGCGCCTGAAGGGCACGGAAATTACCGCCCACTTGGAGTTGACCACAGGCGTGCGCTCGGAGCTAGCCGATCTTGCTGCGGATCTGTTGTAGCGACCCAGCATTGAAAGGCGAGTTAATTAGTGTGACTCGCTCTGGAGCCATTGCCAATCGGAGAACATTGCCGCTTGGCCGATATGTTTGCCACTTGAGTCACAAAGCGACCAGATGCGAGCTGAATCGATATAAAAACGCCGGCCGCTGGCACTGATTCGTATGCCACGGTAGTCTGCAGAATAACCTTTGGTAGTGACTTCATTGAGTAACTTTTGGCGTTCGTCGCGGTGCATCGGTTCTGCGGAGAACCGCGAGGGCAGAGCAGTCAGTGTGGCCCAATCCATTTCGAAGAGTGTCTGTGCGGCGTTGTTACCGTAGTTAAATATGGGGTCTGACTGTGCGTCGTGCGAGAGCACCACAAAGGCTGCTTCCATTAATCGATCTGCCTGATGATTCCCCATTTTGATCAGCTCGGCTCCAAAGCAACGATAATAGTTTTTGAGTAGTAACTCGGTATGAGACCGGAGATCCATAGCTGCCATTGGGGTTGGTCGTGAGCCGCGTCAATTGAACGTCGGGTCTTATTCCACCGGCAACAGGTGGGACTGAATCTTTTGCAACAGCGACTTCTGACCGCTGGTCAAAGAGGCGGCGTCCTTCAATTGACCGAGGTATCGGCTAGCCCGCTTGCTGTCGTTGTTTTGCAGCGCGGTGCTGGCTTTGCGGGTCAGAGCGGACAAATCAGGTTTTTTAAAGTCAAAATTGCGTTTCAGTATTATTGCGGAAAGTCGGTTTTTGACATCGTTCCAAGTTTGCACTTGAGAAGGCTTGAGAGCTGCGGATTTGATCTGATTGTAATAATCAAATGCGCCCAAGTAGTTCTCTGTATTGAAGCTCTTAAGTAAGCCTTTGGCTGCACTCGTCGCTTGTTCATTGCCATTGAAAGATCTGAGCAGCTCGTTGCCCATCGATAACAGCTCGCTGCCGCCACTGATAGCCTCGGTGGCTTTATTGGTATATTTACTGAGGTCTAGTGCGTTGGCTACTGGTATGGTGAGCGCGCAGATTACGACGGTCGAAAGGATGTGATAGATCTGTTTCATTTAAATGTCAGTTACGTTTACTTATCTAATTTTTCGGCGGCCTCTTGTTCGATACGTTCGATGTATTCGGAGACGTTACAAGTGAGCATACGTGTGCTGCCGGGAGAAACTTCAAGTACCTTATTGACCACGCCATCGAGGAAGGAACGGTCATGACTGACGAGGATCACGGTGCCTTCAAAAAGGTTGATCGCTTCCTGCAACACTTCTTTGGATTTGATATCAAGGTGATTGGTCGGTTCGTCCAAAATCATGCAATTCGCAGGGTGCATGAGCATCTTGGCCAGGGCGACGCGATTCTTTTCACCACCAGAGAGGACAGAGGTTTTCTTGAGCGCTTCGTCGCCGCTGAAGAGGAGCGCTCCCAGTGCACCGCGTGGATTTGCGTCGTCGTTGCCGATCGCGGCCGTTTCGACTTCTTCGAGCACGGTGTTGGCTGGGTTGAGCTCTTCGGCTTGTGACTGTGCAAAGTAGCCGAGCACGGTGTTGATGCCCTTATCAACGGTGCCGCCTTGGAATACTTCGATGCCTGCCATGATACGGGCGAGAGTAGACTTACCTGCGCCGTTGACTCCGACAACTGCAATGCGATCGCCCTTGTCGATGCGCAGGTCGAGACCGTCAAAAATAACATTATCGCCGTAGGCTTTTTCCAGACCGGTGATAGTGATCACCTTGGCGCTGGCAGGGGGTGATTTTGGGAAGCGGAAGAACATCTTCTTTTCATCACGTGGGATGGTGATCAGCTCCATCTTGTTGAGCGATTTGATACGACTCTGAACCATACTCGCTTTTTTAACGTTGGAGCGGAAACGAGTGATCCAGTCTTTGACTTCTTTGATTTCCTTTTGCTGGTTGGCGTAAGCTTTACGCAGGACTTCAAGGCGCTTGTCAGTCTCGGTGACGTAGTAGCTGTAGTTGCCCTTGAAGCTGTTGAGGTCACCGAGCTTGAGCTCGAGTGTGCGGTCGGTGACTTCGTCGAGGAAGGCACGGTCGTGTGAGATCACGATGAGTGCGCCTTGATAGTGCTTGAGGTATTGCTCGACCCAATGCTGAGAGATAATGTCCAAGTGATTCGTCGGTTCATCGAGAATGATGAGGCTAGGGTTTTGCAGCAACAGTTTCGCCAGGGCGATTCGCATCTGCCAACCACCCGAGAACTCGCCGGTATCGCGGTCAAAGTCGGTCGCCTTGAAGCCCATGCCCATGAGAATGCGCTCGACGCGGGACTTCATTTTGTGCGGCTCGTGGTCTTCGAGTTGCTGCTCCCATTCGCCCATCTGGTCGATCAGGTCGTAGTAGGCATCTTCGGAGGTGTCCATCTCCAGCATTTGTTCTTCGGCTTGATCTATCTTCTTTTGCAGTTCGAGCACATCGCCAAAGGCGCTCTCGGCTTCCTTAAAAAGAGTGTTTCCAGAGACGGAAATGCCGTCCTGGGGAAGGTAGCCGATACTGACGTAGTCTGGTTTGTCGATGGAGCCGGATTCGGCCTCAAGTTCACCCATGAACATGCGTAGCAGTGTGGTCTTGCCAGAGCCGTTTGAGCCGACTAAAGCGATGCGATCACGGGCGCCGATAACGGTGTTAATTGTATTAAAAAGTGTCTTCTTGCCGAAGTGGTGAGAGATTTGATTGATCGTGATCATTTTTGGAAAGTGGGAAGGTGTGAAGATGTGCGAAAGTATGAAGGTGGCAAAGTGACAAGATACTGAAAGGCGGAGGATGTAAGCAGGTCGTCTCTGGATGGCAAAGAAAAAGGAGTGTGGCAGTTCTAGGGAATTGATGCCTTTCTCGCGGGAGGGATGACCTCCGTGTCGTCCGCGCTGGGATAACTAGGGCGCGTGCCAATCTGAATCGGTCCACGCGAAGGTGGCACCCTCCCGTTGTCATTGCCGTCCAGCCACAAAAAAGCCCGAGGCGCTTAAAGCGCTCGGGCTGAGTGAAGTATGGTATGATTGGCTTAGAACCTCTTTATGCACCGTCTGTATCGCAATTGGAGCATTGGCTGCCCCCTTTGCCCCCTTTGCCGCGTTTTTTATGTGCGGCTTTGAGCTCGTCTTTGGTCAGTTGCCCGTCGTCGTTGGAATCGATCTTGTTAAAGTGCTCGACGAGTCGTTTCGCACCAGCGCTTTCGACTTCTTCGATCGAAAGCTGCTCGTCGCCGTTTAAGTCAGTGTTGGCGAAGCGCTCGCCGCGTTCTGCATGGTTCGGTCGGTCTTTGCGTTGGCTATCTTGGTCGCCGCCACCAGCGATGGATCTGTCTTCGGCTTGAGCGAGTGCAGAAATGAGGCAAGTCACGAGTGCTGCGAGGAGGAGGCTTTTTAATTTCATAATGTATTTAATTTGTGGTTTCGCAGCGCTTGGTTGGCTGCTTGACGTATACATCGTGAGTATCGCTGAAAAGTTTCAGCGATAGAGTAGAAGTGGGATACTGCCGCTTCTAATTGTTCGGGTAAATGGGTGGAAGCCACTTCTACTTTAAGCCAAATTCGGCAGTTCATTAAAGCTCAGTTTCTTAAACCGTTAATTGACGTAAATCCTGTCAACTGC
>Ga0066605_10000909_pt1 | contig 19586 bp, 11 predicted proteins | sample SaaInlLV_DNA_10m_FD_60385 | JGI IMG/M metagenome (GOLD analysis project Ga0066605, IMG submission 60385) | Marine microbial communities from expanding oxygen minimum zones in the Saanich Inlet - SI075_LV_DNA_10m | ecosystem: Environmental > Aquatic > Marine > Unclassified | place: British... | reverse complement strand
ATCTAATTTTTCGAGCACAATCATATCCTCAGGGAAATGGGTACTCAAGTCGAAACCTAAAAGTTGATATTCTCCTGACTGAGAAATAACAAGAATTTTATCCTCACCGGCAAACTCACCTAAAAGCTCACCTCTGCCATCAATATTTAACCGTTGTACGGTATCATCAAACCAAATCTTTTGAGCGGCTAAAGTAGATACTCCTTTAGACTTTAATTCCACTTTACTCACTGGATGCTTAGAAACCAAGTTCCCTTTAGAGCCTCTTCCTTTTATAGCTAAGTCGGCAAAATCAACATCAAACTTGAGTTTACGGGTTTTGGCTTGTGACTTAAGAGTTACAGAAATCACTTCTGCTTCTCCATTAGGGTTGGCTGTGAAGTGCAATATTTTTGAGCCTTTATTTCCAGCTGTAAGATCGTATTCTTTATCGCGGGTAATACTTTTTACAGGAAAACGCTTCATATAAGTATTTCCTAATTTACCATCGCGGTAAATAAGATTATAAATAGTGCGCACATCATTCTTTTTAAATACAGCCATATGAATAACTCCCTTACCCACAAAGGTTTTGGGAGCGACTTTGGTCACCATCATTTTACCATCGCTCCGGAATACAATAACATTATCGATATCAGAACATTCACAAACAAATTCATCTTTACGGAGTGAAGTCCCTATAAAACCTTCTTCTTTATTAAAATACAATTTCTGATTTCTAATGGCTACTTTGGAAGCAACAATGGTTTCGAAAGTTCTGATTTCAGTTTTACGAGTCCTTCCCTCTTTGTATTTTTTCTTTAAACCTTTAAAATAATCAATCGCATAATCTACTAAATTCGCAAGTTTATCAATTAATTCGGCGATATTATCTTCTATTCTCTTGAGGTTTTCATTGGCCTTATCTAAATCAAATTTTGAGATTCGCTTAATTTTTATTTCAGTAAGACGAACAATATCTTCCTCCGTTACAGGTTCTTTTAGATGTTTAATGTGGGGTTGAAGTCCTTTTCGAATTGCTTCTATAACTGCTTCCCAAGTTTCACACTCTTCTATATCCCTATAAATTTTATTCTCAATAAAGATGCGTTCTAAAGAAGCAAAATGCCAAAGTGCTTGTTGTTCAGATAATAAGATCTCCAGCTCAGCCTTTAAAAGATTGAGCGTATGAGCTGTAGATTGTTTCAGAATATCCGAAACCGTCATAAAATATGGCTTGTCATTTTTGATAATACAAGCGTTTGGCGAGATCGAAATTTCACAATCAGAGAATGCATATAAGGCATCTATAGTCTTGTCGGGCGAAACACCTGCAGGAAGATGAATTAAAATTTCTACAAATTCTGCTGTATTGTCTTCAATCTTCTTGATCTTTATTTTACCTTTTTCATTTGACCTAACAATGGAATCGATTAAACTAGAAGTTGTCGTAGCAAATGGAACTTCAGTAATTTTAAGTAACTTGGCATCTACCTGTTCAATACGTGCTCTTACTTTAATTTTACCACCTCGTTGCCCATCATTATATTGAGAGAAGTCGGCAATACCACCTGTGGGAAAATCTGGATAAACCTTCATGCCTCTACCTCTTAATATAGAAATAGAAGCATCTATCAATTCAACAAAATTGTGAGGCATTATTTTGGTAGACAATCCAACAGCAATTCCTTCTACCCCTTGAACTAACAATAAGGGGAATTTTACAGGAAGTGTTACCGGTTCTTTAGTACGACCATCGTAAGTAGGTGTCCACTCTGTTATCTTTGGATTAAAGACAACTTCAAGTGCAAACTTAGACAATCGAGATTCTATGTAACGAGGTGCTGCTGCCCTATCTCCAGTAAGGATGTTACCCCAGTTACCCTGCATGTCGATAAGCAGGTCTTTTTGCCCCATATTTACCAAAGCATCACCTATAGATGCATCACCATGCGGATGATATTTCATGGTATTACCAATCACATTGGCCACTTTATTGTAACGACCATCATCCATTTCCTTAAGCGAATGAAGGATACGACGCTGAACAGGCTTTAAGCCATCATGGATATCGGGAACCGCTCTTTCTAAGATAACATAAGAAGCATAATCCAAAAACCAGCTCTCATACATTCCGTCAACCTGAGTTACCGTGTTTACTTCCTGATCTTCCGAATTGAAGTTATTTTCAGAATGTTCCATTTCTTCACTCATAGTTATTCAACTCCTTTTTCTACCCTAAGGTTATCAATAATAAATTGCTGACGATCGGGCGTATTTTTACCCATGTAGAACTTCAACATTTCAGCAATGGTTTGCTCTTTACCAATCATAACTGGCTCTAAGCGAATATCTTCCCCAATAAAGCCTTTAAATTCATTTGGTGAAATCTCCCCCAAACCTTTAAATCTGGTAATTTCTAATTTCCCTTTCAGCTTTTCCATAGCTGATATTTTTTCAGCTTCATAGTAACAATAAATCGTTTCTTTTTTGTTACGAACCCTAAACAATGGGGTTTGGAGAATGTATAAATGTCCTTCGCGAATCAACTCCGGAAAGAATTGCAGAAAGAACGTAATTAACAACAAACGAATGTGCATACCATCTACATCGGCATCAGTAGCAATAACGACATTATTATAGCGAAGGTCTTCCAAACCATTTTCGATATTTAATGCTGCCTGAACCAAATTAAATTCTTCGTTTTCGTAAACGATTTTTTTTGTCAAGCCATAAGAGTTTAAAGGTTTTCCTTTTAAACTAAAAACAGCCTGTGTATTTACATCACGTGATTTGGTAATGGAACCACTGGCAGAATCTCCCTCAGTAATAAATAAGGTCGATTCCAATCGTCTTTCTTTCTTAAGATCATTGTAGTGAACTCTACAATCGCGTAATTTTTTATTGTGAAGGTTCGCTTTTTTAGCTCTTTCTCTACTAAGTTTTTTTATGCCAGCCAAGTCTTTTCGTTCTCTTTCGGCCAACAAAATCTTCTTCTGTATTGCATCGGCAACTTCAGGATTTTTATGAAGATAATTATCGAGTTTACTCTTCACAAAATCGTTTACAAAAGTTCGTACCGTAGACATATCGGGTCCCATATCTGTAGAACCTAATTTGGTTTTTGTCTGCGACTCAAAAACTGGTTCAATAACTTTAATACTAATGGCCGCGTTTATTGCCTGACGAATATCAGAAGCCTCATAATTCTTTCCATAAAACTCACGAATGGTCTTTACCACAGCTTCGCGAAAAGCTATTTGGTGGGTCCCACCCATAGTGGTATGCTGACCATTTACAAATGAATGATAGGACTCACCATATTGATTTCGCATGTGGGTCATCGCAATCTCAATATCCTCACCCTTTAAATGAATAACAGGGTAATGAGAAGTTCCTTCTTCTATCTGATTATTTAACAAATCATATAGTCCATTCTCAGAATGAAATTTCTCACCATTATAAAGCATGGTAAGTCCTGTATTCAAATAGGCATAGTGCCACATCATCTTCTCTACATACTCATTTACGTAACGAAAATTATTAAAGATGCTCTCATCCGGAATAAAAGAAACTCTTGTTCCTTTTCTTACAGATGTCTCCTGTACTTCTTCCTCAAGAGTAACCTCACCTTGCTGAAATTCAACAACCTTAGTTTGCCCATCTCTTACAGATTGAACTCTAAAATAATCTGAAAGTGCATTTACAGCTTTTGTACCAACACCATTTAGTCCGATGGATTTCTTAAAAGCTTTTGAATCGTACTTACCTCCTGTGTTAATTTTAGAAACACAGTCAATCACTTTTCCAAGTGGAATACCTCTACCATAATCCCGAACAGTCACTTTTTTACCACGAACACTTACTTCAATATTTTTTCCGTGGCCCATTACGTATTCATCGACACAGTTATCTACCACTTCTTTAAGAAGTATGTATATTCCGTCATCGTGAGCTGTACCGTCGCCAAGTTTACCAATGTACATTCCCGGACGCATACGAATATGCTCCTTCCAGTCTAAGGATCTAATGCTATCCTCTGTGTATTGATTCTCTGCCATAAGAGTATTAATGCATTCAAAAAAAAAGTAGCATAGACAAAGCTATACTACTTTCTAAAAGTAAAAATTTTACTTAAACATTCGAATTTTTAAAACGAAAGCTCTAAACAATTTTATCAACAATTAAACATTGAATCTAAAATGCATAATATCACCATCTTGAACAATGTAATCTTTACCCTCAACAGATAACTTTCCAGCCTCTTTACAAGCTAGTTCTGAACCTAAAGCAATATAATCATCATACTTAATTACTTCAGCTCTAATAAACCCTTTCTCAAAGTCTGTATGGATAACTCCTGCCGATTGGGGAGCAGTAAAACCTTCTTTAATTGTCCAAGCCCTAACCTCTTTTTCTCCAGCAGTAAAATAGGTTTGTAGTTTTAATAACGCATAAGCAGATCTAATAACCTTTTTAACCCCCGGCTCTTCTAACCCCATATCTTGCAAAAACTCCTGTCGCTCCTCATAAGTATCTAACTCCATAATATCAGCTTCCATTCCGGCAGCTATAATTAACAATTGAGCATCTTCATCCTTAATTGCCTTTAACACATTATCGACATATGTATTTCCATTTATCGCATCGTCTTCATTTACATTACAGATGTACAGAATAGGTTTATCAGTAAGCAACATCAAATCTGCTACAGCTTCTCTCTCCTTATCAGTCAAATCAATGGAACGAGCAGATTGACCGGCTTCAAAATGCGCTTTATATTGTTCAAGAATAGCCAAAGTTTTAAGCGCTTCTTTATCGCCAGTGCGGGTTTTTTTCTTAGTCGTCTCAATCTTCTTTTCTACAGACTCAAGATCTTTGATTTGCAGCTCAATATCAATCGTTTCTTTATCTCTAACAGGATCTATGGATCCGTCAACATGAGTAATATTGTCATTATCGAAACAACGCAAAACATGAATAATTGCCTGAGTTTCTCTAATATTCGCCAAAAATTTATTTCCTAAACCTTCGCCTTTACTTGCACCTCGAACCAAACCAGCAATATCTACAATTTCAACGATAGCCTGCTGAACTCTTTCTGGTTTAACAAGTGCTTCCAATTTCGTTATTCTTTCATCTGGCACGGGTATGACCCCTACATTGGGCTCAATGGTCGCAAATGGGTAATTAGCTGCCAATGCTTTTGCATTAGATAAGCAGTTAAATAATGTTGATTTCCCAACATTTGGTAGTCCTACAATTCCACACTTCATAAGTAAATTTTAATGCGACAAAGATACATTTTGATTGTAAGTTTCAAATGGATCTTATCTTAAAATAGTAACAGAACCAGTAATTTGATCGAATTCCATTTCTAGAACATAGAAATAAACACCTTCTGCAACCTCTTCCGATCGATGAAAGCCTTTCCAGGAATCTTCATCTGGGTAAATAGAGTAAAAAACTTCTTCTCCCCATCGATTAAATATGCGCAAAACAGAACTTTCACAATCTTTGATTCCAGAAATTGAAAAGACATCATTGTTATAATCGCCATTTGGGGTAAACACATTAGGTATAACAATATCTTCATAAATACCTTCTAATGAGAACTCTATAAGGTCACTAACTGAATCATAGCAAAAATCATTACTAACAGTTAATGTAACATCTAAAGTATTACCTGGAAGAAGCTCTACAATAGGATTTTCTTCATCACTTATATCCATATTTCCAAAACTCCAATTATAATCATCAGCAAACTCAGACTCATTAGTGAACAAAACACTATTTAAGCACGTATCAATTGAATATGAAAATTGAGACAAGGGAATCTGTAAAAAATCAATTACAACCTCATCAGAAAAAGAACCTTCACAACCCAACTCAGTCTCAACAGTTAATTCAATGTTATATGTACCCTCCTGACTATAAGTATATGAAGATTCAAATGCTGAATTCGAGGCACCATTTCCAAAATCCCATTCCCAATTTAATCCAGCATCATAAACAGACAAAATAGTTGTGTTTTCAAATTCAACAAAGCCTTCTTCACAATCTTCAGTAGCAAGAACTCCAAAACTAACATCAGGCGGAGTTGCTACAGTAACAGAAACAGCTTCTAAATCAATTAGATTACAAGACAAAGGATTTTCTACCACAAGCTCAATGACATACTCTCCTGCGTAAGCATATTCATGAGAAAAAACATCTTCTGAAGAAATAAAGCCATCACCAAAAGACCAACTCAAGGAAGAAACAGATTGTGAATTATTCTGAATTTGAACTTCCATATCTTCGTTACAAAAATAATTCACATCAAAATCAGCAACTACTTCAGGCAAAGACTGAATCTGAATGGATTCATAATCATCAGTGGCACATTCGACATCACTAACTGCTTGAAGCATTACATTATAAGTCCCCTCACTAAAAGTATAAGACAAGTCATTATCACTTGAAATCTGAACACTATTCACAAACCAATTATATTGATTTGCATTGGCACTCAAATTATCAAAAGAAAGACTTAAAGGTGCACATCCAGAAGTTTGACTAACATCAAAAATTGCCTCAGGCTGAGAATAAACGCTTACCCATTCAAGTTCTTCTATAAAAGATTCACAACCATTAACACTATTATAAACTGACAATGAAACATCATATACACCAGCACTATATTGTATTGTTGGGTTTTGAACATTTGAGCTGGTTCCATTACCTAAATCCCAATCAAAAACGAGTTGTGACGATGGCGCAATTGTATTGGCGTTAAACAAAACCACATCAGGCTCACAAATCTCATTACCGGATGTTTCAATAGAAAGAATATCACTATCATACGAATCAATCTGTATTGAATAGAAATCATCCGTAGTACACTCTATATCGCTAACAGCTTGTAGTGACACCTCATAATTTCCTCCATTAAACGTGTAAGAAAAATCTGTATCTGTCGATAGCTCATCACCATCAACAAACCAAGTATATTGATCCGCATCAGTGCTTAAATTATCAAAACTTACCGCTAAAGGAGCACAGCCAGTAATTTGACTGGATTCAAATAATGAAACAGGCTGAGGAAATACATTCACAAACTCCAATTCTTCAATCAAAGTCTCGCAACCAGTAACATTATTTATAACAGTTAAGGAAACATCATAAAGCCCTGGTTCGTACTGAATAGAAGGACTCTCTATGTTTGAGCTTGATCCATCTCCTAAACTCCAATCATAAGTCAATTCAGCGGAAGGCACAGTCGTATTTGCTGTAAACGAAACTAAATCAGGCTCACAAAATTCACTGGCAGATGCCTCAATAGATAAAACATCAGATCCTGAAGTATTCAGGATAGACGTATGAGATTCATCACAATTTAAATACGAAACTGAAAAAGTAATTTCCTGCGTACCATCATTTACAAATTGAATGTTTTCAGGATTCAATTCATTTGAAGTTTGAACTAAAGCATTCTCACCAAAATCCCACGAATAAGATGCTGATGGCGGAATAATTCCAGAACCAATAAAATCATATAATGCATCTTCTTCACAAATTGTTTCGGGCGCTTCGAAAAAAGGAAACAAATCAGGGTAAAGCGAAAATTCTACAACAGAAGTATCAGAACAAAAAGTTTCAGGATTAGCTATTAAAGTCACTTCATACGATCCACTATCAGGATAAGTATAAATTGGCTCATCTAGAGATGATGTACTATTTAGGTTCTGGTCATCTCCAAAATCCCAAAAATATTCGGTAGCATACTCACTTTCATTTTCAAAAGATACTGTTAAACCTTCACAATATATGTCGGCAATTGGAACAGAAGATGTTGCAACCTCACAATCAACAACTAAAAATCGGAAATCTCTAATAATTTCACCTATATACTCTCCATTTCTATATTCTTCCACCTTAACACCAATCACATAAAACCCTTCCTGATTAGGTGTTCCAGTAATCAAACCAGTTTGTGAATCAATATTAATTATGGGATCAGAATCCATTGGGTAAAAATCAGAATAACTATCCTCCCACAACACTTGAGAATAAGGTGGAGCATATGTTCCTGTTGGGTCGTCATCACTAGAACCATGATAAGGAGCAACAATAGAATATACCAAATCATCGCCATCAATATCCGTGGCAGATTGACTAATTTCCACATCTGTACCCAAACACAAAGCTATAGGTGGAAAACTATCAAATATTGGAGAGCTATTACATTCTAAGTTTGAAGATGGGGGCACATATGCAACTAAAGAAGAACCCATATCTTCTGGATCTTCAATATTTATTACTTGACCATTTCTACAACATCTTTGATATACAATTTGATATCCATTTGCATTATCAGGAAGCGAAACAAAAGCTGTATATGTTCCTCTTTCAACACATAATTCGGGAGGTAGAGTCACACACTCATTGGTAAACTGATCAACAACAAATTCGACATCTGCAAAACCTATTTCTATTTCAGAATAAAAATTATTGTTCATATCATATATAGTAATAAAAGGAGAAGGGACTGCTGGATTATTACTATTTTCATCAAACCCTGTTCCTTGAGTATTTGTAGGACCACAATCTCTATATATAACAACTTTTATTTCATATACCCCACTACCAAGACATCTATACGTAAGTTCACCACCTATTAAATGAGTTGCATTTAATATGGAGGGAATTAAAATAAATAAAACGAGTAATAATTTTCGCATTTTAAAAGTATGTGAACTCTATATCGATGGAGTTAAATAGTTTTCAATTATGTATCAAAAATTGCTCCACTTATTGATAAACAATAAAAACAAAGTATTGAAAAAATTAAATTTTATTCAAAAATTGGAAATACTTCCATCATTTTAACAACTTTGTCTGCAACCGAATCAATGGCTTCTTCATTCTCATAGTTCATAATTACTTCATCAATCAAATCAACAATTTGAACCATGTGGTCCTCTTTTAAACCCCGAGTAGTTAAAGCAGGTGTTCCAACACGAATACCAGAGGTCACAAATGGCGATTGATCGTCAAAAGGAACCATATTCTTATTCACGGTAATATGTGCTTTAACCAATGCATTTTCAGCATCTTTACCGGTAATATTTTTAGACCTCAAATCAATCAGCATACAATGATTATCTGTACCTCCTGAGACAACTTGATACCCTTTAGATACAAATGCATCAGCCATTGCAGTGGCATTTCTCTTCACCTGAAGTATGTATTCAAAATACGCATCTGTAAGTGCTTCCCCAAAAGCAATGGCTTTAGCTGCAATAATATGCTCCAATGGACCTCCCTGCATTCCTGGGAAAACAGCAGAGTTTAACAAAGCCGACATCATCCTAACTTTCCCTTTGGGAGTAGTCAAGCCCCATGGATTTTCAAAGTCTTTAGGAAGCATAATTAATCCTCCACGAGGGCCACGTAATGTTTTATGAGTCGTGGTTGTTAAAATATGACAATGTTCTACAGGATCATTTAAAACACCCTTTGCGATTAAGCCTGCAGGATGAGAAATATCTGCCAATAAAAGAGCACCAACTCGATTCGCAATTTCTCTAAAACGAGCATAATCCCAATCTCTAGAATAAGCCGATGCACCACATATAATTAAATTGGGCTGCTCTTTAATCGCAATTGCTTCAACTTTATCCATATCAACTCTACCCGTTTCCTTTTCAACGCCATAAAAGGAAGTCTTATAAAGTTTACCTGAAAAATTAACAGGTGAACCATGTGTTAAATGTCCTCCATGAGAAAGATCAAAACCTAAAATTTTATCTCCTGGTTTTAAACAAGCCAGATAAACAGCTGCATTTGCCTGGGAACCTGAATGCGGTTGAACATTTGCGTAGTCTACCCCAAATAACACTTTTGCTCGATCAATAGCTATATGTTCCACCTCGTCAACCACTTCACAGCCCCCATAATACCTTTTATTGGGATACCCTTCAGCATACTTATTAGTTAAACAAGACCCCGCAGCTTCCATAACTTGATCGCTGACGAAATTCTCTGAAGCAATTAACTCAATTCCATATACTTGACGTTCATACTCTTCATGAATTAACTCAAAAATTTGCTGATCTCTTTCCATCTTTTTTTTGTGACGATTAAAGTTGTGATTCCTAATTTTGATGCAAATATAATCCTTATTTTTGTCTAAAATTTAGTTCACATGATAAAAGCAAACGATCCAAATAGAAAATCGTGGATTGAGGTCGCATCTGACTCCGATTTCCCGATACAAAATATTCCATTTGGAATTTTTAAAAGATCTGACAAAACAATTTGTGTTGGTTCACGTATTGGCAATTATGCAATTGATTTAAACGCACTTCACAAGCTTAATTATTTCGATGGAATTACTTTAGATCGTGATATCTTTAATAAGGAAACTTTAAATGATTTCTTAAAATTAGATAAACCTGTTTGGCGACAGGTAAGAGACCGTATTGCTGTAATATTTGATACTAATAATGCAATGGACGAAAGTCATAAAACAGTCGTTCTATCAAAAATTGACGAAGTGGAAATGTTAATGCCAGTTAAGGTAGGCGACTATACTGACTTTTACTCTAGTCGTCAACATGCTTATAATGTAGGTTGTATGTTTAGAGACCCCAACAATGCACTACTTCCAAACTGGCTTCACATCCCTGTAGGATATCACGGAAGGGCATCATCAATTATATTATCAGGAACGAACATTCATCGTCCTAAAGGACAACAATTACCTCCAGACTCTGATACACCAACATTTGGACCATGTAAATTATTGGACTTCGAATTGGAAATGGCATTTTTTACCGGTCAAGGAAAAAATTTAGGAGAAACCATTTCGACCAAAGAAGCCGACGATTATATTTTTGGCATGTGCATTTTTAATGATTGGTCAGCGAGAGATATTCAAAAATGGGAATACGTGCCACTTGGCCCATTTCTAGGCAAAAGCTTTGCGTCCTCAATTTCCCCATGGATTGTTACTCTTGATGCTTTAGAACCTTTTAGAGTTCCAGGAGAAAAACAAAAACCTACCGTGCTTCCCTACTTAGAATTTGAAGGAAACAAAAACATAGATATTAATTTAGAGGTTTTGATTAGCTCAGAGAATTTTGATTTACACACCATATCGAAATCTAATTACAAATACATGTATTGGAACATGACTCAGCAATTAGCCCACCATACCATAAATGGATGTAATATAAATGCAGGAGACATGATGGCATCGGGAACCATTTCTGGAAACACACCTAAAGCTTATGGTTCAATGTTAGAATTATCATGGAAAGGCACAAAACCGATTCCTATGCCAGACAACTCGGAAAGAAAATTTTTACAAGATAACGACAGTTTAATAATGAGAGCACATTGCCAATCAAAACAATATAGAATTGGATTTGGTGAAGTAAAAACTAAAATTCTTCCTGCAAAGGAATTAAATCTATAAATTCACATCATCATTTTTATCATTTGCACAATTTCAGTAAGTTTATCAAAATCTGATTTCATTGAAAAACGAGATTGACATAGAAGAGGAGAACAAAGACATTGTAAGGCGCTATAAAGCATTACTAAGGTCTTGTAACAGTGAAATCACTAGAGAAGATAAAAAACTAATTCGCAAAGCATTTAATCTTGCTGTTGATGCCCATAAAGATGTCAGAAGAAAAAGTGGAGAACCCTATATTTTCCATCCAATTGCAGTGGCTCAAATTGTTGCAAAAGATATTGGTTTAGACGCAACATCCATTGCATGTGCTTTACTTCACGATGTTGTAGAAGACACAGAGTATACCCTCAATGATATTGAAAAAATATTCAACCCTAAGATTCGGAAAATTATTGACGGTCTCACAAAAATTTCTGGATTTTCGGAACAAGACATCTCTTCTCAAGCAGAGAACTTTAGAAAAATGCTTCTTACAATTTCTGATGATGTTAGGGTGATATTAATTAAACTTGCCGACCGCTTGCATAATATGCAAACGCTTGACTCTATGCCAAGCCACAAACAACAAAAAATAGGGTCTGAAACACTTTACATCTATGCCCCTTTAGCACATAGACTTGGACTTTATTCTATCAAAACAGAATTAGAAGATTTAGGATTAAAGTATACTGAATCGGAAATGTATAAAGACATTGCACGACAATTAAACGAAACTAAAAAAGCAAGAATTCAATACATACAAAGATTTACAAAACCATTAAAAAAATCATTAAAAGAGCACAAGCTTAATTTCTCTATTAAAGGACGACCAAAATCTATCTTTTCTATTCGAAAGAAAATGAAAAATCAAGGTGTTACTTTTGATGAAGTATATGATAAATTTGCAATACGAATTATTTTAAATTCTGAGTTAAAAAATGAAAAATCAGATTGTTGGGAAACTTATTCAGTAATAACAGACCACTTTAGACCAAATCCCGATCGACTTAGAGATTGGATTTCTACGCCTAAAGCAAATGGATACGAATCTTTACACACTACTGTAATGGGTCCTAGCGGCAAGTGGGTTGAAGTACAAATCCGAACAGAACGCATGGATGAAATAGCAGAAAAAGGATATGCGGCCCACTGGAAGTACAAGCAAACAGGTAAATACAAAGAAGGGAATCTAGAAGACTGGATTAATCAAATCAGAGAATTACTTAAAGATCCGGAGTCTAATGCTATTGATTTTTTAGAAGAATTCAAGCTGAATTTATTTTCAAAAGAAATATTTGTATTTACCCCTAATGGAGACTTAAGAACACTCCCGAAAGGCGCTTCTGCTCTAGATTTCGCATTCGACATTCATTCTCAATTAGGCGCAAACTGTTTGGGTTGTAAAGTTAATGGTAAAATTATACCACTAAGCCACAAATTAAAAAGTGGAGACCAAGTAGAGGTCATAAGTTCTGAAAAACAAAAGCCAAAAAAATCTTGGCTTAATTTTGTGGTCACTGCAAAAGCAAAAAACAAAATAAAGAGCTCATTGAAAGATGAGAAGAAGATGATTGCTAATGATGGAAAGGAAATACTTCAAAGAAAATTAAAACACTTAAAACTGTCTTTCAATGAGCAAATCATTACTGAACTCATTAATTATTTTAAATACAAAACCAGCTTAGATCTGTTCTATGATGTTGGAATTGGTGTTTTAAACAACACCATGATTAAAGACTTCGCCAAAAACAGAAACAGTTGGTACCTCTTTCTAAAAAATAAAATTTACAAAAGACCTTCTGTAAAAATAGAAGTTCAAGATGAGTCAAAATATAACACACTTGTGTTTGGTGCAAACCAAGAAAAACTCAACTACACCTTTTCTAAATGTTGCAGTCCTATTCCGGGAGATGATGTATTTGGATTTACCACAATTCGAGAAGGAATAAAAATTCATCGTCGTGATTGTCCTAATGCTATACGCTTACAATCAAACTTTGCATATAGAATATTAGAATCAAAATGGATAGACAGTACGAACAAAAAATCTGATGTTGTTCTTCACATAAAAGGAATTGATCGAGTGGGCTTAATTAATGAAGTAACTCAAATATTATCAAACAATTTAAAAGTTAATATCAAATCAATAAACATCAACAGCTCAGATGGGACCTTTGATGGAATGATTACCATTCTTGTAACTGACAAACAATACTTGAAAAAAGTTATCGATAGCATTAAAAAAGTGGATGGGATTACATCAGTAAGACGAAAATTTAAAAGTGGTTGATTTCTAAGAAAAATTAGAAATTAATGCTTAGTTTTACCCTAAGCTTTTGACTCTTATTTTTAATACATGAGCAAGAAAACTCAAGAACAAGTAAAGCAGGTGTTCACTTCCTATCTTGAACAAAACGGGCAAAGAAAAACGCCCGAACGTTTTGCTATACTTAAAGAAATTTACGACTATCATGACCATTTTGATATAGAAACACTCTACATCAAAATGAAAAAACGCAATTATAGAGTAAGTAGAGCAACTTTATACAATACCATTGAACTTTTACTGGACTGCAATTTAGTGCGCAAACACCAATTTGGAGAAAATCAAGCTCAGTACGAGAAAAGCTTTACAAACAAACAACACGACCATCTTATTTGTACCGAATGTAAAAATGTATTTGAATTTTGCGATCCACGGGTACAAAACATTATGAACTCAGTAGAAAAAAACATGGGCTTTAAAGTCATGCATCATGCATTAAATATGTACGGCACATGTAATAAATGTTCCAAAGAATAATTTAAAAAACTAAATAACAAAATGGCTGTAGATGTTCTTTTAGGTCTTCAATGGGGAGATGAAGGAAAAGGTAAAATTGTTGATGTATTAACTTCAAAATACGACATTATAGCAAGATTTCAAGGTGGACCAAACGCTGGCCACACATTGGAATTTGATGGAATAAAGCATGTATTGCACACCATTCCTTCAGGAATTTTTCATCCCACAGCAATAAACGTCATTGGTAATGGCGTTGTCATAGACCCTATTATCTTCAAAAAAGAACTAGAAGGCCTAAAAAAATTAAATGTAAACTTCAAAGAGAAACTTTTCATCTCTCGAAAAGCTCATTTAATTTTACCAAGCCATAAGTTACTTGATGCAGCATCCGAACATGCTAAAGGAAAAGACAAAATTGGCTCTACATTAAAAGGCATTGGTCCAACTTACATGGACAAAACAGGGCGCAACGGACTTCGAATTGGAGACATTGAATTACCCGACTTTAAATCACGATACACTAATCTCGTAAACAAACACAAACAATTACTAAACCATTTTGACTTTGAATACGATGTTGAAGCCATGGAAAAAGAATGGTTTGATTCTATAGATTTGCTAAAAGATATGCACTTTATAGATAGTGAACATTACTTAGCTCAAGCAACAAAAGAAGGGAAAAAAGTATTAGCAGAAGGTGCTCAAGGCTCACTTCTTGACATCGATTTTGGAACCTATCCATTTGTGACCTCATCTAACACAGTTGCAGCTGGAGCCTGTACAGGACTAGGAATAGCACCCAATAAAATCGGAGATGTATTTGGTATTTTCAAAGCGTATTTAACCCGTGTTGGAAGCGGACCATTCCCAACAGAACTTCATGACACAACAGGTGCTGATATTCAAAAAGCTGGAAATGAGTTTGGCGCAACCACTGGCCGACCTCGTCGTTGTGGATGGATTGATCTTCCAGCATTAAAATATGCAATCAATGTAAATGGTGTAACCAAATTAATGATGATGAAAGCGGATGTTTTAAGCAACTTCCCCAACATAAAAGTTTGCACACATTATAAATACAATGGCGAAATTATTGATTATCTTCCATACAACATCGAAGGCGATAAGATAGAACCTATTTACAAAGAACTTCCTTGTTGGAAAGAAGACTTAACAGGCTTAACAGATATGTCTGACTTACCAAAAGAACTTATCGATTATGTAACGTATCTGGAAAAGGAACTTGAAACACCAATAACGATTGTTTCTGTTGGGCCTGACAGAACTCAAACAATACATAACAACTAAAATTCAGTCCCGATTTCGGGACTTTTTTATGAACAGACTTTTTACATATTACGTATGCTTATTTTTTGCTATGCTTTCCTTCATGGTTCAATCTCAAACACAAATTGAAATTATAAATGCAGATAAAATATCATTCAACAAAAAAAACAATAAAGACCGTCAGGTACTTACAGGAAATGTAAAAACGAAACACAACGAGCACTTCATGTCTTGTGATAGTGCTTATTATTACGCGAATGAAAATAAAATTGAAGCATTTAGCAATATTCACATCTGGCAAGGCGACACACTAAGTTTAAAAGGAGATTACTTAATCTATCTTGGAAATCATCAGCTTGCAGAAATTGAAAAAAACGTTCATTTTAAGCACAATGAAATGAATCTTACTTCTGTGCAGCTGAGATACAACTTTGACCACAATAAAGCATTCTTTGATCAAAAAGCAATCATTAATGAAAAAAATAAATCACTTAAAAGCAATCAAGGAATCTACTATGTTTCTATAGAGAAATTTGACTTTCACAATGACGTTATTATAGAAACTGAAAAAGAAACTATCGGCGCCGACACCCTTTACTACTGGTTAAAAAACGAATACGCACTATTTCAATCAAATGGATCAATAGAAAACAATAAAATAAATATTAAAGCCCAATCAGGTTGGATAAATCAAAAGGAGGGAAAAGCATTTATAAATAACAATGTTCAAATTACTGATCTTGAAAACAATGCTATTTTACGTGCAGATACTTGTTACCTATTCAACGAAATGAATCATTCAGTCTCATATGGAAATACATTACTTTCTATGCCTATGAATGAAGACACCTTATACTTAAATGCAGACACACTTTTTCAGCAAAAAAAACCAGAGGGTAATTTACTTGAGGCCTATCCTAGGGCAAACTTCAAAAGCATTAACATGGTTGGATTCTGCGATTCTTTAAGCTATTCAACCAAAAAAGAAAATCTATTTCTAAACAAAGAACCGGTAATTTGGTTAGATGAGTTCCAACTCACTTCAGATTCAATTCGAATCCTACTTAACAAAGACCTAATCAAAATGGCCTTTCTTAATAAAAGCGCATTCATTGCATCAGAAGTTGACAGTAATTCGTATAACCAAATAAGTGGGGAAAACATGGAGGCATATTTTCATGAAAATAAACTGTCAAATATAGAAGTCATAGGAAATGGTGAAAGCATTTATTATGTAGAAGAAGAAAAGAAGAGTGAAGCAGTAGGTGTAAATAAAATAATTTGCAGCAATATGAATATAATAATCAATAATAGACAAATTGAAAATATCAATTTTTATAAAGAACCTGATGCCATTCTTCATCCTTTAAGTCAGATAAACCGTAATGACTTATTATTAAAAGGATTTAAATGGCTAAACAAATCTGATATTGAGAATACAATACAGAATAAAATGGACAAATATGATCTATTCTAAGCTTAATAAAATGATTAAAACATGAATTCGATTTAACTAAATCATACTTTTATGTCAATAATAATGACCAAAAGCTTTGTAGTATTCGAATTTTTAGTAAATTCACGCTTTCAAACAATAGAAAAAGAAATAAAAAGAAACAAATTTCAATAGGTATGAAAAAGATTATTCTTTCATTAGCAGCAGTATTAGTATTTTCTCTAACATCTGATGCTCAAACTCGAAAAGGAACAGTATTATTAGGTGCTGGTAGCCAAATGTCTAACAATGAATGGACGTCACTTGCTATTACCCCTAAAGTAGGTTATTTTGTGCAAGATGGTGTTGCTATCGGTGCATTAGTTAACTTCCAAAGTGACAATGTAGACAAAAACGCATACGAACTAAATAACAACGTATCTGAAATTGGCGTTTTTGGTCGTTACTATGTATCAAACAACTTGTTTACTGAAGTTTCATTAAGTAGCATGTCTCTAAATAATGAAACTTATGAAGCAGTTCAACAAATTGCTCAACAACACACTGATGGTGCCGGTAACGTAGTTGCTCCGAATACTCCAGGTGCTATTCCTACATTTGACGCTACTGGACTTCCAGTTATGATTGAATACTCTAATGGCACTAACCCAGATTATAACGAAGTTGTTGAAAATTCAGCTAAATCGTTAAATTTTAATTTAGGCTTAGGCTATACTATTGTTTGGAGAGAGCACTTTGCAGTTGAGCCTTTCATGAACTTAACTTTCATGAATGGTGAACAAAAAGTTTATAACTCTGTTGACAGAATAGTTGAATCTCATGATCTTAAAGGAACACACTTTAACTTAGGTGTTAACTTTAGCTTATTCTTCTAAAAAACTTTCTTAATATATATCAAGAAAGGCTGTCTAAATAGACAGCCTTTTTTTTTGGGAAATAATACAAATAATGAACAACATAAAATATTTCATCAAACTGTTTGCATTCTGGTTATTCTATTTCGCCATAAATAGACTGCTTTTTATAGGGTTTTATTTCGAAGAATTCTCGACCCTTTCTGCTAATGAATTACTTAAAATCGCACCTAAATCCCTCCCGCTAGACCTGTCATTTACTGCATATCTATCTGCAATTATCACACTACTTTTATTTATTAATTCTATAAACATAAATCAAATATTAAATCACATCATTAATAAGGCAGTCCTATTAATAAACATATTTTTCATTCTTATAACAGCTCTAATCATAGGAGGAGAAATTGCACTATATGAAGAATGGAGTACCAAATTAAATTTTACAGCAATTCGTCATTTTGAAAACCCTTCCGAGGTATTTTTAACAGCCACTCCCAAACATTACATGATCATGCTATGCGCGATACTTATTGGTCTGGTAATGATTAAATTGTATAAATATTCTGTGTATCAACATTTTTTAAGTTCAAGGAAAAACATCGTCATTAAGATTATTAAACTTCCCATTGCTTTAGGGATACTTCTATTAATAATTAGAGGTGGGTGGGGAGATGTACCACTCAATACAAGTGATGCATATTTCTCAAAACACATCATACTTAATGATGTGACTGTGAACCCCAATTGGAATGTTTTACAAAGTATTATTAAAAGTAAAAACAGCTTTAAAGGCAATCCATACAAGAAATATACTGATCTTGAATCTGAAGCTTTTAAACAAAGAATAAGACCACAAGAAAACGATGAAACATTCGCCGTATTAAAAACAAAAGAACCAAATATTGTGTTTGTCATTTTAGAAAGTTGGTCGGCAGACAATATTGAGACTTTAGGTGGCTTACCAGGAATTACACCCCATTTCAAAAAATTAGAAAAGGATGGACTTCTTTTTACAGATTTCTATTCAAATGGCTGGACATCCGACCAAGGGATAGCATCCATCTTTTCATCTTTCCCCGTATTTCCTTACGTTGCGATTATTAATGAAATAGACAAATCAAGAAAATTACCTTGTCTAAATAAGTCATTAAAAAATTACCATTCGTCTTTCTTTTATGGCGGACAACTTACGTTTGGAAACATAAAAAGTTATTTAATCTCTCATGGATTTGATCTTGTAAAGGACCAACAAAACTATAAACACCTACCCTCGGGCAGGTTGGGTGTGCATGATGAATACATGTTCACACAATTCAAAAATGAACTTAGTAAACTCCCTGAACCATTTATAAGCAGTCTATTCACCCTTAGCTCTCACGCACCTTATGACTTCACTGGAGAACACAAATTATCTTTTAACAGCAAATCAGATAAGTACATCAACTCGGTAGCCTATTCCGATAAGCACTTTGGAGCATTCATGGAATCTGTAAAAGATGAAGACTGGTACCAAAATACCTTATTCATTATTGTAGCAGACCACAGTCACAACTCTCCCAGAAAATGGAGGGTTGCTCAAAAAGAACGCTTTAAAATACCAATGCTTTGGTATGGTGAAGTTCTAAAGGAAGGATATCAAGGAACTACTCAAAGTCAAATGGGGTCTCATATTGATATCAATAAAAGCATATTAAGTCAATTGCAAATAGATGGAAGTAATTACGAATGGGGAAGCGACTTGTTTAATACATCTATTCGCCCTGCCATCCCATATGC
>Ga0066605_10000880_pt1 | contig 19933 bp, 15 predicted proteins | sample SaaInlLV_DNA_10m_FD_60385 | JGI IMG/M metagenome (GOLD analysis project Ga0066605, IMG submission 60385) | Marine microbial communities from expanding oxygen minimum zones in the Saanich Inlet - SI075_LV_DNA_10m | ecosystem: Environmental > Aquatic > Marine > Unclassified | place: British... | reverse complement strand
GGTAAGACGCTTGGCACCGATCTGGACAAGGGTAAGTTTACCCTGCCGCTGCTGCTGTTGCTGGAGAAGTTGCCGGAGCAAGAGCGCGATGGCTTGATGGCGCGCTTTAAAGCGGGTGATCAGACGGTCTCTGCTGATTTCACTAAGCGCTTACATGACTTTCCTATTTTTGAAGAAGTGGTTGCCACTTTTGAGGCCGAGCTGAGTAAGGCGACCGCCGCGGTTGCGCCCTTCACGAACCTGCCTCCAGTGGCCAGTCTGCAGCAAATCGCGGAACTCGTGCGCGCCCAGCTGGGACGCATTCAATGAGGCTGAGATGTCACTGTTAGGCTAGTGTTGATTCTGAGAAAATCGATAACGCACTTGACTTGCATTAATTCCTGTGACCGTTTCCACTGCTAATGTTTAAGAAACCGCAACTTTGTAGCGCACTCACCCGATCTGTTTCGGCTAGCCTTGCGCTATTGGTCTTGTTCTTGAACATGGCATTGGTCAGCCCGCAGGTTCACCAAGCGTTGCATACAGATTCCGCAGATCAATCGCATGCTTGCAGTGAGCATTCCCACGATGACGCGCCTGCGAACGATTGCGATCATTCCTGCGCAGTGGCACTATTTGGTCAAGGTGCGATTCCGTTGCAGCCCTTGGTCGAGTTGCCAGAACGTACTGATGTGATTATTGCGATTGTACCGCAGTCTGCGGAAATCGTCTGGTGTGGACAAGCACTGATACGGCGTTGTAGCCGTGCTCCCCCGATTGAAACGATTGTTTAGATAATACTCCGAGTGCTGGTAATTGCCAGTCTCGCTATACGTGTGCGCTGTTCGTTCACGTCCAAAACAATAACATTTTCAATCAATCCAATGAATCACTTTTTTCTTAAAAGCGGTGCACTAGTATGCATCGCACTGGGCTCGGCCCACATTATTAACGCAGAATCGTCCGAAGAGACGGTTTATCAACTCGACGATTACATCGTCTCCGCAGGTCCCAACCTGCGCTCAATCCGGGATTACGCTGCACCAGTCAATGTCGTGACTGCGCAAGAACTTACCCGCCAAAGTGGCAGCAGCCTGGGTGCCGTGCTCGATTGGCAACCCGGCGTGAGTAGCTCTTCCTTCGGTGCCGGCGCGAGCCGCCCGATCTTGCGTGGCTTTGATGGCCCGCGCGTCCGTATTTTGGATGCGGGTCTCGAGGCAATGGATGTTTCCGATACCAGCCCAGACCATGCAGTGACGCTTGAGCCACTGCTGACTGAACGTGTAGAAGTCCTGCGTGGCCCAAGTACATTGCTGTATGGCAGCTCCGCGATCGGCGGCGCAGTGAATGTCATCGGTAAAGAAATGCCGCGCCAACGAGTCGACCCGAAGGGCTACGAAGGTGCGCTTGAGGCGCGCCGCGATTCGGTTTCAGGTGGCGACACGCTTGCGGGTTATGCCACCGTTGGGGACGCTGATTGGGCACTGACTATTACCGCTGTAGATCGTGATGCGGATGACTACGAGATTCCTGGCGACGCGCAGGAGGACGATGCAGAAGGCGATACACTCGAAAACAGTTTCGTCGAAACGGAGCAGTACTCAGTGGGTGCCAGCTGGTTCTTCAGCGAAGACAATCGTATCGGCTTCAGCTTTTCCAATTATCAAACTCGCTACGGCGTGCCCGGCCATGGGCATGGTGATGATCACGCTGCCCCTGCTGCAGATGAAGAGGCGGTGGCGATTGACCTTGAGCGCAAGCGCTACGACATGGAGCTGGAGCTGGTCGACGTGAACGATTGGATCGAAGCCCTCCGCTTGCGCCTAGGCTACACCGATTACGCGCACTCCGAATTGGAAGGCGGTGAGGTTGGCACTGTCTTTGAACGCGAAGGTTGGGAGCTGCGGGCCGAAGCTGCGCACACTCCATGGTGGGTGATCGACGAAGGTGTGGTTGGCGTCCAAGTTTCGGATGTGGACTTCTCCGCGGAGGGCGCCGAAGCGTTTACACCGCAATCTACAACCAAGACGCAGGCGCTCTTTGTCAGCGAACATATCCACGGCGATGTGCTGCATTATGAGTTCGGCGGGCGTATCGAGCGCACCGACATTAGCGAAGGTAAAGAACAGCGTGACTACGACGAGCTAGCGATCAGCCTCGCAGCCGGAGCGACCTGGCACATTGATGAGGCGAACTCGCTGGCATTGATGCTGCAACGTTCGCAGCGCAATCCGACTTCGACCGAGCTGTATGCTAAGGGTCCGCATTTTGCAACCAGTCAATATGAATTTGGTGATGCCGACTTGAAGCAGGAAACTGCGTATGGCGTGGACCTGACCTACCGTACGACACATGAAAACTGGCAAGCAGAAGTCTCGCTGTTCTACACCTACTTCGATGATTATATCTTTTCTGAGGAGCTGGGCTTTGAAACGGATGTAGATGGCATTAGAGAAGGGCAGACTGGTTTCGATGACGATGAAGCCTTACATACTTATCAATTCGATGCCATCGATGCCCAGTTCTACGGAATTGAGGCGCAGCTGGATTATACGCTGATTGAGAACGAGAGCAATCGTGTGTTGCTGAGCCTGATGGGCGATTGGGTGCATGCGACTAACGAAGATACGGGCGATGATCTGGCTCGGATTCCACCGATGCGCATTGGCTCGCGCCTCAGCTGGGCCACAGGCAACTGGGATTCTGGCGTTGAGCTGCGTTATGCTTTCGAGCAGGATAATACTGGACCGGAAGAAACATCGACGGACGATTACTTGAAATTAAACTTAGATGTGAATTACCGGTTGGACCTAGGGGATGGGATCACTGCAGTGCTTTTCGCACGGGCTGAGAATCTGCTCGACGAAGAGATTCGTCATCACACTTCCTTCGTTAAAGAGCAAGCTGCACTGCCGGGCCGCAATTTCACCATTGGTGCTCGCGTGGAGTTCTAAGCAAACGATTTAATTGGTCGTTGATTTAGCAACGCGGGGTTCCGAGAGGGCCCCGCGTTTTTGCTGATTGGATACGAGCAAGGCCCTGGAGCAGAGCGCTAGTAAATAAAAAATAATCATGCAGAGAGAAGCTGCATACCAAGTTCGAACGCATCGGGCATTTTGCGAACCATATTCAGCCAGAGCGATTCACTTCGTTCACTCGTTCACTGCGGCAAGACTATTCTTTAACTTACCAAGTCCGCGAACAAACAGAGCATTTTTGATCGATGTTGGAGGGATTGAGGTCTGAGCAAAGATGAAAGGTGGTGCCTAGTGCTTCATGTATCGGAGGTTCTGCGGGTATGAGTTGTGGGTTACGTGCAAACCATTTCTTTTAGGTAGGACGGCCACGCGCGACCTAATGTGCACAGGCACTGCGTCGACAAAGCTTATAATTGCGAATATGGCCACTTGCAAGGAATAGACCACCGAGGGTGTTGATCCATGCCGCAATGTTCAATGGTTGCCCTGCCTCGCCAAGACCGCCAACACAGTGCTGACAATGTGCGCCTGCCGCCAAGTCAGCGGCAGGTATATGGCTGCGCTCGTAGACTAGGGCTGAGATCAGGATGCATAGGCCGATTGCACTTAAAGCAAATACCCATTTATCTTTATGCTGACGGCAACCCATGAAGATGGCGAAACTTGTTGTTGGTATGACCAAATACAGCATCCATAAATGGAAATTATGGTGCACCAAAAATGAGGTTGCTATTATTGGCAACAAGACGATCGCCACAGGCGTGAGCAGGCAGTGAACCGCGCATACTGCTGCCATACTGATGGCGAGTTTATCAGCCCATCCGTGAGATTTACACTGTTCGGTCGGTGGTGTCATGGTAGTATGTCTTTGATGTAAGTCGCTTTCGATAAGGTCAACCTAAATTTGAGTCATTGCAAGCAGGCTCTGGCAGTTACCTCTGCTAGTTTACCCGCATTGCAGGACAGTGGTAACAATAGTCTGCCGATTATTGGGCTGCTTCCCAAGCTTTACGACGCTCATCGGAGAAGCCTGCAATACGGCCTTCGTCGAAGTCGATCATGTCCATCACGCTGTCGACAATGCCAATCATTTCAGGATGGCCCATGTTGGTCAGCGATTCGGCGAGGAATTCGCGGCCCATTGTAGTTTGTCCTTTGTGGGTGACTTCACGGTTCCACTCGATGGCGTTCAGATCGTCAGGAAAGAGCTCCCCCAGTAGGCAATCGAGTGCGATTTCATCGTCAGCCGCGGCTTCGACTGCGTCCAGCACTTGCTTCGGATCGATGCCGAGGTGCATCGACAGAAAGCGATCAAATCCGCGGCAGAAATTTTTCTGATAGGACTTAGGCAATTCACCGGCGAGGTGCTTATGGCATTTGGCAATAAAGCGTGGTAAGTGGAGCAGTCCGCAGGGATGTGCTTCAAAAGGAGAGGGGAGGTCGAAACATATTTCGCCGGTCGGGCCGAGATCTTGATCTGTCATGATGTGGGAATAAAAGTGCGATGTAGTGCGAATAGCGCGAAGGTGGTCTGCGAGATTTGTCGAGCAGACCCTTAAAGCGCAAGTGAAAGAACAAGCATGGGTGGTGCAAAGGTAAAAATTGTAGCTGCATGGCCAGCGGACTGACTGAAGCATGAATTTTCTAGGGGTATTTGTTTATTTTTGGTGAAGGGATCGCGTTTCCGAATTCGCAGTTAAGCCGCGACATCTCACGCCGGTTGGGATGGTTGCGGTAGGTTTAGACGGCGGCGTGGCGCCAAAAGGCATAATAACCAGACTTAGCCTGCCTTGTTTGCGTTGTTTAATAAAACAGTGATTGGAATAAGTTCGGGGTCTGGCATATCTGGTTGGATAGTTATGATCATACGCTTTATAAAAACACCGGTTGTACTCCTTACTTTGTTTGCTTGGTTAATGGCTGCTTCCAGTCTGTTGCGCGCGGCACCTAAGGTCGTGGGGGCTGTCGCAGTTGAGTTAATTGCCGAGACGACAGCGGTGGTGCCAGGCGAACGCTTTAATCTAGCATTGGATTTTAAGCTGGAGCCACATTGGCATCTTTACTGGAAGAACCCGGGCGCAAGCGGTCTGCCAGTGGAGATCGAATGGCAGCTGCCCGCAGGCTTGAGTGCTGGAGAAATTCAATGGCCGGCACCTGAGCGAATCGAGTTGGGGGGACTGATGAACTATGGCTACGAAGATGCGGTCACACTGATGGTGCCGATTCAGGTTGCGGAGGATTTGACACTAGGCGCGGTTATGCTGATTCAAGCGGAGGTTTCGTGGTTGGTCTGCGAGCAATTTTGTATGCCGGGCGATGCGACCCTGAGCCTTGAGTTACCGGTTCGATCTGAAGCGGGTAGCAGTACCGAGGCGCCTACGTTTGGCGCAGCTCGTGCGCGCTTGCCAGAATTGACTGCGCCGTGGCGCGTGTCGGCGGTGCTTGAAGGGCAGGAGCTGTTGTTGAACATCGAGCAAAGCAGTGGTGCGACGATCCCGAGTGATTTATATTTTTATGCGAATCAGGAGGGCGTGATCGAGCCGAGTGCCGTGCAGACTTTGAGTTCAGTCGGCGAGGGGCAGGTGCAATTGCGGGCAGAGCTCGACTCGGCACAGTTGCAGGAGCCGAGTGCAACTGTTGCGGGTGTCTTACAATCGCAGTCGGGCAACTGGACGATCAACCTGTCGATTGGCGCGGGCGCCGCTGGAGTAGGACCTGAGTCCTTGGCGAGCTCGGCGCCAGCTGCCACAGGCTTTGAGGGAGTATTGCTCAATTTCGGTCTGCCGGGTTGGTTGCTTTTGGCGTTCCTCGGAGGACTGATTCTTAATGTGATGCCCTGCGTTTTGCCGGTGTTGTCGCTGAAGGTGTTTTCCTTGTTGAAGCATTCAGGTCAGTCAAAGGCGCAGGCTTTATTGCATGGCGGTGCCTATACTGCGGGGGTGGTGGTTAGCTTCTTGCTGTTGGCTGGGGTGTTATTGGCGCTACGCGCGGTAGGTGAGCGCATCGGTTGGGGCTTTCAATTGCAGAGCCCCAACTTTGTGGTGCTGCTGACGTTGGTGTTCTTTCTGTTTGCGCTGAATTTAATGGGTGTATTCGAGGTTGGTACGAGCCTGGTCGGTGCTGATACCAAGGTCTCGAAGCGTAACGATGCGCTGGGCTCTTTTGGTATGGGTGTGTTGGCTGCGGTGGTTGGTGCGCCTTGCATGGGGCCGCTGGTGGCTTCAGTCAGTGGAATCGCAGTGCAGACCAATGCGGCTACAGGATTGTTGATTTTCGGAGTGATGGGGCTCGGGCTCGCGTCGCCGTTTTTGTTTTTGTCGGTCTTCCCGAAACTGGTCGCCTACTTGCCGAAGCCAGGTGTGTGGATGGAGTCGGTGAAACAGTTTATGGGCTTTCTGTTGATGGCGGCGGTGGTATTTCTTGCGCTGGTGGCGGGGCGTCTCGGAGGTGTCGATGCGGTGATCGCGTTGCTGATCGCCTTGCTTGTAGCTGGCCTCGCGGCTTGGATCTATGGGCGTTGGTCAGTTCCAGTGAAGCCACTGCGCACGCAGCGGATCGCTCAGGTGATCAGTTTGGTGTTGCTCGTTTTTGCGGGCTATTATGCCATCAGCGCAACCAAAGCCGCGTATGAAAATTTTGATGCGGGTTCATCCGTATCGAAGGATGGGCAGTGGGAGCCATGGTCGCGTGAACGGGTGGAGATTGAGTTGGCAGCAGGTAAGCCGGTGTTTATCGATTTCACCGCGAGTTGGTGTCTGATCTGCCAGGTGAACAAGAAAGTGGCGACGCACACGGATGCCACCGAAGCTTTGTTTAGAGAGTATGGCGTCGTTGCTCTGGAAGCGGATTGGACGCGCTATGATCCGGCCATCACTGCTGAGCTGGAGCGCTTTGGCCGATCGGGCGTGCCGCTCTATGTGCTATATGCGCCGGATGGCGAAGTGACTGTGCTGCCGCAAAGTTTGACTAATGGAATAGTGCGCGAGGCGGTTGAGAAAATGCTGAAATGAGGCTTGTTCAGGAGATGGTGAAGTTGCTCATATATCTTACAATAAGCTTGTTCGTGTTCTTTAGTAAATTGCAAGGCGCAGTCCAAACCGGCGGCGCTGCACCGGCGTTTACTTTATCGGACAGCACCGGATTCCAGCGCAGTTTATCTGATTTTAAGCGACAGTATGTTGTACTGGAATGGACGCGGCACGATTGTCCATTCGTGGAGAAATATTATGAGTACGGAGACATGCAGGCGCTGCAAGAAGAGTTGACCAATGCGGGTGCGGCCTGGCTGCAGATTGCATCGTCCGCCCCAGGCAAGACTGGGTATTTGACTGCGGCCCAAGTGGAGGCTGTGCGTAAAGCGACTGAGGCTCATTCGACTGCGTTATTGTTGGATATGGATGGCAAAGTCGGGCGTGCTTATGGCGCTCGCACCACGCCGCATATGTTTTTGATTAACCCAGAGGGCATCGTGATTTACCAAGGCGCGATAGATAGTATCAAGTCTGTCAAGGCTGAGGACATTGCAAGGGCGACCAATTATGTGAAGGCCGCTTACACTAGCGCAATTGCCGGCGAGCCGATTGAAAAGTCGACTACTGTGCCGTATGGCTGCGGAGTAAAGTATTGATTGCAGAACTTAGGAGTTCGAAGCTGGAGCATCTTGGTGGACGAATAGGTTGGAGTTCTGCCTAAGATATCGTCGCGTAAAAGTCACCCCCTCACGCGTTTTCAGCAATGCTAGATTTAGGTCTAAAGCAGATCCACTCCAAGGTGCGTCGATAGTAGTGCCATTTGTAATACACGATGGTGGCGATGATTGCACCGAGGCTGTCGGCTATCCAGTCGTCCAGCTCGACGTATCGACCAGGGGTGAAGGATTGCCGATATTCATCAAATGCAGCGAAAAGTGAGGTCAGGGCGATGGTAATGCAGACGCCTTGCCAACCGCCGTTGAAAATGCCTGGGATGCGCAGCACTGCTGTGGCGAGTAGGCCGAAGACGAGCAGGTGTGCGAGCTTGTCGTAGGAGAAGTCGAAGCCGAGGTTGGGCGCGGCGAGATCTTTGCTACCAGATGCCATGAAGATAGCTAAGGCCAGTGCAACAGGCCAGATGGTGTGACGTGCTACTTTCAAATTAATGTGTCGGTAGCCAGAAGCGGAAAGTGCTACCTGCGGGGGAGGATTCGACGAGCTCGATATCGCCATGGTGGTCACGTAGGATGCGCTTGCTGATGGAGAGCCCAAGCCCAGTGCCGCCCGGGCGATGAGTGAGGAAGGATTCGAAAATTTCGGGCTGTATGCTTTCTGGGATTCCAGGGCCGTTGTCGCGGATGATGAATGCTGCTTGTTCGTGTTCAGATCTAATTGAAATTTGGATACGTCCACCAGCGGGCATGACCTGTGTGGCATTGAGGATTAGATTCAGCATGGCCTGCTGAATTTGCCCTTTGTTGACTTCCACGAACAGGGCCTGCGCATCTGGCATATAGTCGATCTCGATTTTACTCTGATGCAGCTTGAGGCGGACCAGTCGCAAGGTGTCTTCGATCAGGTCGTTGAGGTCACAGCGGGCGTGTGTGTCCTGTCGATTACGGCCGAAGTCGAGCACGCGGCTGACAATTGCTTCGAGTTGATTGATCTTGTCGCCGATCACGGTGATGTCTGTTTGGCGGTCGTCGTCTGTTTCGAATTCTAGGTTGAGCGAATCGAATAGCAGTTTGATCACTGTCAATGGATTACGAATCTCGTGAGCGATCTCAGCGGCAAGCATGCCGAGTGTGGTCAGCTTTTCGTTTTGGCGAAGCGATTCTTCTGAGCTGAAAATACGTGCATAGAGGCGAGCGTTTTGGATCGCGATAGCGCCGAGTCGCGCAAGTGTAGCGAAGACCTTTTTCTCGTCGTTGTTGAAGCGATGCTGGTGAGTGGTGTAGGCGTTGAGGAGTCCAATCACTTCATTGTTAAAGATGATTGGCGTGGCGAGCATCGAGACGAGGCCTTCGTTTTGCACGAGGTGGATGAAATCGTTCTCGACGGTAAAGGGCAAGTCGGCGACTTCGACTTGCTTGTGTCGATGGATGGCGGCACCAAAAGAACTCTCCTCGATGGGGAAGCTAACTTGCGCGTCGATCTGGCCGTTGGGGCCAGCCATGGAGTGGAGCTTAAGTTGCTTATGGTCTGGTGTGAGTAGAAACAGCGCGCAACTGTGACAGTTCATGAGTTGGCGGCCTTCACGGGCGAGGCCGCGGAGCACTTCGTCTTGTTCGAGTTCGCCGACAAGGCCTTGGCCCATATTGATGAGTGACTCAAGCTGATGTGCTTTGGCGCGAAGCTGCTGAATCAGCCAGAGCCTAGAGACCACACGGCTAGCTTCGTTGGTCAGGAGGGTAAGGATTTTGAGCGATTGGTCGTCGAAGGCGCTAGGTTGTTCGCTATCGATATTGACTACCCCGATCACGATTCCGCGGTCTTCCATCGGCACCGCCATTTCGGAACGAATGCTTGAGCGGACAGGGAAATAGCGCGGCTCTTGACTGACATCAGGTACAATGATTGCGCGTCCGTGTAGTGCACACCATCCAGTGATGCCTTGGCCGAGGGCAAGGTCCAGATCGCTCCAGTCTTCGGCAAGGCCATGCGAGACTTCCAATTCGAGTCGGTGAGTGTCGGGGTTGATCAAAGAAATCGAGGCACTGCTGGGTTGCAGAACGTTGATGATCTCTTGGAGGATCAGGGTGAGGGCTTCTTTGGGCTCTTCGGTATCAGATACTAGGCTACTGATTCGGTAGAGTGAATCGATTGCAGTGCGCTCGGTTTTATTGGCTTTCATCGTGATGATTGGTTCGACGGTCGAGAGTGTCTATTCGTGGATGATCGCATTTAATTTTACGCGTAATTCTGACAAGTTTTTGGCGCTGATTGGCTCTTGGCGATTAATTTTATCAATATAGAAGGTGTCGATCGCGAGGCCACGCTCTGTGGCAATTCGTGCGAAGCTAATGTCGAACCCTCTGGAATAAATATGTCGAGCGAGCCCGTATAAGAGACCGATCCTGTCTTCCGCCTGAACTTCAATGATGGTGTGGTTGAGCGCAGGCTCATGGTAAATGTCGAGCGTTGGTGGAATCGGAGCGGGAAGAATGCCGCGCAACTTCTTCTTCTGACTTTTTACCTTGGCTTCCATACGCTCAATTTCGCTGGTGAGACGGCGGCCATGCATGAGGGCATCTTCGATGTGTGTTTTGAAAATACCGTGCGCCTTTTCGTTGGAAACGGTTCCACCTTCCACATCCATGATGTAAAAAGTGTCGATCGTAATATTGTCGGAGCGAGAGATCGCCTTGGTACTGACGATATTTACGCCAGCCAAAGTAAGTGCGCCTGCTAGTTTGTAGAAGAGCCCGGCGCGATCCCACGTAACAATATTGACGACAGTTATATTGAGGTCGATGTCGTTACTCCAGTCAATGATGGGGGCGAGTGTGCCAGTTGGATCTGCTTGTTGAATTTGAGCGAGCAATTGGTTGACCATGCGCAGATGGAGCTCGATTTCACTGGGTTTAGTATTGATTAAATAGCGCTCAGGTAAGCGATCGAAGTGAGCCTCGATCTCATCCTTAGCGAGGCCTTCGATTTCGCGTTCGAGCATCTGTTGGTGGCGACTCTCTTTGAGGTTTTTACGCTTCTGTTCAACGACGTCTCTGTTTTCGAATTGTTCCAGAGTCCGCTGATACAGGGTCCGATGCATGATGTCTTTATAGTCGTTCCAGAGAGTCGGCGCGGTGCCGCGGGCATCGCAGTAGGTATGAACATATAGGAAGCGCAGTTTCTCTGGGTCTTGGATGAACTCAGCAAAAGCGCTTGCGGTCTTAGGATCATCCAGATCAAAACGCTGCCAGATACGGGACATGGCTAAGTGATGGCGGATGATGAATAGGATTTGCTCCTGCTGTTCGTCGCTGACGTCGAAGCGTGTGAGGATTGGTTGAGCGATGCGGACGCCATTGACATCGTGACCTTTAACGCCTTCAGCCTTGCCGATGTCGTGTAGTAAAAGAATCAGGTAGAGCAGCAGTGGGTCGTCATTTTTACGTAGAGCGGTTTCGTAGCTAGTGTCGACGGTAGTGTTTTTTTGGAAGACAGCATCGAGATGTTTGATCGTGCGCAAGACATGCTCATCCGCAGTGTAGCGATGGTAGTATTCATGCTGAACCATGCAAGTGAGTTGGCCAAACTCGGGCAAATAGCGTCCGAGCACGCCAAGTTCATGCATCAGTTTCAGGATCGGATAGACTTCGCCAGGATTCCTAAGGATTGAGCAAAAGCTTTTTGCGGCTGAAGGGTGATTAATCATCTCATGGTCAATCAATGGCAGTGAGCGAGAGATGCGAAACTTCAGGTCGGGGTGTAGTTTAGCTCCGAACTGTTGCATTAAGTGAAAGACTCGGATCAGGCGTAAGGGGTCTTCGGTAAAGACTGATTTTTGCTCTGGCGACAGCACCTTGTCCTGCAAGACGAAGCCATCGACGCGTTTGAGGGGTAGATGTTGGTGGGCGCGCAGGGCTTCGCGAAAGGTAATGCTGCCCGAGCTGCGTGCGTCATCTTCGCTGGAGAGCGCGAGCCGTTCTTTGAGCAGCTCGCTGGTATGGTAGATCGTGCGCGCGGCGGTATAGTAGTCCTTCATGAACGCTTCAACACGCTCGAACATATCTTCCTGCGGGTAGCCAAGGCCTGCGGCAATCGTTGCTTGCTGCTCAAGGTCAAGCTTGTCCGTCGGACGTCGATTTTGCAAGTGTAGTTCAGTCCGTGTGCGTAGGAGGAAATCGTAAGCAGCTTCCATTTCGTCGCGCAAGTGCTGGCGCAACAGTTTTGCTTTGTTGATTTCTTTAAAGGAGCCATAGCCGAACTTGATATTGGCCATCCACAGGATGTTCTGATAATCGCGCAGGCCCCCGACGCCGTTTTTGATGTCGGGTTCTTGTAAATAGACAGTGTTACCAAACTTCTCGTGACGCCCGCGCTCGTCGGCAAGGCGTTGCTGGATGTAGGCCTTGGATTGCTCCTTTTTGCAGTAACTGGCGAAGCGTTTCTGCATGTCGAGGTAAAGTGGGTCGGAGCCGCAGATGATGCGTGATTCAAGGATCGCGTTTTTCGACTGAATTTCGTTCTTCGCTTCCTCGATGGCTTCCTTGGCGTTGCGTGAGGCGTGCCCGACTTTCCAGCCTAAGTCCCAGAGTGGATAGAGGATCTCTTCGGCGAGTACTTCCTGGAACTTGGCAAAGTGCTTGCCCGAAATCTTTTCGGGGTAGAGAAACATAATGTCGATGTCGCTGTGTGGGTTTAGCTCTTGGCGCCCATAGCCGCCTGTGGCAAGCACCGCCATTTTGCAGGGCAATGCGCCGTGCTCGGTGGTATACAGATCGAGGGCTGCGAGAAACAGGTTTTCGATCACCACATCAGCCATTGCAGCACGCGCTTGGCAGACTTCTAGGCCAGACTCGCCTTTCTGGTGGTAGCGCTTGAGCATCTCATTCTCTAATTCGATGTAGCGCTTGTACGCCGGCAATTGCTTGCTTCGTGAAACGCCAGGATCAAACACCAGACGCTTTTGCGCATGCTTATGGAGGCGTCGGAACAGAGGATTGTCTTGAATAGGCATAGCCGAAAAAGCAGGTAAGCGTCAAAAGTGTGTGCGTGCGTGCGACTGCATAGAAACCCCATTTTTGGTGCGTTCGTCAAGTGAGTTTGCTGGCCGAAGTACTTGAAGTCGGTAAGATGGGGAGAATCGTTTGGCAAAAATATGTCCCCTTTCTTTTTGACGGCACGCGGATATTAACTTCTCGTACAGCTTCGCAATCGCGCAGAAACCACAAATATTACAGATTATGCAAATCGCAGATGGCACAGTAGTCGCAATGGACTACGCCCTTAAAGATGATGAAGGAACTTTGATAGATCAGTCCCAGCCGGGACAACCAATGGTCTATCTCCACGGTCATCGTAACATCATTCCCGGCCTCGAAGCTGCCCTCGCAGGTAAGCTCGTTGGTGAGACTGCAGAAGTGCGCGTCGATCCAGCCAATGGCTATGGCGAGGTAAATCCCGCATTGGAGCAAGTCGTACCGAAGGAGCGTTTTCAAGGTGTCGAGGACCTCCAAGCTGGTATGCAGTTTCAAGCCAACACCGATCAAGGCCCTGTCTCTGTTCGTGTGGTTAAAGTCGAAGACGACGATGTCACTGTCGACGGCAATCACCCGCTCGCGGGCAAGCACCTCAACTTCAACGTGACGATCCAAGAAGTTCGCGCGGCGACTGAAGAAGAGATCGCACAGGGCCACATTCACCAAGGTGGTGGATGCTGCGGTGGCGGCGGTAGTGACAATGAAGGCGGTTGCTGCAATGACGAGCCAAAGGGCGAAAGCGAATGCTGCAGCTCTGAAGAGCCAAAGGCTGATGGTGGCTGCTGCTCTCAGTAACTGAGCGTGTCGACATCGCAGAGCTTGTTCGCTAAGCGCTAATTTTGCTCAAGCCCTCGTTTTACGATGAGGGCTTTTTAGTGTGCGTAGCTGAGGGTTCAGGCTGCCTAGTCTTTAATAGCCGCGATTCGGCGAAAGCCACTTTTCAGTCTTCTCCAGATCGAAACCTTTGCGCTGTGCATAGTCTTCGAACTGGTCTTTCGCCATCGGCCCGACTTGAAAGTATTTGGCTTCAGGGTGACCAAAGTAGAGGCCGCTGACAGCGCTGCCGGGATTCATGGCAAAGCTTTCAGTGAGGCTGGCGCCGCAGTTGGCTTCGGCATTGAGTAGCTTCCAAATCATCTCCTTTTCGGTGTGGTCGGGTTGGCTCGGGTAGCCAGCTGCTGGACGGATGCCGCGGTATTCTTCTTTGATAAGTTGCTCGTTGCTAAGTATTTCGTCGGGCGCATAGCCCCAGAGCTCTTTACGCACGCGTGTGTGAGTGTATTCAGCGAGCGCTTCGGCAAATCGGTCGCCAATGGCTTTGACCATGATCGAGCTGTAGTCGTCCTGTGCGTCTTCGAATTCTTGCGCAAATGTATCTACACCTTCGATACAGCAGGCGAAAGCACCAGAGGTGTCGACTTGCCCAGATTCCTTGGGTGCGACGAAGTCGGCGAGCGCGTAGTAGGTGTCACTTTTTACTTTCTTCTTTTGTTGGCGTAAAGTGCAGAAAGTGCCGATGGTTCGGCCTGAGTCATCATAGAGTTCGATATCGTCGCCCACCGAGTTGGCAGGAAAGAGGCCGACCACGCTGCGGGCGCGAAAGCGTTTCTCGTCGATGATGCGCTTGAGCAAGGCATGAGCATCGGCAAGGATGACGCGGGCCTGTTCGCCATATTTTTTATGCTCAAGAATTTTTGGATACACCCCTTTGAGCTCCCAGGTCCAGAAGAGTGGTGAGTAGTCGAAGTATTGGCTGAGATCTTGGAGGTCGATATGGTCGGCTACAGTGATGCCTGGCGTGTTGGCTGCTTTGAGTTGCGCGTTGGGCCAGTCGCAAGTGAAGCGTTTAGCTTGTGCCGCCGCGAGCGGCAGGAAGTCAGTCGCCTTGTTGTTGGCAGCAAAGCGAATACGCTGTTTTTCTTGATCCGCACTGACTTCGGCTGCGTAGGCTTCGCGCTTCTCAGGGTTCAGTAGACTATTGCAGACTTCAGTCACTAGGGACGCATCCCCGACGCGCACGACGGGGTGGTTGTAGTGCGGAGCGATCTTAATCGCGGTGTGCGCCTTGCTGGTGGTGGCACCGCCAATTAGTAGGGGCTGAGTGAAGCCGCGCTTTTTCATTTCATCGGCGTTATAAATCATCTCATCGAGTGAGGGTGTGATCAAGCCTGAGAGACCGATGATGTCGGCGCCCCATTCTTGCGCTTCTTTGAGGATTGCATCGCAGGAGACCATGACGCCGAGGTCTTTGACTTCATAATTATTACACGCGAGCACCACGCCGACGATATTTTTACCGATGTCGTGCACGTCGCCCTTGACGGTCGCAATCAGAAATTTACCCGCAGAGGAGCTCTCGGTGGAATCGCTCTTTTCGGCTTCCATGAATGGCAGCAGGTGAGCGACGGCGCGCTTCATCACGCGGGCGCTCTTCACCACTTGTGGGAGGAACATGTCGCCATCGCCGAACAGTTTCCCGACGACCTTCATTCCGGCCATCAACGGCCCTTCGATCACGTTGAGTGGTCGCGGGTATTGGAGGCGCGCTTCCTCGGTGTCGGCGTCGATGTGCGCGACGATTCCTTTGACCAATGCGTGGGACAGGCGTTCTTCAACAGTGCCGTTGCGCCAGTCATCCTTTAGCTCAGTCGTTTTTTTTTCTGCGGCAGCAGGCACTGCCCCACCGCCAGATTTAAGAAAAGTTTCGAGGATTTCTGGATTTTTTTCGGCGGTGGCGCGTTCGAACAGCGCGCGCAGCACGTTCATGCCTTCGAGCATGGCGGCGTTGATGCGTTCTTCGGGGCTGCCGGTGCCGAGTGTGACGGTGCCGGCTTTGATGGCTTCGGCAAAGTCGATGAGCTTTTCGGTGCTTTCGTCGTTACGGTTCAGCAATACGTCTTCGACCAACACCTTGAAGGCCGGGTCGATCTTGTCGTAGTCCATCAGCATGCCAGGATTGACGATGGCCATGTCGAGGCCCTTCGCGATGCCGTGATGCAGGAAGGCGGCGTGCATGGCTTCGCGCACGGGATTGTTCCCGCGGAAACTGAAGGAGATATTGGATAGTCCGCCGCTGGTGCGCGCACCGGGGCAGCGCTTTTTGACTTCCTCCACAGCTTCGATAAAATCGACAGCGTAGTTATTGTGCTCCTCCATGCCAGTGGCGACGGTGAGGATGTTGAGGTCGAAAATAATGTCCTGCGGGTCCATGCCCACCTCTTCGGTGAGAATTTTAAAGGAGCGCTCTGCGATGGCGACTTTGTCGTCGCGCGTTGCGGCTTGGCCCTTCTCATCGAACGCCATGACGATGGTCGACGCACCATAGCGCATGATCTTTTTGGCCTGTGCGCGGAACTCGTCTTCACCGCCCTTGAGGCTGATGGAGTTGACGATGCACTTACCTTGCACGCACTTGAGACCTGCTTCGATGACGGACCACTTGGAGCTGTCGATCATGATCGGCACCTTACAGATGTCTGGTTCGGAGGCGACGAGGTTGAGGAAGCGAGTCATGCAGGCTTCGCCGTCGAGCATCCCTTCGTCGAAATTAATATCAATAATCTGCGCGCCTTTCTCGACTTGCGAGAGCACGATGGCGAGGGCGCCAGTGAAGTCGTCGTTTTTGATCAGCTTCTTAAAACGTGGTGAGCCGGTTACGTTCGAGCGTTCGCCGACATTGACGAACGGTGTTTCGCCCATAATAATGTTGAAGGCTTCGAGTCCACTCAAGCGTTGTGCAGGCACTGCAGTGGGGATCGCGCGTGGTGCGTATTGACTGACTTCTTCAATGATGGCTGCGATGTGATCTGGCGTGGTGCCACAGCAACCGCCGACCATGTTGACTAGGCTGTCCTTGGCAAAACTGCCGACGGCGCCGCCAGTGTGAGCGGGTGTTTCGTCATAACCGGTGGCGGCCAACGGATTCGGCAGGCCGGCATTTGGATACACGTGGACGTAGGTGTCGGCCACGCGGGAAAGATCGGCGAGGAATGGCCGCATGAGGTCCGCGCCGAGCGCACAGTTCAGGCCGACGCAGAGTGGCCTAGCGTGACGGATCGAGTTCCAGCAAGCTTCAACGGTTTGGCCGGAAAGCGTGCGGCCGGATAGATCGGTGATGGTGACCGAAATAATGACGGGTAGGCGCGCTTCCTGTGTGTCGAAGAAATCTTCGATCGCATGCAGGCAAGCCTTAAGGTTGAGCGTATCAAAGACGGTTTCTGGCAGGAGCAGATCCACCCCGCCTGCGACGAGGTCTTCAACTTGCTCGTAGTAGGCTTTGTACAATTCATCGTAACTGGTGGCGCGGTATTCCGGACGGTTGACGTCGGGCGATAGCGAACAGGTGCGGTTGGTCGGCCCGATGGCGCCGGCGACAAATGTTGGGCGGCCTTGTTCTTCGGCGACGGCATCGGCGACACGGCGGGCAAGCTTGGCGGATTCGATGTTGATGTCACGTACGCGGTGCTCGAGGCCGTAGTCGGCCTGTGCGATGGTGGTGCCCGAGAAAGTGTTGGTCTCGATGATGTCCGCGCCTGCTTCGAGGAACTGGCGGTGGATCGTCTCGATGATGTCCGGCCGGGTGATGCTGAGCAGGTCGTTGTTGCCCTTGAGATCACCTTTTACGTCGTCAAATGACGCGTTGCGGAAATCCTGCTCCTCCAGCTTGTATTGCTGGATCATGGTGCCCATCGCGCCGTCAAGAAAGACGATACGCTCTGCGAAGAGGTCGGCGAGGAGCTGACCTTTGGCGGTCAGTGGTTTAGTGAAAGTTTTCTGGCTCATGAAATTTAAATATCAACATATCATTATATATTGATATGTTATAGCAAGCTTAGATTTCGGGCGATAATTAGCGGCGACTCAGCTAAAATAAATATAGCTGGGTGACATTGTAAATAATTGTTGGCGTGAATGTCGAGAGTGTGCACTGATTTACATCATGAATATAAATGCCAGAATTTCAAAGGAATGGCGCCGCCGGATGCTGTTTATGCTTTTTATGGTTTCCACGATTTCGGCTTGGTTCTTGTGGGATGGTTATGTCGTGTGGCCGAATGGGGCGGAGCGGCATGCTGAATTTGTCGAAATCGAGGCAGCGATGGTTGCATCTGGTAAGATCGAGGCTGTGGAGCATAAGGCGCACGGTGCTGAGGTGAATGAATACCTTCGAATCGAGTGGGAGCGCTATGCGAAGAAAGCGGGTTATAAGCGCGACATCCCGAAAGAGCGCACGGATGCGTCGATCCGTGAGCAGCGCATCATCGGCTGGGTGATGATGACTGGCTCGGTGTTTTTTGGTTTGTGGGTGCTGTGGAACCACAAGTTGAGCGTGCGGGCCGAGGGCGATGTCGTCATCGGCACGTCCGGTCAGCGCGTGGAGTTGGACTCGATCGTGAAGATCGACCGCAAGCAATGGGCCAAAAAAGGCATCGCCTTCGCAATCTACGAGGTCGAGGGCAAGCCGCGCCGCCTTACATTGGATGATCACAAATTTTCTGGCTGTGAGGCCATTATTCTTGAGGCGGAGCGCCGGATTAAACAACGAAGCGAGCAGGAAGCTTAATCGCGCAATCTCTCGACATCCGAGTTTGGACATCTAGTGCTTGATCGACATGAATCATCTCCGTGAACAATTTCCTAATATTCCTGAAGCGTCCTGGCCTGTACTGGAGCGCTGGGCGGTGCTGCTGCGTGAGTGGAATGAGAAGATCAACCTGATTTCGCGTAAGGATATCGAGCATCTGGAGGATCGCCACCTGTCGCATTGTTTGGCGATTACCAATCATCTAAAGTTAATGAATGGCACGCGGATTATGGATGTCGGCACGGGCGGTGGCTTTCCTGGGATCATTATGGCGATCTGCTATCCGCAGGCGCATTTCACCTTGATCGACTCGATTGGGAAGAAGATCACGGTGGTGCAGGATTTGATCGCCCAGCTTGGTTTGAAAAATGTTGAAGCTAAGCAGATCCGCGCAGAGGAGGTTAAAAAGCAGTTCGATTTCGTGACCGGCCGTGCAGTGAAAAACCTGCCCGAATTTTTCATGTGGATTAAGAACAATGTGCGTCGCGGCGAAAAGAACACGATCCCGAATGGTGTGCTGTACTGGAAGGGCGGCGAAATGGATGACGAGTTGGAAGTGCTTGGTATTCGCCCGCGCAAGGTGATCAATTTAGAAGAGACGTTTACGGATCCTTATTTTGAGCAGAAATATATCCTACATTTCGATGCCCGTGATGTGCAACGCGCTCGCAAGCCGCCGAGAGTGGAGCAGTAGTTGCGGAACTTTGAAAGTGCTGTGCGCGCTGGTTACTATGCCCTTGAGTGCGAGCCAGGGTGTGGCCTGGCTTGTGAACAACTCTGGCGAAGGTGTCCGCCAAGTGAACACGCCATGTTCTCATGAGCTAGCCTTGAATATTTGCTTAGTCGTTTGTCTGTTCTCTCGTGGCGGCACGCTTTCGTGGCAGGCTCAAAACCAGCACGATGAATAAAGGTAGGCCGGCTAGGAAGCCGAGCAGTGTGCTGCCAGTTAATTCGGCGAGGCCGAAGCCGGCTATATAGGCGAGTAGCAGCGAGACTCCAGGGCATAGCCCCTTGCTGCCGCAACCACCTGACGAACAATTAGTATTTTGGTGAGTCATACTCGTTAGAGCGCGAAGGTGCCGATTTTATTTCATGCGCTACACTTTCTGTTGGCTGTCATTGAGGGGGCCGGCGACTTGCCATTGCTTAAATATATTGCGCATTTCGATGCCCGCGATGTTCTGCGCGCGCAAGCCGCTGAGAGTGGAGCAGTCATTGCGGCCGGCCGGTTTAGGCTCGTGCCGTATCTTCAGTGAGAGTAGCGTAGTTAATTTATTTTATCTGCGCTACCTTTTTGGTGTTTTTGAATCGGCAGCGCGGCTCGAAAGTAAGCGGGGAGTTGGCTGCTTTAGCGAACTAATCAGGTGGGTCTTTTTTATCCATAGTGGTCAATTTGGAAGAATTTTTCTCGATTTAGATATCGAATATAAGTCTGTTGCGAACTTTGGCGTGCGTGGCCTTTGGGGAGTGGGGGCGCGAAGTGCACCTATCTAAGTGACGTTGGAAGTTGTAGCTGATGGCGGGGCTTTGTCTAAGCATTATTATTTTAATAAGTATGGGTGGGCGCGTCGGCGTCTTGGGTGCAATCGTGATGTATGAAGGGTTGGGCGGAGTTTTTTTATCTCACACCAGGCTTATTGTAACTGATAAATGAATACGTTATTTGATGGATAATACGTGCGTTAAATCTATCAAATTCATTAGTCCGTTTATTTT
>Ga0066605_10000871_pt1 | contig 20031 bp, 20 predicted proteins | sample SaaInlLV_DNA_10m_FD_60385 | JGI IMG/M metagenome (GOLD analysis project Ga0066605, IMG submission 60385) | Marine microbial communities from expanding oxygen minimum zones in the Saanich Inlet - SI075_LV_DNA_10m | ecosystem: Environmental > Aquatic > Marine > Unclassified | place: British... | reverse complement strand
GTTGCAGGGTATTTTACACCTTTTTTCACATTGTGTACTGGTGAATATCCTTTTAAATAATCAAGCATTTCTTCGCTGTCATTTATTGTTCCGTAATCATATGCCCAACCTTCTCCAGCAGTAAAAGTGTGGTAACGTAACATGTCTAAAACACCAACAGCAGGAAGTGCAACTTTCATTAATTCGGGTCTTTGTGTCATGGTTGCACCCACTAATAAGCCCCCATTAGATCCTCCACGAATTGCTAAATAATCTGATGAAGTATACTTTTTTTCAATTAAATATTCTGCAGCAGCAATAAAATCATCAAAAACATTTTGTTTCTTCATTTGAATTCCTGCATCATGCCATTTTTTACCATATTCGCCACCACCGCGTAAATTAGGAACTGCATAAACGCCTCCTTGTTCTAACCAAACCGCATTTGCAATACTAAAAGAAGGTGTTAGGCTAATATTAAAACCTCCATAACCGTATAAAATCGTTGGATTTTTGCCATTCAATTTCACCCCTTTTTTATGAGTAATTATCATAGGAACTTTGGTCCCGTCTTTTGAAGTATAAAACACCTGATTACTCTCATAATCATTCGCATTGAAATCGATGGATGGTTTCCAATAGGAAGAATAAGTTCCCTCTTTTGGATTGAACTTGTAAAAAGAATTTGGCGTATTATAATTAGTAAAAGAAAAATACAATTCCGCAGCCTCTTTTTTGCCTCTAAAACCTCCTGAAGAACCTACTCCAGGTAATTTTATTTCTCGAATTAAATTTCCGTCAAAATCATATTGCAATACCTTAGAAACGGCATCTACCATATATTCTGCAAAGAAATAGCTTGCACCAAAACTTAAGTTTAAAACATTTTCTGTTTCAGGAATAAAATCTTTCCAATATTCTTGTGTTGGATTTTTTGCATCTACAGTGACTACTTTTTTATTAGCAGCATTTAAATTAGTAACCAAAAACAACTTACTTTGGTCATTTTCTATAACCGAAGTATCGCTATCAAAATTATCGATAACCGTTATTAAATCTGAATTTTCTGCAGATAAATCTTTGATAAATAATTTGTTACCAGAAGTTGATGTGGATGCAGAAATAATTAAATAGGTATTGTCTTCTGTTAAGTAACCACGAACATATCGATGTTTTTCAGAGGTCTTTTCTCCAAATATAACTACATCATTTTTTTGTGAAGTTCCTAACTTATGATAATATAACTTGTGCTGATCTGTTTTTGCAGAAAGCTCACTTCCTTTCGGTTTGTCGTAACTAGAATAGTAAAAACCTTCGTTTTTATACCAAGAAATTCCAGAAAACTTTACATCAACAATAGTGTCTTCTTTAATTATTTTAGATTCGACATCCATTACGATAATTTTACGCCAGTCAGAACCGCCTTCAGAAATAGAATATGCAACCGTTTTACCATCTTTAGAAAAACGTAAAGAACTTAAAGAAGTGGTGGCATCCTCAGAAAAAGTATTAGGGTCTAAGAAAACTTCTACCGCTGAATCTCCTTTTTTTCTGTAGACCACATATTGGTTTTGTAAGCCATTATTTTTGTAGAAATAGGTATAATCTCCTTCTTTAAAAGGAGTTCCAACTTTTTCGTGGTTCCACAATGCTGCAAGTCGAGATTTAAGTTGATCTCGATACGAAATTTTACTTAAATAATTAAAAGTAACAGCGTTTTCAGCTTTAACCCAAGCTTCTGTTTCTTTACTTCTATCATCTTCTAACCATCTATAATTATCAACTACTTTCGTCCCAAAAATAGTATCTATAACTGCCTTTTTAATTGTTTCCGGGTAATTCACTTCTATGTTTCTTTGTTTAACTTCTTGTTTGCAAGAAACAAAAATTGCACTTGTAAACAAGATTAGGATGAATAGTTTATTTTTCATTCGTTTAAAATTTGTCAACACTTCAAAACTAGATGTTATTTAATCGATTAAGAGTTATTTAACAGCATTTAACGTTTAAACATTCTAGGCTATTGTGTTTTTTTGATTCAAAAGGTAAAAAACGACTACTTTTGTATAAAAGAATTTATAATGATAGAAAATTTAACCAAAGAAACCTTTTTAAAAAAGATCTTTAATTTTGAAGAAAACAAAGCTTGGAAATTTGAAGGAAACAAGCCAGTTTTAATTGATTTTTACGCAGATTGGTGCGGACCCTGTAAAATGTTAGCCCCAATTTTAGAGCAATTATCTGATGAGTTTGAAGGTAAAGTCGATATCTATAAAATAGATACCGAAGCAGAGCAAGAATTAGCTGCTGCATTCGGCATTAGAAGTATTCCTTCGATGTTATTTTGCCCGATGGAAGGACAACCAGAAATGTCTAATGGAGCATTACCAAAAGCAGAGTTAGAACGGATTATTGCTGATGTTTTAAAAGTAGAGAAGCCCGTTTAACTCCTGGCAAGTAAAATATCTAAAATCCTGAAAATTAAACTTTTCAGGATTTTTTTGTCTAAAAAAATCCTTATCTATTTTTATACATAAGAAAATTATGTATACATTTAACCCATGAGAAGTCAGAAATTATTTAAAGGTTCTTTACAAACCATTATTTTGAGATTATTAGAAAATAATGATAAAATGTATGGATATGAAATTACTCAAAAAGTAAAAGAACTCACCAAAGGTGAATTACAGATTACTGAAGGTGCTCTATATCCTGCGTTACACAAACTAGAGGCAGATGGCTTGTTAGATGTTGAGGTTTCAAAAGTTGAAAATCGCTTAAGAAAATATTACAAACTCACGGAAAGTGGATCTAAAGAAACGGTCAATAAGTTGGCAGAAATGGAAGATTTTTTAAGAACAATGCAACATTTGGTGAACCCTAAATTTAGTTTGTAGTAATATTTTATTCGCTATGAAATTAACTGAAAGTCAAATTGATGAACTCTTCAAATTTACACGCAAACACTATGTGTATCATTATGATGTTCAATCTGAATTGGTAGATCATTTGGCCAATGATATAGAAGAAATATGGGTGTCTCAGCCACACTTATCATTTCAAGAAGCTTGTGAAAAGTCGTTTAAGAAATTTGGAATTTTTGGTTTTATGGATGTTATAGAGGCCAAACAAAAACAAATGAGTAAACGCTACAGAAACATCATGTGGCGATTTTTTAAAGAGTGGTTTACATTGCCTAAAGTGACAACTACAATAATTCTTTTTTTATCAATTTTATTCTTTTTAAAAATTCAATTTTCAGAATATATTTTATTAGGAACACTTTTTGTTTTTGTGGTTTTTGATTTCATAAATCAATTTAGGAACAGAAAAACTCAAAAACAAAAGAAAGAAAAAATATTTTTATTGGAAACAATGATTGGCGAAACTAAAGGAGGTTTTACAGGGGTAGCAGTTATCAACTTATTTAATTTTGTAAATTTGTCTGATATAAACTTTAGCTCTTTAGAGATTCATTGGTGTATTATTGTTTCATTAACAGCAACTTTATTTTGTGTTTTGTTTTGTGTGATTCATTATATCATCCCTCAAAAAGCAGAAGAATTGTTAGAAGAAACCTACCCAGAATATAAACTTGCAAAAAGTTTGTAACAATACACTTAAAAAGAATACTTATTATTAAAACAAACGAATAAAAATTATGACATTACGCTTTTTAAAATTAGAATGGAAACAATTTGTTCGTTCTGCTTCCTTCGGAAAAAGTATTGCCTTAAAAATATTTATGGCCTTTTTTGCAGTCTATTTTATACTTTCTTTTTTAGTAATTGGAGCTGGGAGTTATTTTATTTTAAAGAAAGAATTTCCGGATTCAGATCCGTTACAATTAGTAAACTCTTTTCTACTTTTTGCAATTCTTGGAGATTTAATTTTTAGGTATCTCATGCAGAAATTACCTATAATGAATATAAAACCAATGCTTACTTTACCTATCAAAAAAAGAACCTTGGTACACTATGTTTTAAGAAAATCATCATTCTCATTTTTTAATATTTTAGGATTGTTTTTTTACATCCCGTTTGCGCTAGTTTTAATAAAAGAAGGGTACAATACAACCGGAGTTTTAGGTTGGTTATTGTCAATGGTATTAATTATTCAGTCTGCAAACTTCCTAAATTTTATCATCAATAAAAATAATATTGCCTTGGGTGTTCTTACAGCAGTTTTAGCAAGTCTAATTAGTTTACAAAAATTCGGTTTTGTTGATGTTATTGGGTACGGAGGTCAAATTTTTGATATTATTTATACAAACCCAATATATTCTCTTGTAGTATTAGCTTTAGTGATTGTACTATACCAATTGAATTATAAACAATTACACAATCAAGTATATTTAGATGCTGCAGTTTCCGTTAAAGTAGAAAAAGTGAGTACTTCAGATATGGCTTGGATAGATAGGTTAGGTGATGTTGCTCCGTTTATAAAAAATGACATCCGTTTAATTTGGAGAAACAAAAGAACAAAAAAAGTATTCCTAATGTCTTTCTTGTTCCTTTTTTATGGATTGTTTTTCTTTACTCAAGAGACCTATCAAAAAATGCCTGCAATCTTAATGTTTGCTGCATTATTTGTTACAGGTGGTTTTACGTTAAATTATGGACAATTTATTCCTGCTTGGGATAGCGCTCATTACAAAATGCTAATGAGCCAGAGTTTTAAATATCGTAAATTTTTAGAATCTAAGTGGGTTTTAATGGTGACAATGACAACAATTTTATACTTTTTGAGCTTCCCTTATTTGTATTTTGGAACCGATATTTTTTTAATGATTACTGCAGGTGCGATGTTTAATATCGGCTTTAATTCACTCTTCTTATTATATTCGGGCTCATTCAACAGAAAAAGAATAGACTTAACAAAAAGTGGTTTTGGCAGCACACAAGGTACAAGTGCAACACAGTTTTTAATTATTATACCTTTAATGCTTTTACCAATGCTATTGTTTTGGGTTTTCGACAAATTTGTAGGTCATAATACTGGTTTTATTGTTGTTGCAGCTGCCGGAATCATTAGTTTATTACTAAAAAATTATGCAATGAATTTTATCGAAAAAAAATACATAAAAGACAAATACGCTATGATTAACGCTTTTGGAAAAGAAGCATAATCCAACCTTAAAAAAACACCATGATTACAATAGATACAATTTCAAAAAAATACGGACAAGTGGAAGTTTTAAACGTAGAATCAATAGACATCCCAACAGGACAAAGTTTTGGTTTAGTGGGTAATAATGGTGCAGGAAAAACAACTTTATTTAATATCTTATTAGATCTAATAAGACCCACAACAGGGTCAATTACAACCAATAATATCGTTGTGAATACTAGTGAAGAATGGAAAAAATTTACAGGATCTTTTATAGACGAATCTTTTTTAATTGGTTATTTAACACCTGAAGAATATTTCGAATTTATTGGGGACTTAAGAGGCATGAATAAGGCAGACGTAACAACTTTTTTATCTCAGTTTGATGAATTTTTCAATGAGGAAATTATTGGAAAGAAAAAATATTTGAGAGATTTAAGTAAAGGAAATCAGAAAAAAGCAGGAATTGTTGCAGCTATGATGGGAGCTCCAAAAGTGATTGTTTTAGATGAACCCTTTGCTAATTTAGATCCAACGACTCAAATTAGATTAAAAACCATCATTAAAAAACTAACAGAAAATAAAGAAATTACTGTTTTAATTTCTAGTCATGATTTAACACACATAACAGAAGTTTGTGAAAGAATTGTTGTTTTAGATAAAGGAATTTTAGTAAAAGACATTGAAACATCAACAGAAACTTTAAAAGAATTAGAAAGCTATTTTTCTGTTTAAGCTTTGTATTCTTAATTTATTACTATTTTTACAGTCTTATGTATACTATTTTACAAAGAAAGTAGTTTTAAAATAGGAATTATTATTTTCATCGTTTTTTAAAAACAATCGTTTAACCAATGCTTATTTGTGTAAAATACACTAAAAAAATAGTTTTAATTCTTTCTGTATTTGCAATTTTATATTCTTGTGGTACAAAAAAAGATACTGTTGTCAGTAGAAATTGGCAGTCTTTAAATACAAAATTTAATGTGCTTTTCAATGGAAAAGAATCCTTTTCTGAGGGAATTGAGGCCATCAATAGTGACTATAAAGATGATTGGTTTAGGCAATTGCCTCTTGAGCCAATTAAATTTGAAGAAGAAAAAATAGCCCTCTCTCAATTTAATTCAGGAATGGGTTTTGGGTTTGATAGTCCTAAAAAAGAAGAAGAGAAAGCCTCTACTCCTTTTGGTATGGCCGAAGAAAAAGCTGTAAAAGCCATCCAAAAGCACGGGATGAATATGAATGGCGAGGAAAGGAATAGCCAGATTGATGATGCCTACCTCTTATTAGGAAAAGCTCGTTATTATGAGCAACGTTTTATCCCGGCAATTGAAGCTTTTAATTATATTATTGCCAGTTATCCTTTTGCAAACTTAATCAATGAAACAAAAATTTGGAGAGCAAAAGCGAATATAAGAATCGATAATGAGGAATTTGCGATCGAATCTATGAAGCTTCTTCTTGAAGTAAGAGACAGCCTTGAAACTGAATTACCCGAAATAATTAAAGAACAAGGGTATACCGCTTTAGCAATGGCATATATTAAAACTGATAGTATTCAAAAAGCTAAAAAATACCTTATCAAAGCAACTGAAAGTTTAAAAAATAAAGATCAAGGAGCTAGAAACTTATTTGTGTTGGGGCAAATTTATAGTTCTGAAGAGAAAAAAGACTCTGCCTCATTTGTGTTCAACAAAATCATCAACTTTAAAAAGGTACCCTTCAAATATAAAATGAACGCAAATATTGAATTGGCAAAAAATTCTACCAATGACTCTTCTGCTACTGCAATTTTAGAAAAGATGCAAAAGTTAATTAAAAACAGAGATAATAAAGCCTATTTAGACGCACTCTATTATCAGGTTGGATTTTTGTACGATAAAAGCGACAGTACTAATTTAGCAATTAATTACTATAACAAATCGCTTAGAACTAAATCAAATAATAGTAAACAAAAAACATTTACCTATGAAAAATTAGGTAATATTAATTTCAAGAATTCTAAATATCAATTAGCAAATTCTTATTATGATAGTGTTCTATCGATTTCAATAGATACCTTAAGTTTAAGAATAAGACGTATTAAAAGAAAACACAGAAACTTAGCTTCTTTAATTAATTTTGAAAATACCATAAGTAAAAACGATAGTATTCTTAAAATAGTCTCCCTATCTAAAACAGAACAAGAAGCTTATTTTCAAAAATATATAGACAAGCTTAAAGAGAAGGATGAAAAAGCAGCTCAGCTAAAGTTAAATCAACAAGCTTTCGGAGCATCCTTTGAGGAGAATTCTTTCCAATCAACAAACAAAGGAAAATGGTATTTCTACAATTCTCAATCTTTAAATTTCGGAAAAATAGAATTTAAAAAAACTTGGGAAACCAGAGCATTAGAGGATGATTGGAGGTGGTCTTCTAAAATGAGTTCAAATTCAACAGAAAAAAACACGTTACAAGTATCCACAAAAAATTCTCGATACGATTTAATGAGTTATCTAAAAACCATTCCTACTGACATAAAAGTAATTGACACCTTAAAACTAGATAGAAATGATGCTTTATATGAATTAGGAATTATTTATAAAGAACAATTAAAAGACTCAAAACTAGCTATTCAACGACTGGAAAGAGTCGCAGGATTAAATCCTAAAAAAGAATTAATTTTACCAATTAACTGGCATTTACATAAACTTTATTCTGGTTTAAAAGATGTAACAAGAGCAAACAAACACAAAAAGATAATACTTTCAAATTATCCGAAAACAAAATTTGCTCAAATTCTAAGAAACCCTAACAAGCCCTTTGAAGAAGAAATATCCATTGATGAACTGCAAGAATTATACAAAGAAATTTATTATGTATATAAAGAAGATAAGTTCGAAGAAACCGTTGCTAAAATAGATACTCTTATCCCAACCATACAAAATTCAAAATTAATTCCTAAATTTGAACTCTTAAAGGCATATGCTATAGGTAAATACAAAGAAAAAGCAGCTTATAAAATTGCCTTAGATTTTATAGCTGTTAGCTATGGAAATACAGAAGAAGGAAAAAAAGCAAAAGAAATAGTATTGCAATTAAATAAGTAAAATGTTTCGTAAAAACACAAATCTAGAAAAAAGTAAAGTTATGGAAAGAAATGTTATAGCTAAAAACACAGTAATTATTGGCGATATTAAATCGGATGGAGACTTCAGAATTGATGGCACCCTCGAAGGGTCATTAAAAACTGATGGAAGAGTTATAATTGGATCTGATGGTTTCATAAAAGGAAAGGTTGAGGCAACAAATGCAGATATTGAAGGAAAATTTTCTGGAGAACTTTTGGTCTCTAATACCCTAACAATAAAAGCAACAGCAGATATTTCTGGAGAAGTAATAATTGGTAAACTTTCGATAGAGCCTGGAGCGTCGTTTAATGCTACCTGCGCTATGAAAGGAGCTATAAAAGAATTGAATTCTGACAATGACAAAAAAAGGCTTTCAGAAAAAACCGCATAACAAAGCCCTACAACTTTCAGGTGCTGGTTTGCAAATGGGATTGACTATTTATTTAGGTTTTTTACTAGGAAAATGGTTAGATACGAAATTTGAAACTTCTTTTTTAACAGAAATAACAACACTTATTACTATTTTTTTAGCAATGTATTCATTCATTAAACAAGCCAACAAAATTAATGATTAAACGCATTCTTACCAATTCCATTGTTCTATTCATGGTGTTCTTAGTTGGTTTTTTAGTGCATGATTTTTTTTTAGAAAGCCAACAAATAAAGATTCCTTTCTCTTTAAAAAAAGTTTACTTATTTCACCTGAGCTTTTCAGTGACACTCTGTATCAATTTTTTAGTATTTTCTGCAGTGAACAACGTTTATGAACAATTGGGCTTTATTTATCTTGGTTCAATTCTATTAAAAATAACTCTTTTTTGCGTGCTTTTTTACAAATCAATCTTTACTGAAGAGGAGTTACCTCTTTCTTCAAGGGTGTCATTATTTATCCCCGTGATTCTTTTTTTAGCTACAGAAGCAATTATTGTCACTAAAATTTTGAAGAAAAAATAATAAAAAATACCACTAAAAAAGGTTTGTGTTTTTGAATTATTCCATATATTTGCGCCGAATTTAGAAAGCGTATTTTTACAATGAAGGTTGCACAAAAAACAATCAAATTTCTTTTAATTGCAGTTATAGCCTTGTTTTCCATAACAAGCTTTGCTTCAGAATCTGATAAAAAACACGACAATCAAAACGATGGTGGGCGTGTAAATACAAAAGAAGAGGTAGAAGCTTATATTCTTCATCACATCAAAGATTCTCACGACTTTTCGTTATTTTCATACACCTCTGATAAAGGTGAAAGAAAACATTTCGGTTTTCCTTTGCCAGTTATTCTTTGGTCAAGTGAAGGTCTCGTTACTTTTATGTCTTCAGAATTTCACCACAACGACGATGGACATGTAATTGTAGAAAAAAAAGGGTTAAAATTTGCAAAAATTCACTCTAAAATCTTCGAGTTAGACAAAGGAGCAACTACCCTTTCTTTTGATGAAACACATCATGCAACAAACGCACACAAAATATTAGATTTCTCAATTACTAAAAGCGTTGTAGGAATTCTTTTAATTGGGATATTACTATTGTTTTGGTTCTCAAGATTAGCAAAACAATACAAAACAAAACAAATACCTACCGGTTTTGCCAGAGTTTTAGAACCTTTGGTTTTATATGTTCGTGACGAAATAGCAAGACCAAATATTGGTGAAAAACATTACAGAAGATTTACCGGATATTTATTAACGGTATTTTTCTTTATCTGGGTTTTAAACTTAGCAGGTTTAACTCCATTAGGGTTTAATGTAACAGGACAGTTAGCAGTAACCGGTTGTCTGGCAATTTTCACCCTAGTAATTTATACAGTAAGTGGAAATAAAGACTATTGGATGCATATGATTTGGATGCCAGGTGTTCCCGCTTTGATACGTCCGGTATTGGCAATTATAGAATTAGCAGGTGCTTTAATCATCAAACCATTTTCACTATTAGTACGTTTGTTCGCAAACATTTCAGCAGGTCATATTGTGGTAATGAGCTTAATTGCAATTATGTTTACTCTTAAAGAATCCCTAGGGGTTGTTGGAGCAACAGGGTTGTCTTTAGTATTATCATTTTTTATAACATTAATTGAGGTTTTAGTAGCTTTTTTACAGGCATATATCTTTACAATGCTTTCAGCATTATTTATTGGTATGGCAGTAGCAGAGCCTGAGCATCATTAATACAAGTTTGTTTAATTTAATATAAATACAATTATTATGTACAATTTAATTGGAGCAGGATTAATCGTAATCGGAGCAGGAATTGGTTTGGGTCAAATTGGTGGTAAAGCAATGGAAGGTATTGCTCGTCAACCAGAAGCAACTGGAAAAATTCAAACAGCAATGATTATTATCGCTGCATTATTAGAAGGTTTAGCATTTGGTGCATTATTCTTAGGAAAATAATCCAAACAAAAACAAGAAATAGCGTTCTGTAACGGTTGGTTACAGAACCTATTTTAAAATTAAACAATAAAAAATTAAAAATTAACTAGTTTATAAAATGGAAACTTTATTAAACGATTTTTCACCTGGGTTATTTGTAGTTTCGTTAATCTTATTATTGGCGTTGATCGCTTTAATGGTAAAATTTGCTTGGAAACCAATTTTAAACTCTTTGGAAGAAAGAGAATCTGGTATTAAAGATGCTTTATCATCAGCAGAAAATGCGCGGAATGAAATGCAGAACTTACAAGCAGATAACGCAAAATTAGTAAAAGAAGCAAGAGCAGAGAGAGAGGCAATGATGAAAGAAGCAAGAGATATTGCAGACAATATAGTTGCTGAAGCTAAAGAAGATGCAAAAGAAGTAACAACAAAATTGATTGAAAATGCACAAGATGCAATAATTCAGGAAAAACAAGCTGCTTTGGCGGAAATCAAAAAAAATGTTGCAGAATTGTCTATCGGAATTGCAGAGTCAGTAATCAAAAAAGAGTTGTCAAATAAGAAAGAGCAACTAGAATTAGTTGAAGGAATTTTAAAAGATGTTACTTTAAATTAAGTAAAAGATGAAAAACGCAAGAGCAGCAATACGGTATGCAAAAGCACTTTTAAATCTTGCCAAAGATTCTAAAGAAGAAACTGCTGTAAATGACGATATGTTATTCATAACAACTACAATTTCTGAAAATGAAGAATTTGAAGTAATGTTAAATAGCCCTATCGTTAAGTCTTCTGATAAAATAAACGTTTTAAACGCTTTGTTTAAAGAAAAAGTGAATGCGATTACACTTGGCCTATTTCATTTATTAAAAGATAATAAAAGAATAGCAATGCTAGCATCTATTGCAAAACAATATGCAATCATTTATGATTTTGAAAAGCATCTGCAAGTAGCTAAAGTCACAACAGCTGTTCCTTTAACTGCCGAAATAGAAAAACAAATTTTAGCAAAAATTGTAACCTTAACAGGGGAAAAAGCGAATTTAGAAAACGAAGTAAATCCAGCTATATTAGGAGGATTTATTTTGCGCGTGGGAGATGTGCAATATGATGCAAGTATCTCTAATTATTTAAATGAATTGAAAAAGGAATTTGACGATAGTCATTACATTCCAAAAATTTAATAATACATCAAATTATAAAAGATGGCAAGTATTAAACCCGCTGAAGTATCAGCAATTTTAAAGCAACAGTTAACAAACTTTGAAGCTAAGGCAACCTTAAACGAAGTTGGAACTGTTTTACAAGTAGGAGATGGAATTGCTCGTGTTTACGGTCTTTCCAATGTTCAATATGGTGAATTAGTAGAGTTCGATAACGGATTAGAAGGGATCGTATTAAACTTAGAAGAAGACAATGCAGGTGTTGTATTATTAGGAGCTTCTACCTCAATTAAAGAGGGTTCTACTGTTAAACGTACAGAGCGTATTGCTTCTTTAAAAGCAGGAGAAGGAGTGGTTGGTAGAGTATTAGATACTTTAGGAAATCCTATTGATGGTAAAGGGCCAATTTCTGGTAAAACTTATCAAATGCCTTTAGAACGAAGAGCGCCTGGGGTTATTTTTAGAGAACCTGTAACAGAGCCCCTTCAAACGGGTATCAAATCTATTGATGCAATGATTCCTGTTGGTAGAGGTCAACGTGAGTTGATTATTGGTGACCGTCAAACTGGTAAATCTACAGTTGCTATTGATACAATCCTAAATCAAAAAGAATTTTTCGATGCTGGTGAGCCAGTATATTGTATTTATGTTGCAATCGGTCAAAAAGCTTCAACAGTTGCTGCAATTGCAAACATGTTAGAAGAAAAAGGCGCATTAGCCTATACAACAATTGTTGCTGCAAATGCATCTGATCCTGCAGCAATGCAAGTTTATGCACCTTTTGCCGGAGCTGCAATTGGAGAGTATTTTAGAGATTCTGGAAGGCCTGCTTTAATTATTTACGATGATTTATCTAAACAAGCTGTTGCCTATCGTGAAATTTCTTTGTTATTGAGAAGACCTCCAGGACGTGAAGCATATCCAGGGGATGTATTTTACTTACACTCAAGATTGTTAGAGCGCGCTGCAAAAGTGATTAATGACGATAAAATAGCAAGTGAAATGAATGATTTACCAGATTCCTTAAAGGGAATCGTAAAAGGTGGGGGTTCTTTAACAGCATTGCCAATTATTGAAACACAAGCAGGTGACGTATCTGCATATATTCCAACAAATGTAATTTCAATTACAGATGGTCAAATTTTCTTAGATGGTGATTTATTTAACTCTGGTGTTCGTCCAGCAATTAACGTAGGTATTTCTGTGTCTCGTGTTGGTGGTAACGCACAGATTAAATCAATGAAGAAGGTGTCTGGTACTCTAAAACTAGACCAAGCACAATATCGTGAATTAGAAGCATTTGCAAAATTTGGTTCTGACTTAGACGCAGCAACAATGAGTGTAATTTCTAAAGGACAACGTAATGTTGAAATTCTAAAGCAAGCTCAAAATGATCCTTACTCGGTAGAAGACCAAGTTGCAATTATCTATGCTGGTTCTAAGAACTTATTAAAAGACGTTCCTGTAAATCAAGTAAAGAAATTCGAAAGAGATTATATCGATTACTTAAACGCAAAACACAGAGATACTTTAGATGTATTAAAGTCTGGTAAATTAACAGCCGAAACAATTGCTGTATTAGAAGCAGCAGCTAAAGAAATTTCTACTCACTTTGCATAAAAAATAGTTGAAATTCCTGCGAAAGCGGAAATTTCAAAATTACATTACAATGGCAAACTTAAAAGAAATACGGAATAGAATTACCTCTATTAAATCAACAATGCAGATTACATCTGCCATGAAAATGGTCTCTGCTGCTAAGTTGAAAAAAGCACAAGATGCAATCACGGCAATGCGTCCTTATTCATCTAAGCTATCAGAATTACTTCAAAATTTAAGTGCAACTTTAGATGGTGATGCTGGTGGTGTATATTCAACACAAAGAGAGATTTCTAAAGTTTTAGTAGTTGCAGTAACTTCAAATAGAGGTTTGTGTGGCGGTTTTAACTCTTCGATAACAAAACAAGTACTTAAAACTGTAGAGAAAGAATACAGTGGTATTGAAGTAGATTTATTTACAATCGGTAAAAAAGGTGGAGATATACTATCAAAACAATTCAATATTACAGGCACTAAAAATGATATTTTTGACGACTTAACTTTTGATAATGTTGCTGCTATAGCAGAAGAGTTAATGAACTTATATGCTGAAGGAACCTATGATAAAATTGACATCGTTTACAACCAATTTAAAAATGCAGCAACTCAGATTCCGCAAGTAGAACAATTTTTACCAATAAAACCTATTGAAGGAGGAGACCCAAATACAGTAAATTCTGATTATATTTTTGAACCTTCTAAATTAGAAATTGTTGAGGCTTTAATACCAAAGTCTTTAAAAACTCAGTTATACAAATCTATCAGAGATAGTTTTGCTTCAGAGCACGGCGCACGTATGACCGCAATGCACAAAGCAACTGACAACGCAAAAGAATTAAGAGATGAATTATTGTTGACGTACAACAAAGCACGTCAAGCAGCAATTACAAACGAAATTTTAGAAATTGTTGGAGGAGCGGAGGCATTGAATAATTAAACAGAGCGATAGCGAAGTTAAATGATCAATAAGCAGAAGCTCTAAATAATTAAAAAATATAACTTTTTGATATTTAAAAAGCGAACCAATTGGTTCGCTTTTTTATTGTTAGAAACTCATTTGTATAAACCTGTTTTCTAATTTTTTATATCTTGGTATACTTTTTGGAACATACGTGTTAAATATAAAAAATGAGGGCCATAAAACTTATTTCAATAACTCTAATTATAATCAGCTTTTCTCTGTGTAAGAGCATAAATATCGAAAAGGAGGCTCCTTTTCAATTAGAAAAATCAGCTTATAATAGTTGGGTTGGTGGGCAACCAGGGGTCAAAGGGATTCAGTTGGTAATCGCGTTGAAAGAAAATTCAACGATTGCTTTTGATTCACTGTTTTTTCATAAAAAAACAACGAAAGTAGAAATCAATATGGTTGGTGAAAAAATGCTTTTAATAGGTCATTTTAATACATCAAGTCGGCTGAAAAGTGATTTTATTTTAGATATAAACGTTGCTAAAGAAATAAAAAATTCAGTCCCAGAATTAAAAAAATTCCCCTTTGAATTAAAAAATAACGAAGCTGTTCTAAGTTATAGGTTAGGTGGTAAAACCAACTATTTCAAAATTAAAAATATAGAAAATTCGAAACCTATTTTTTTTCCGAAAGCAAATAAAAATTAAAGAATCAATATGAAACTCATCCTAATTAGAATGAGTTTTTAGAAGACAATTTGTTCGATATATAAAGGGTAAAAAGTTGAAGGGAAAGAAGGCAGAAAACGCACTAAAATAGTCAGAAAAAAAAGGGTTCTAAGAAATTTAAAATAACGTTTGGTTGGTTGATTTTTTAGTTGACTATTTCCTATTAGTCAATTGAAAAGAAAACAACTCTGTAGATAGAACAGTTTTTTGTTTGTTAATAATTGATGAAAACTTCATATTATAAAAAGGCACTGGAACAAGTAGTTTTTATAATTTTAAAATACTAAACTTCAAAATTAAATGAAAACTACCGCATTTATAACCGGTGCAACATCTGGTATTGGAAAAGCGACTGCAGAAATTTTTGCAAAAAATAATATAAAATTAGTGCTCTGTGGAAGAAGAGCAGAAAGGTTAGAAAAACTTCAAACAGCGTTATCAAAACTAACAGAAGTAACTACTTTGCAATTCGATGTTTCTAAAAGGGAAGAAGTAGAAATTGCAATAAAATCTATTCCAGAAGGATTTAAAAAAATAGATATTCTAATCAATAATGCCGGAAATGCACATGGTTTATCATCAATCCAAGAAGGAAATCTTGATGACTGGGATGCCATGATAGATAGCAACCTAAAAGGGGTCTTATATGTTTCAAAAGCGATCATTCATCAAATGATAGAAAGAAACAACGGTTTTATCATAAATATTGGCTCCATAGCCGGCAAAGAAGTATACGCTAATGGAAATGTATATTGTGCCTCAAAACACGCTATAAATGCTCTAAACAAAGCCATGAGAATTGATTTAAACAAACACAATATCCGTGTTGCTGCAATCCATCCAGGGGCCGTAGAAACCGATTTTTCAAAAGTTCGTTTTAAGGGAGATACTGAAAAAGCAAAAGCGGTATATGCTGGGTATAAAGCTTTACAAGCAGAAGATATTGCAGATATTATATATTTTGTTGTTACCAGACCGTATCACGTAAATATTGAAGATTTAGTAGTATATCCAACCGCACAAGCAAGCGCAACAATTCTTAATAAAAAGTAATGATAAACAAACGCTTATTGATTAAAAACCTCCTTTCTCATAACGATGAGAATAGTTTTTTTGATAAGAAGCAGAAATTATCATTGAGTTCAAAAGACGGAAAAGCAAAGTTTTTAAAACATATTTGCGCGCTTTCAAACTCTAATCCAATGAATAATTCTTATATCGTAATTGGTATTGAAGATGAAGAAAATAAAATTATTGGAGTCGATTTTTTTGATGATAGTAAAATTCAGAACTTGGTAAATGCCTATTTAAAAAACCCTCCTAAAATTGAATATGAAAATGTTCCTTTCCCAAGATTACCTCGCCATAAAGTGGTTGGTTTAGTGACTATTCATGCTAATAATAAAGTTACTTCACTTTTAAAAAATGCTTGGAAATATAAAAAAGGAACTGCTTTTTACAGACGCGGAAGCAATTCTATGCCAACACCTTTAAATTTTGAGCTACAAAGCACAAATAAAAAAATTGTTACTAGTATTGAAAACAATGCTCGTAATAATATCAAACTCACTTTAGACGGCGTTTTTGACTTCATAAATAGTCATAAAGCGCAATACAACCCAAAATACAAAGTTTTTAATGAGCAATTTGTAATCTGTTGGGCAGGAGAAAAGAGAATCTTAAATGGTAAAGACTTCTATTCTAGAGTAGACATTGAATTAATTAATGAACAAGTAAAATTATTTTTTTCTGCTTTAGATGATGTGCAAATTACGTATAATAATGATTCTTTTATTGTGACTGAATATATTGTTTTAGGTCTAGAAAAAAAAGAAAAACACTATCCTTTAGAAAAAACTATTATCAATTTTAAAAGAAACGGCAAGCACGATATTGTTAAAGAGTTCTTATTTATTCCTCCAAAATTCGATGATGAAATCATTCAACATATCTCAAATAATTGTAATGCCATCGTTAAAAAAATTGAAGAAAACATTTCGCTTTCTGTAATTGAACATGAAGATATTTTACGCCTACCTACAAACTGTCTTATTTGCTTTTTACATGGTTTTACTGAGATTTCAGAGCAGTTAAAAAAAGCAAAAATTTATATAAAAAATTTAGAAAACAAAACTACATATATCAAATACAAAGAGGCGTTGCGTATTATTAGAAAAGTAACTTATAATTAACTCTTGTTTTAATTCTTTTTCAAAAAATTATCACACAAAATTTAACTTAGAGAACGATTTGTTTAAGATTGCCAAATCGTCTACTTCAAGCCATTTATCTAGAATAGTTGCATAAATCTCTCGAAAGTCTATCTTATATTTAAGGTTCCCATTTTTATCTAAATCCTCTAAATTAGGTAAATTGTTGTAGATGCCTTGTTGGTTTAGGTTTTTTCCCATCACAAAAACATTGTTTGCAGCTCCGTGATCAGTTCCTTTGGATTCATTTTGTTTTACACGTCTCCCAAATTCAGAGAAAGTTAAGATCAGAACGTCGTCAAACGTATTATTTTTTTGCAAATCTTCAACAAAAACCTCCATACTTTCTGCATATAATTTTAGCAATCTTGCTTGTGTGTTTTTTTGATTTGCATGGGTATCAAAACCACTTAACCCGGCATAATACACCTGAGTTTCTAAGCCAGAATTTATAAACTGAGAAATTGTTTTTAGTTGTTTTCCAAAGATGTTTTTAGGATATTCTGCAGAAGTACTTTTTGTCTTAGTTTTCTCGTGAATATGTTTTGCAGAAGATTTAGCATCAATCATTGTACTGTACAAATAGCCTAAATTATGTTCACTTAAATGAGCTTCATTGTAATTGGTTTCAACAGTATTAAAAAATGGTGAACGCATCGAATTGTAAAACATTTTTGAATCTGTAACCGCCAAACCATTTTGTGTTTTCCCTTTCAACATTAAAGATAAAATTTCATCAACTTCAATCGCCTTGTAAGGGTTTCCTTTAATAAAATCTAAATAACGACCCACCCAACCATTTTGCAAATATTCATTACTGTCGCTTGCTGTTTGCCAAATATCAGTAGCTCTAAAATGTGATAAATTAGGATTTGGGTACCCCACATTATTTATAATGCTAACAAATCCCTTATCATATAAATTCTGAAGAGGCTGTAGGCTTTTGTGAAGCCCTATCTCATCAGAAATTTTAAATAAATCGCTTTGTTTTAGAGCAATGTTTTCTCTCTTTTGATAGTAAATATCATTGTTGAAAGGAACAACCGTATTCAATCCATCATTTCCTCCTTTTAACTGAATAATAACAACCTTTTTATTGCTATATGCTCTATTTGGAAGTTGTTCAAATGCTTTTAAAAACTGAGGCACAAAAAACATCCCAGAAGCCAGGCTTGTCTGTTTTAAAAAATCTCTACGTTTCATAATTTATTAAATTTAACAAAGTTGATATTCTGGCAAACTCATTAGTTGAACTACAAAGCTTTGTTTAGAAAGGTTTAAGTTTCCTTCTAACATTTCTGCTGTTCCTTTATTTAATTTTGTAGTAATTATTTGATGAATTAATTCTTTATTGCCTTTATTTTTAAAATTTTCTTCAAAAATATTCCAATCTGCAGAAACTTTTATAAAAGCCTTTCTTCGTAATTTTCTTTTATTAAAATCTGTTATCACTGTTTCTTCATTGCCAATTTCAGAATAGGCAATTTCTGCATTATTTAACAAGACAGAAGGCAGCCGCAAACGTGTTACAATCGTATTGCTATCAATCCAATTCCTTCCTGTCTTCCACCCTGCAACATTTGGCGGACTTATTAATATTTGCCCCAATAGTCTTTGAATTAGGGTTATTTGTTTTGGTTTTTCTATTTTATAAGGGACTATTGTATTGATTCCTACTAAAAATTCAATTGGTGATTTTATTTTGACTCCTATATTTTCTTCAGAATAAAACCATTTAGAAAGCAATACAAAACGCATTAATTTTTCAATATTATAATCTTTATAGAAAACTTCAACCATTTGATTTACATGTTTTCTATTGATGGTTTCATTCACAAAATAAGCGTAAATTTTTTCTGAAATGAATCTTGCGCATTGTTTTTTTTCAAGAATAAGATCTATGATATCATCACCTTTAAAATTTCCAGATTTCCCGAAAAAAATTTTTTCATTTTCATCATGCTGCTTTTTTCTATAGATAAATTCCCCTTTGAAATTATGACTATATCCTGTAAATGATCTCGCAGACTCTTTAATATCTTTCTCAGTATAATTTTCTTGGCCCAATGTAAAAAGCTCCATTAATTCGCGTGCAAAATTCTCATTGGGGCTTTTTTTTCTGTTTTGTTTATTATTCAAATAATTAAGCATTGCGGCTTCTTTAGAAACAGTTTTCGTGAAATCTCTAAAATTTCCTAAAGCATTTTTACGCAACATATTGTTGTAGCTCTCTACATATAAAATATTTTTATTCTCACAAACAAAATGATTTGTCCAAAATAAAGTCATTTTTTCTCTTAAAATTTCTGAGGGATTATTTAATCTTTCAAACCAAGCTACGGAAAATTCAACTACTTTTTTTTTACTTATTTTTTGCAGGGCCATCCTCTTCTCTCTATCTTTATAATCTTTGTACGTAACCTCTTTTAAAAAAGAAGTATCTACTGATAGGTTAGTTGATTTTTTAGAGAAAAAAAACAACTCGTTTACTACCTCTTTTTTACTTTTCTTGGATAACCGTAAAAGTTTATTTGGTTCAATACCAAAACCAACTCTGTTATATAAATGTTGTATGTGTTCTGATTTCATGCATTTTGGACTAAAAAAAAACAAGATGGTTTAATTATAATTTTTACCCTCTATTTTTTTTATCAAAAAACCCAACTCTAAAAAGTTAGATTTTTAACATATTAAAGACTAGTATCTATTAAAGATCAAACTTAATTCCTTGCGCTAAAGGCAACTCATCAGAATAATTAATTGTATTTGTTTGTCTTCTCATATACACTTTCCATGCATCAGATCCAGATTCACGTCCGCCACCAGTTTCTTTTTCACCACCAAAAGCGCC
>Ga0066605_10000860_pt1 | contig 20153 bp, 13 predicted proteins | sample SaaInlLV_DNA_10m_FD_60385 | JGI IMG/M metagenome (GOLD analysis project Ga0066605, IMG submission 60385) | Marine microbial communities from expanding oxygen minimum zones in the Saanich Inlet - SI075_LV_DNA_10m | ecosystem: Environmental > Aquatic > Marine > Unclassified | place: British... | reverse complement strand
ATGCGGAATTAATATGTAGCACTTCGTACTGAGCACTAGACATACAAGCCCAAGCTAATGCAAATATTGTTAAAAACTTTTTCATTTGATTATTTGTTGTTTATAATTGTGAACAGCTTGTCATCTATTTTGTCTAGTTTCTCACTATTATCTTGCACTTTTTCGTCAATGTCCATAATAGTAGATCTAACCAGTTCGTCTTTAAGATCATACTCTGTTCTACTTACCTCTGGTTTAGGTAATTCTTTTGCGAGATCTATATCTTTTTGCAAAGTAAAATACATAGCAGCTAAACTCACGGCTCCTGCTACAAGCATACCAATTGTTTTTAAGTCTAGTTGTACCTCTGTGTTCTCTGAAATTTTTTGAGCCATTTAGTTTTTGATTTTTGTCCTCATAGAAACTTTAGTTGAATTAACTATAGATCTACTAGGTCTTGTGTTTTGTATATTTGTATTAGGGTTTTCTCTTGGAGTGGTTTTAGAATTAAAATTACCAGGATTTTCTCTTGGAATAAATTTATTTCTATTGTTCCAGGTTCTATCTGGTTTATTATTATTATTTATTTTTACTTCGTTTCTTAGTCTATTAGCTGCAAGTGTTAGTTTTTTTTCTTTATAAGCTTGCATCATAGCAGCCTGACCTTCTTTATTTCTTTGACTAATTCTTCTTCCTTTCATTACAGCTACATAACGAGGTTGTTCGTACATGTAATATCTTGGCATTGAATAATAATGGTTAAAATAAGGATAACCAAAAGCCCAGTCATACCAAAAGTTATGTCTATTCCAGTACATTTCAAATGAATTAAATGGATTCCAAAACCTAGCAAACGATGCAGATGAATAGAACGAAAACGGTTGATTAGACGCGAACTTAGCATAGTTCCACCTAAACGTAAAACTATTTCTCATCTTCCAATTTAATCTCGTATAAGATAGTGTATCTATCTTAACGGTAGAAGGAACATCTAACCAAGGGCCTGATAAAGGCGGTGGAGGTATTTTTTGTATTCCGCAACTAGCTACAGTAGCAGCTAGAGCAATAAGGACAATTTTCCATAGTTTCATTTTTTGTTTTTAGGTAAATATTTTACTTTTCCATTTTCAGTTCTAGCTCTGCTACAACTATCATTTATACAAGTTCCTGAGTAAGTTCCGTCTCCGTATTTCCAAGACACTCTTTTCCCTTTTCTACTTTTAGCTGGACCTTGTGCTTTTTTAGCTGATCCGCAGTACTTTTTTAATAATGGTGATTTTAACATAATTAGTTTCTACTTATTGATTTTCTTGATATACTTTTTCTTGTTATAGATTTTCTACTAATAGATTTTCTATTTACGTTTGATTTATTTTTTTTCTTATCTTTATTCCACTCTAATTCCCATTTGGCCCAACCTAAAGCGTTGGCTACTCTTATCCATTCTTCATTTTCAGCATCAGAAGCGTCTTTTAAGTTTTGTAGTTTTCTTATACCTCTATCAAGTGGTACATTAGTAGCAGCACTAACAACTTGACCAACTGCTAAATAAGCTGGATTATCTAATGAAAAACCTTTTTCTCTTATTTCTTTTTTATTCCAGTCCCAAGTTCTACCGGCAGATCTTAATTTGCCTAATTTAGAAGATATAGGGGGTGAAATATCTAATAATTCTATAGCGGCATCTTGAGCTTTACCTCCTTGAGCTAATTTTATTATAGCGTTTTTTATTGAAGATATAGCTGCGCCATGAAAACCTAAACCTCTAAGCAACGAATCTGACATACCGTTTACTATACCAGTGTATTTTTTATTTTTAGCTTCATCACTAGGTTCTTCATCGTCGAATGCCATAGCAAATAAAGCTTGTTGTAAAGCATTAAATATTACATTTTGTATTGCTCCGTAGTACAATATCTTAGATATATTAGTTTTATCGTCCCCCCGGCGATTCTTAAGATCACTAGCGGCTTTTTGCATTAACCTAGCATATTGAGCTGGGGTATTGGCAAAAGCTAATATAACACGTCCCATTGGTCCAGCTTGTTGAGCACTAATTCTATCAGGTCTACTTGATTGTTGTGACTCTTCAGCTATTTCTCTAAAATCTTGAAAAGCTTGAGCTTCAGCATCTTTGTCAGACAAACCTTCTTTCTTTAAACTTTTGTATCTGTTTCTATAAAAAGTAGCACCACCAGATGCAATAGCAAAACTATCTGCTATCTGTGTAGGTAAAAAACCTAACTTAAGTAGTTTACTTATAAAAGCTTTAGCTTTATTTTTAGATTCAGCAGCAATTTCTGCAATATCAGCTTCGTTAACATTTATTTTTAAACCATTACGTCTTTCAACTAAGTAATCAGAGTTCATTAGTTTGATTACATCACTCCAATATTGTGGTTGATTACCAAATGCAGCTGCTGCTTTTAACGGGTTATTGTCAGACCAGTTTACAAAGTTAACGGCTGATATAGTTTGTAGCACAGCTGATCTCATGTTAAAAAACATAATAGCTCCAATTGAACCGTTAAGCCAATCAACAAATCTACCAGTAAGACTATCACCCATTGCTCCTCTGTTGCTACCGCTTTTCATACGACTTAGTATATTTTCTAAAGCTTCTCTATAGCTTTTTCCATAAGCAGCTTCAAGTTTGTTTAAATTAGTTTCGTTAAAAACTTCATTAACATTACCTTGCCATTGTTTTAAGTACTTAGCCCTTACAACAGTATTTAAACCTGAAAGTAAATCTGTAGTAATAGTTCCAGCCAACCAACCGTCTTGTGGTTTAGGATAACCATTATCTTTGTTTATTGCTATAAGCTCATTAGCAAATGTAACTAAGTTTTCGTCTGCAGTAACATAATCTTCTAATATTTTTTGATCAGCTTTAGATAAACCTGGTATAGTCATACCTTGTTGTATCCATGTGTAAACTCTAACAGCGTTACCTACAGTGTAAGGTTCACCTGTAATTCTTTTGTTTAAATCTTTAGGGCTAACACCTAATAGCTTTTTTAAAGCTTTGAAGTCATTAGCTAAAGCAACTCTAGCGTTTGATATATCTATGTTAGCTCTAGCAAATGGATCTAAAAAGTTTTCTTTTATCCAAGCTATAGTTTCATCACCTTTTTTACCTTTACCAGCAAAATATCTAGTTAAGCCTACAAAGTCTTGAGCAGATGGTGGTATACCTAGTAAATTAAATTTACCTTTATCAGCACCTACAGCTCTAGCTTTAGTTTGCCCATATCTTTTTTCCGTGCCAATACCTGTAGCTCTTTCAATTATATCATTAAAATCTTTGTTAAGATCTTTTCCTTTACTAAAAGCAACTCTAGCATCGCTTGCTTTATCATCAAGACTTTTCATTTCAGATAAAACCTCATTATTAGTAACTCCTTTATTAGGTCTTACTGATTCAGGCAAGGCTATTCTATTTTTACTAGCAGCAGCCATAACAGATTTATTAAAATCTGGTTTTATTTGATAACCAGCTGAATTAACTGGAAAAACATCAAATACACTTTTGTTTTTACCAAGCATTATTTCATTAGGCGAAATACCAAAATCATTACTTGATACGTTGGCATTGAAATATCTACCCCATATATTATCTTCCATTGTCCAACCTGGTGGTGTTTTACTTTTATAAGTATATTTTTCACCATTAACACCTTTACCAACTAATTTATCATCACTTTTATTAGACAATGCTCCTTGAAAAAAGTTTCTTTCTACATTTGGCCAAACTTTATTAATATTGTTTTGTGTAGCTTCTATAAATAAATACTTAGCAACTAAACTAGCGGGTAACGTATGCTCTTCAGTAAAAACAGAGGTATCACCTGTAAAACTTTTTTCATAAAATCTAACAGGAGAAGATGTTCTAATAAAATGATTCATATTAGAGCTAGTAGAAGATAACATACCTATAATAAGAGGTATATTTGTTTCAGCGTTTTCTTGAATTAAGTTTTGAAATATATCAAAAACTTGTTTTAAACCTTCTAATGATTGATCTTGTCTTTTTACAAAAGCAGGATCATCTAAAGCTTTTGCTAATTTATTTTGTTTATTACCTTTTACAGTTTCTACATATGATTCTCTTTTAAGCATCGCTTTCATTTCAGGCGTTGCTTTAGCAAATTTTACTTTTGGTAAAAAATTACCTTCTTTATCTTTAATTTTACCTTCTCTAGCTTGTTTTACCCAAGCTTTTGCTTCTCCAGATGTTGCAAAGAAATTATTAGATTGATATTTGTAATGATAATAACCTTCCCAAAACACTTCAGGTAATTGTGCAGCTGTTCCACTTGTTATTAAACCGTCAAGTAATTCTTTTCTACCTTCTTCAGTTTTTAAGTCAATAGCACCAAAGCCGTATATTTTAGATAAGTTTCTCCATTGTTTATCGTCTTGCGCTAAATCATTTTCTGTTGTTTCAAATATATCTTTAGTTTGAAATAATCTTAAACCATCTTTTTGTTTTTTACTAAAAGCAAAATCTGTAGGTCTATCTATCGCTTCACTAACTTTTTCTTGCGTTACCGTTGGGTTAGCAAGTTTTATTCTTTCAATTACATCAGCTCTTTTAATGGTTTGTGGAGTAGCATCTTTAGCAAACTCCATTGCTAGCGTTTCTGCTAAAGCATCTTTTCTAGTACCTTTAGTAGAATCTTTAACATTTCTACCTAAAAAATAATTAATAAATTCAGCTTTTACTATTTTCTTTTTATTAAATACTGCATTTCCTTGAGCTGTATCTTCTCTAGCTTGACCACCATCTTTGTCCATAACTCTTTCAAAAAAAGGAGCAAATCTTTTATTAATTACACTTTGTGGTATAGCTTCAATAATTGTTTCAAAGTTGTCTCTTAAAAAGTTTTCAAAACCTGATCTAGTGCCCATCATGTTTTTAAACTTCTTAAATAATAAAGTTTTATAAGAATCTGTTAAAGCTTTTTTAAACTTTGGTGAATCAGCTGGTGGTAATCTAGTACCAAATATTTTAACAACAGCATCTTCAATTTCTGTTTTTAATTCTGGAGTTATTTTAATTTGCTGTCTTAAACTTACTCTAGGTTTTTTAGGTTTATCAAGTTTATCTTTTTTTCCAGGTGTTTTTTCAGTTGTCTTTTCTGTGGTGTTGTCTTGCACTTGCTTAGCTTCCTTAGAATCTATACTTGTACCTTCTAAAGTAACTCCACCTATTTTTTTTGCTCTTTCTAATATTTCACCTTGTCTTTTGCCAAGAAATTTAGGGCCAAGAACTGTAGTAAGTTTACTTTGTTTTGGATCAAACTCTTTTAATAATGGTTTATTTCTACCTGGAAATATACCTTCAATTTGCTCTTGTACAGCTGTTTTAACAGCATCCATAGGTATACTACCTGTTGGATTAAATTTTATAGCATTACTTATAACAGGCCAATTAGCTTCCACAACAGCTTCTATAGCTCCAAATTTATCTACTGAGGTAGATGAAGGAGAATTTATAATATCTACTAATGCTTCGTTAGTAATAACACCTTCTTTATTTAAATTAATAAATTCTTGAGCCTTTGGAGTTATTTTAGGTTTTGAAAGTGCTGTAATATCCGCATCTTGTGCTTTATTAAAAAACTTTGATTGTTTTAATCTATCTGACATTTTGCCAGTTTCTATACTTTGTTTAAATTCTCTTAAAAATATACCTAAATCTTCTTTGTTAGTAAACTTTGGATTAAATTTGCCTAATGTCATTTTTGAAACAACACCTTCTACAAACCTTGCTACTTTTTCAAATGCACCTGGTTCACCTAACATGTCAGACTCATAAAGTTGTGTTAAATATTCATCAGGTCTTTTTTCTAAATAAGCTTGGTCATAACCCATAGCTTCCATAGTTTTGCTAATCATATCAAAGCCTTTTTTACCAAAAGAATCTTTAACAAATTTTTCTACACTATCCTTAGTCATATCCCCGTCAAGAATAGACTTAGTTAATATACCATGTAATAATTCGTGAGAAGCAGTTTTTACTTCGTTAGTTTCACCTATAATATCATTATTCAAATAAATCTTATTACCTTGTATAAAACCATAATCAGTTTTAGCATCAAAATCTTTAGGCGCAATTTTCTGAAGATCTTCTGCTTTTGTATCTTGAACTAACTCAAAACCTAATTCTTTAGCAAACTCAGAAGTACTTTTAACATCTTTACCTCTTTTTAAAGCTGCATTATCTTTAGATATTACCCTTAACCTATCATTAATAACTTCTATTTGATCTATTTCTTCTTGAACAACCGCTTTTTCTTTAGCTGTGTCTATAGTTTTTTGTAGTTCTCTTTTTTTATTCAATAAATCAACCGCTTCAACTTGAGATTTACCAGTTAAGCCTAATGGTTTTAATCTATTAACGGAACCTTGGGTGTCATTAAAATTCTTTTTAATAGCATCAGACTCTTCAATAGTTATTTCACCATTAGATACTTTTTGTTTTAAATCAAAATCTAAAAACTTTTTAGAGTTTTTGTTTTCAACAAGCTTTATATTATCTTCTGATGGATTCCAAGATGTTCTTTTGCCTTCGCCAAAAGCCTCAGATAAGTTTGTAAAATTAGTTGTTTCTAAATCTTTATTTATATTTCTTTTTTCAACAATATTTCTAATAATTTTAGCGCCAGCACCAATTGAGCTTGGACCACCACCGCTCGTTGTACCTATTATAAAAGTGTCAGCTAATTCTAACCAATAATTATCAAAAGCTTTTTTATCACCTCTAATTCCAGCATCAGCCATTTTGTTTATTGTTAATGTAGCAGATTCTGATAAACCTTCAGCGCCCATGTCTTTAGCAACCTTAAGTAATGTTTCTGTTAAAGTCTCTTTAACAACCTTTTCAGATTTACCAAAAAGATTTTTAAACATACCTTTACCTATTTTTTTAGTAACAACCTCTAGTAAACCTTCTGAAGCACCTATAATAGCTGAGTAACCCATTAATTTTAAATCTAGATCATCACCTTCTCTTTGTGCTTCTCCAGAAGCTCTTGCAGCTTCTTGCATAACAATAGATGGTATACCTACATACGGAATCATGGCTTGCGCCATAAAAGGTGTAGATCCTAAAGCTGCAGATATACTTCTTGACAAACCTTCACCAATATCACCTTGTGCAAAAGCTTCACCTATGGTAGTATCAAACTCAGTTAGATTTGCAGCTAGCTCTTCACCTTTAGCAACAGACTGTTCATACATTTTTAAACCTTCATTGGCAATTTCTCCACCATCAAACAACCCCATCGTTCCAACATTACCAAATGTTTCATTTATAACTTTTTGTTTTTCAACTGGATCTTCAATTGAGTCTATTAAATTGTATTTTTCCTTATAAGGCACAAGTAATTTTTGAATAAAATTTGCTTTACCATGTTTAGATTTATTTGAAGTTAGTTCTATAGCTTTATTTACTGCTGATTTTCTTAATGTAAATCTAGCCTCATTGAGGTATGTAGGTATTCTTGAGAATCCACCACCTTGGCTAACTATAGATGATAATAATCCAGTAAGGGTGTCATCATTAAAACTAAATGATTCATAATCTTCATCTGTCCCCTTCTTTTTATTTAACAACATATTTTTGTTGCCTTTTTCTCTTCTAGCCTTCATCTCTGCAACAACTCCATCAACAAGACTTGGTCCGCTAAGTCCTTTTTCTTCTGATTCCGAAGAACCATCTTCCGAAAGTAATTCCGTATTGAGCGCTATCTCGTTTTCTGCAGTCGCACTCGGTACTACAGATGTTGTCTTTACTGGCTCTATAGATTGTTCTTTCAACACAGCATTAGGAAATTCTTTTAGAAATTTCTCAAGCTTATCATCAGAGACTCGGTAAAGTTGACCGTCTACTATGTATTCGTTCATACGTATATTATTTGATTATTAATAAACTATAGGTGTGTTCTTAGCGATTCTTTCTCTTAATTGTTTTTTAAGATCTGATCTCATTTTTGAAATTTCAGATGGAAGATATGATCTTCCTAATAACAATCTTCTAAGTAAAGTGTCCATTCTTGCAGGATTGTTTAAATCAAAAGTAGCACTATCTGTAGTATTGACAGTATTTTTAACTCCATCGATTGTTTCTGTAAATTTACCAGAGTTCCAGGTTAAAGTAACTTCATCTGACGCGGGATCATCGCCTTTTACAAATTGAACATCAACTATTGTCCCACCGCCTTTACCACCATACGTTGAATTTAAAAAGAAATCACTAGCATTTTTTTGATTTTCAAAACCATACAAATTATCTAACAATGTAGAGTTTTCTTTTCTAATTTGAACCAAAGGATCAGCAACATCAGCGCTTGATTTTCTTAAACTTAAATCTGTGTCTTTAACGTAAACATCAGCACCTTCTGTAATATCTTCTCCATCGTAACCCTCTATAGTTTTGTTTAATTTATTTATTGCTGCGGCTTGTTCTTTACTTGCTCTTCTTTTAACATAACCTCTTTTATCTTTACCAAAACCTCGTGTTAAATTATCTTCTAGAAATAATTCTTGAGTTTCTTTTGTTATAAATTCTTTAGCAGTGCCATTATTAACCATTTCCTGAAAAGTTTCTCCGTTTGGACCTATTTTAGTTTTATTTCTGTCAAAATCAGAACCTTTTCTACCCAAAGTAAAAGCTATATAATCATTTTGTTCTTGAGGTGTTCCGTTCATTATCACACTAGCTTTGTTTGAAGCTGGTTCATATAAGTTTTCTAACAACAAAGGTGTATTAACAATGTTTTGTTGGCTTGTTATATCACTACCACTTTCTGATCTTACTTTTAATGATAAATCAGTTGAAAAATCATCTGTTAATCCACCACTATCATCTTTAAATTTTATAGACTCTTGCATTTTTTCAGAATCTAAACCTTGCATTATATCAGTTAAAAAACCATCTTTTCTCCAATCATTCCAGTTTTGATCAAACACTAAAGACATACCATTTTTTCTTATTTCGTCTTGATCAGATTTAGATAGGTTTTTAAATGTTGCAGAGTTTTCATCAAAAGTTGTTTTAGCATAAACCATGTTTTCACCCTTAGAGCCCGCATATAAACGTTTTTCATATGTTACACCTTCTGGAGCAGAATTGTTATTTAATGCTAAATAAGTAAACATGTTTCTTGTTTTCTCTATTCCACTACCTTTAAACGTAGACTTTCTTCCTAAATCAGATCTTGTAAAGTTTAAATATTCTTCTTTTTCAGCAATCATTGAGCCCATGTTTAATTTAGCATCTCCCATGAAAGTTTGATAATTATTTACAATATCAAGCAAACCTTGCCTTTCGTCTTTACTCAAATTTTTCTTTGTCATTAACTCAAACCTAGCTTGTTTAGCGCCAACACTTCCATCAACACCATTTAACAAACCTTTTGCGGAAACTTCAAATGAATCTAACATAGGTGTTCCGGTTTTTGCTGCTAGATTTTTATTTTCTTGATAGTCTTTGTCATAAGCTAATTCTATTTCTAATAAAATATTTTGATCTTTCAAATTTTGCTTATCAGTTTCTTCTCTTTGTTTAGCTTTTATCTGTGCGTAATTCATTACACCCTGGCTTATTGATTGGCCAAAGCTTTGAACAGCTTTTCCATATATTTCTGCAGATCTATCGCGTATTATTGCTGGATTATCGTATGCTCCCATATTATTGCTTAAATAAATTACTATAAAAACCTACAGTATCGTTAGGTTTATACTGTGTGTTAAATGTGCTAGTTGTTGTAGTATTGGTGGGACTACTCCCTATGGCTTTCCCGCGTTTAACGTAGCATAAGCTCCCATTGCGGAACCAGCTAATTGGCCAACAGCACTAAAAGCACCGCCTATTGCACTAGCTTTTGCAGCATTTGCGTCAGCCTCCATTTGTGCCGCTTGACTTATTTGACCAGCAGCTCTATTCATGTCCATATTAGTTCTATTTTCTTGAGCTTGAAACATAAATTGTTTACCAGCAGCATCAGCACTTTGAACTCTTTGCCCTTCTGAAATAGCAATACTTTGTAGTCTTTGTTGTTCAGACATTTTTAACTGCTGCAGCTGTTGTTCGCCTTGAGCTTTTAGTTTTTCATTTTGAGCTTCTTGTTGTTCTATATTTGCAGCAACACCTTTTTTACTTTGCAAAGCAGCTTGAGCTAAAGCAGTTGCACCACCAGCACTAGCGCCTGTAGCTCTTAAAGTGTCTAATGTATTTGCTAATGCCATATCAGCCTGTTCCATTTGTATTTCAGCAGCTTGAGTTGCAACACCTAAATTTGCATAAGGATTACTAATTTGACCTGATAAATCCTTTGCCATACCAGATAAATCTTTAGTGCTAGCGTAAGGGTTTATTATGGTTGCTCTAGATGCTTTAGCTGCATCTAACTCTCTTTGTGCGTTAGTTTTGTTTCTTTGAGCTCTACCAGCTGCTTTATCTGCTTGATTAGCAGCAACAGCCCCACCAATTGCGGAAACCCCTGCGCCAATAGCTAATGCTGTCATTACTGCCATATTATATTGTTTTTACTATTTCGTGTGAAGGTTTATCATCTATATGATAACCTAGTTTTTTATGCGTATCTATAAGCTGTTTTGTTCTACCAATACTAAATATATATTTTATACCTTGTTTTTTACAAACACTTTCAGCACCTTCTATCAAAAGCTCTATAGCTTTTTGCCTATCATTTTCTCTATATTTAGGATTAGAAACAATCCATTCAAGTAAAGCTGCTTTAGAATTTGTTGTATATAAAAATCCAGCAACTATAGGTTGATCTTGTTTTTCAACAATAAAACCTCCCTTACCATTGTCTGGTAAAAAATCTTTTGCAGGTGCTTGCCATTCAGGCCAAGCATCCCACCATTCTACTAAAGTATTCCAATCAGAATCTTTTAGCATACGTATGTTTAATTCCATTTAATTTAATATGATGATTCTACAATATCAGAAGATACTGCAAATAATTCTTTTTTAGTTGTTGGGTAGTCAGTATTTATTAATTTAAACTTAACTGTTGACCAAAATCCTTTTATACCAGAAGAGCTAGCCCCCCAAAGTATTTCACCACCTGTTGATGTTGAAACATTTATTAAGTTAGCAAAAAATTTATTTTCTTTTCTTTTAAAATTATTAGCAAACATATCTGACTCTAAGGAGCTTAAATTAGTTTGCAATGTAAATTTACCTACTGGAGAAGCAATGTCACTAGAACTAGCTACCATGCTTTCTAACTGCCACCCGTCAACACCTTCGTAATTTATTGTTTTAAAGTTTTTAACTAATGATGGTTCTTTGTTTAAAATAACTGTGACAGTAGAGTCAGCAGCGGTGTTATTATAAAACCTACCATATTGCCCAGAATTATGTAACCAAATTTTTCCATCATAAAAACTATAAAAATTGTTAACTAAACTAGTTAAAAAATTAGGTTTATAAGTAAAAAAGCTAGTCCAACCTAAAACACCCTCATCAAAAGATAAAGTTTTATTAGTAGATGTAGTTTGTATTGAAACTACATAGTTTTTATTGTGAATATCCCATCCACCAATGATTTTAGTCGCAGAAGCTAATTCATCTCTAAAAAAGTCATGCATACCATAAGATGATATTTCTGTAATGCCATCAGCTGATAATCTTAACACACAACCTTTTTTTCTATCTGTAAAATATTTTCTAAAGCCATATACGGCAAAACTAAATGGATCTGTAGCAATACCATATTCGCCTGCATAGGCAACTATTTGACCTATAACTTGTTGTGAAGAAGTTATAGAAGCGTTACCTTCTGCTGAATATATAGCATCTTTGTCTATTAAAGCTCTACTGACTTTTTTTTCTTGAAATATTATTAAGTTAGTATCTTCTGCGTATAATTTCTGTATTGAACCATTTGCAGGATCAGCAGATTTTGTAATGTCATCTCCAACGGAAAATTGATTTGTATCATTAATACCTGTTCTAGAGTTATATATTCCTGAATAAATTAAAGAACTCAACCTGTGTTGTTGAAGAGGTTCTGGCTCATCTAAATAAGCTTTAACACCAAAATCAACCGTAGTATTATTGTAACCTCCTCTAATTCTAGATTCTTCAATATACCAATCATACGTAGTGTTAGGTGTAAAACTATAAGGCACGTTGGCATATGGCGTTACAGGCTTAGTAGCAGCCTCAACAATGTTTTTTAGCTTTTTAATTAAAAAAGTATTAAAATATTTTACCTCTATAGTAGTTGACATAGTTTTATTATCACTTATTTTACTTAATTATTACTTAACAAGTATTTACAACATCTACTAAACCATCATTTCCTCCAATAAAGAAATATCTTCTATTACCCGCGCCTGTCTGCCCACAGTTAAAAGAATAATATCCTGCTGTAGCTAAAGGAGAGTTGGTTCCATTTGGCCCTTGTCTTATTTCATCATTTACAGATGGAGTAGCACTGTTGCTTGTTTGGTTGTAATACAAGTTAGATCCACAATCAGGGTTTAAAGAACCGTTTATATTGCAGCTTTGGCTAAAAACACCAGAAGATGAAGCATTAAAAGGAAAGCCAATATCTAAAGATGTAACTTGAATTGTTTGAGTAGCTTCGGCAAACAAAGATCCATTAGCTACATTTCCATTAGCATCTTGTAATCTTATAGTTAAATTAAAAGTTCCAGAAGGACTAGAAGCACTGTTTTTAGATAACACACCAGAGGATGCATCGATTGAAAAAGAGTTTAAAGTGTTACCAGCTGTAATAGACCATTTTAAACCATCCGTATCATTAGCTGTGTCAGAAGATCCGTTTTCACCCGTAAGCGTAGCTAAAGCTCCAGTAACACTAGTATTTGTATTTATTGTTGATAAAGTATCTATAACAGGCACTACATTGCTTAAATTACCTGATAAACTGAGCTCTGTCGAAGGAACTCCAGCGTTGTCTACAACTACAAAAATAGTAAACCTTCTTACGTTTATAGTTTCATTATATACAAACTTTCCATTAGTTGCATTAGTTATAAAACTATAACCGTTATTACCATTATTTACATAGTTAAATTTACTAGTTATAGTAGCTCCAGTGTCATCAACAACTCTAAAATTTGTTATCGTTGTAGATGTTAGGTTATTTCCATTGTTGTCTATAGGGAAAACGTTTTGTATAAACGCTGATCCTGGAGCTAAAGACTCTGGCTGATTCCAATTGTAGGTTGAAAAATCAACAGCACCTGTAAAATTAGTTAAAATCGATGTGTTTAAATCAGATATTAAACCGACGCTGGGCGTTTCCCAAAATATATCTAGTAAAGACTCTTGAGGATCTGTTTCGTAAATAGCTAATACAGGAAAATCAGCAGAACCACTATTACTAGGATCTACAAGTCCTATAGCTTGATCTTTTGTACTTATTCTTACTAAGTAAGGGTTTGTATTTCCTTGATAAATACTAGGATGTGTGGAATTTGAAGTATCGTTACCAACTATAACGTCTTCTGGCCCAATAGCATCAACTGAGTGTTTTGTAGGTATAACAGTTGTTGTACTTACGAACGGGTAATAAGGTTTATTACTAGTAAAAGTAGCTGTAGATAAAGCAACATTTTGAACTCTACCAGAAAGTTTAACACTACTTCTATACTGTTTTTGTTCTGGACCAACCTCTGATAAATCTCTTGGTATTTTATTTATATTGTCTCCAAATAATGTAGAAAACCCTGTTTCATTGATTTCTTGTCCAAAATATTGAGTATGACCAAAGTAACCATTTACTATACCCGGTAAAAATACGTTATAATAATCTTGTTCCTGTTGTTTTACAACTATCTTATAAGAATACCAACCTTTTTCATTTAATGTATAAGAAAATTTTGTGTCAGGCGTAGAGGGGTTTACTTGACTATATATATCTATATTTATAGCGCCATCGCAAGTTACCGTGTAAGGATTAGTTCCTGTTACAGAATTAATTTTTACATAATCTTTATATTCACCTCTTAAATAAGATCCAGCAGTTGGAACAACACTTGGGCCATTTGCGTTAATAGTAAAAACATAAGTAAAGTTTGTATTATTAATAACAGGTGTAACGCCAAATGTATTAAAACCTAAACCAACATTATTAGCATATATTCCTGGTGTACCTTCGGATTCATTTATACTTGAGGGAATTACACTGTCTATTTTAACCTTTAAAGAATCGCCAAACCATTGTTTTATAGGTGTATCTATGTTATTTTGAGCAGTGTTGAATGGATTATATATGGTAGAACCTCCATACGTTGTGGTACCTACTTGTTGCACACTATCTTCAACATTTGATAATATAACGTCAGATTGTCTTCCGTATTTATCGCATAAAACAAAACCTACTTGGTAGTTTCTATCTTGCTTAACCGAGTGATTAGGATATTCTGCCCAATTATCAAAGTTTTCTAATAATATTTTAGGACCAACAGCTACTCTATAGTTCAAAAGACTAGGCGGAGTGTATTTGTCTATAAAATTACCATATATTATTCTATTACCAGCAGTTTCTTGAGCTAAAGCTCTTACCGGAACTTTATCATAAACTCTAGTTGTTTGATCTGTTGGCAGTGTTTTAAAAGGTTTTCTTGATTGATAATCATATTCGTAAATAGAAGTTGCAAGTGAAGTCCAGCTATTTGTTGAATCAGTTTCCCGTATAGTATCTAAAACTTTAATAGCTAAACCATCAGATTCTTTATATAATACATCTAAGCTTTGTATTTTATAGCTATCAGCAGCTTGAGTACCTATATTAGATCCTTTGTCTGGAAGAGGAATTAAAAGTTTTATGTCCTGAACACCGTTTTCCATAAACTGAATAATTGTACTTCTATAAGCATTATCCTCGTCTAAAGGCGTTTGGTCTGCAGCGCCTACACTGCTTTCACCACTTCCTAAAAAATAACCTTTCTGTTTTGGTATAAATGCAACTTGAGTAAATGGTGCTATTATTGAATATTCTCCATCGTCGTACTGAAATCTATAACTTAATCTTATGAATTTACTCTCTAAATAATCTGGATCACCCGGCCAATCATTACCATCATTAAAGTTAAGAGTTATGTTTTCACCGGTCATTGTAGTGCTTAAAAAATATATATCACCCGGTGTTGTTGTTATAGTTACTGAGGCATTTAACGTAACCGATGTATTCGCTGTAACTGTTGTTACATAAATAAAATCATCTGGCTTTAAATTGTTGTTAGTGTAATCTACAACAAGCATACCAACCTTAATACCTGACGTATCAGCTATAGCTAAAGTTGTTGTAGCACCTGTTCCAGTTGTTGTTTGTTTTATAACTTTATTTAATAAACTAATAGGCTCAAAAGGATTGTATTTTGCAACTGAAATATCAGTTTCGTTGCTGTAGTACGACGGATTGACTGTGTTATTAGGGTTAGCTGTTTTTACATTTATTTTTCTTGGTTGATTTCTATTGTCTGTAAAAAATAATAAATCTTCTATTAAACTAACTCCAGTTATAAGACTATTTTTTGAAAAGTTTAAAAATGAACCTACAACTAATGGAGTATAAACATTAGGTGTAACTGCTAAATTTAGTTCATATATAAAACAATTGGCAGATGTTGGAGCTGGCGTGGGATTAGGACTTTCTTTATCAATAGGCCAAGGATCTGTATAGTTTGTTAAAAATACAAAAATATTATTATTAGTTTCGTTAGAATAATAACCTATAATACTTAATTCAGAAACATTTAAATCTGTAACTCCAATTAAAAAATTACCTAAAACAGTTTCTAAAGCACCTATGTCATCAGCTTCAGATTTACCTACAGATATGTTCTGCGCATCTCTATATTCACCGTTAGGAATAAGTCTATCATCCAAGTCTTTATTCATCTTGGATCTTAGAAAACTGTTTTTAATTTCAGCCATTTATATATATATTTATCGTGGATAACTATTTCCACCAGCACCTATATTATGAGCTGGATTAGGTCCTTTAAAATCAACAGGTTTTGATTTAGAGGTTTGCGAAAATGCCTTTTTTCCCATTGGGTATTGCAATTTGTTGTAAGCTTTAGTACTGTTAGGAATTGGATTAGGCAAAGAGGTTGTACGTTTGCTTGTTGGGTTGAAATGATTTCTTAGTTTTGGGTCTGCAAATTCTCTAAATCCACCAATATTTTTAGGTTTACTTCCTCGTGTCAAAAGATTTTTTATTATTTGAAATGCTCCTTTTGCAGCTTTAACACCTGCTCCACCAACAAACCCTAAACCACTGGCCCCTCCAACTATGCTTCTTTTGTTATCGTTCTGAAGATGTTGTCTAACTTCTTCTTTTGTTGATCCTTGTTTTTTATTATTTATCATGTTTTTATTATTTAATCCATTTAGATTTACCTCTCATAACTTGAATTATTTGATCAAGCTTAAGATTAGATAATCTTATTTTAGCATTTCTTAATTTAGCGCTTCTTTCTTGTTTAAACCTTCTTACAACGTACTCTTGAACTCCAGAACTAACCGATAAAATAGAGTGTATTATATGAGCATATAAAGCTTCTTCAGCTAGTTTAGGTATTCTAGCATCAAGATCATAAGCGTTACCATCAGATATATATTGCAGTAATATTAGTTTATTAGCTAAATTACTAGTAAAACTAAACGTGCCTTTTCTTTCATCTATTTTAAACCAACCGTTTTTCTGACTAGTCTGTGGTTCTAATCCATATCTTTGACCTAACGCACCGTCTGTGTAGTTGCGATCTAAAACATTAGCGTTATTTAAATCATTATTAAAACCTCCGCTTATATATCTAGGGTTTGTTTTATTCCACGTAGGGTTAATTTGTGAAGTTACTTCTGTGTTAGCATCGTTACTATCCTGTATAGGATTACCAGTGTTATCTTGAGAAAATGTATAATAAGGGCTTTGATTTAAATTGTTTGTAGGATATATAGGGTGTAAAACACCTAACTCATCAACCCATGATAATTTAACATAGTTAACATAGTCTTGAGGTATAGTTAAACTTAATGTAGAAGGTACTGTCAATTCACTAGATTTAATACTTTTTAAGGTATCATAACTAAACTCCTGTAAACCACGCCTAGCGTGAAATATTACGTCAGTTCTTTTTACACTTGGTATAAGTTTTCCAGCTCCAACATATGCAATTAAAAAATTATCAATAACATCATTAAGCCTTGTATACTCATATCCACCAAAATTGTTTTCTTTAGCATCTTCGTTTAATTCTATTTTTACGTAAGTGTTAAGTGTTAGCGATCCAATTATAGTTATAATGTTTGGTGTAGACATTTGCCAAGGCGTTAGTCTACGTAGTAAAACATTAATATTACTTACACCACCTGTTGGTAGGTTTTGACTAAGAGTTAAAGCATCTACACCAGCATTAGTTGTAAAACTCACTATATTACCTAAAAATACATTTGTAGAAGCATTAAATACACCTATAACATTACCACCTTCAGAAGCTGTAGAAGATACTATATTTAATATTGGTTGAGCTTGAGCGTTTGTACCACTAACAGCAGCGACAACATCTGTTGACTTAGGTGTTAATTCAGTCCATACTTGAGCGTTAGAACTTAAATATACTTTAAAATTATTTAAATTATACCCATTAGTTGCTTGATCAGAGTAATTACCCGTACCAACAACTAATTCTGTATCAAATGTGCTCGTAAAAGTTTGATTAACAGCGGTTGCCGGTACTGTAAACTGCTGTGAACCAGCGTAATATTGTCTGTTAGTTTCGGTTATTAAACCACCATTAGGTATAGGCATAATTTATTATCTTTGTTGATTAACATTTTCTTGAGCTACTTGTTGAGCAGCTACTTGTACTATTTCAGGGCTTTTTATTACAACACCAGCGTATAATAATATTTTTAATATTAATTCAGTTTGCTCGGCTGAATGTAATTCAAAATTAAAAGAAGTTGAAGCATTAAAAAGATATTGATTATTTGTTCCAGTTGTAAAATTCCATATAGGAGGTAAAGGTTTTCTTATGTACGAGGTAGTAATACCATTAACGATTGTTGTTGGATATACAGTTATTTTGTTATTACTATAAGTATATACAGGGTATGTTGTTGTTGGTGCTGTTAGTTTTGAACTTAATAAGTGATATAAATCACTTTGACCAACTCTTTCTAGCTCTTGCGTAGGTATAGCGCCAGTGGTATAAAACAAATCTCCTAGTCTATAAAATTCCTTTGGATATACATTGACTATAAGTGTTTGGCCAACGGTTGGTTGAGAAAAGAAATTTATAGTTGCACCAGATATTTCGTAAGAAGCTTCGGAAAGCAATATGCCATTAGCAAATATTTCTACAACACCATTAGCCACTTGATTAGCTGTAGCTGTTTGAATGACATAAGCTGTTGTTCCTCCTGCTGTTACTGCGGGTAAAGTAGTTGTTGCTATTGGCCCTGAACCAGAAAATTGTTGTGGTAAATTAAAAACGTTACTTGAAGAAATTGACGTAGCGTTTCCAAACTCTTTAAATATAGAGATTTTTTCGTCAAGATTTACGACTCTATCTGCGTAATCTGTATCTGTTTGTGGAATACGTATTTGCTGATTTAAGCTATCAAAATATGTTTCAAATATTTCTAACTGAGCTTGAGCACCTGTTTTATTAAACTCTACTGGAGTCATATAACCCCTTTGTTCTTTATTTAGTATTAATAAAACGGTTTGATATACAGTATTTACGTTTATTGCCATTTTAGTATTTTAGTTGATAGTGATAAGGGCCACACAAGTGACCCTTCACTATAATTATAGTCACATATTATTGTAACTTTTTCTTAATTGTTTTAAAAACTTCAACACCTTCATCAGTTTTAAACCAAGCGGCTAATGCTGAATAAGGGTTTTCATCAAAAGGTATAGTCATTAGTTTTCTATCATTAGATCCCCAATGGAACGTTCTTTGATCTTGAGCTAATTTTATTATATGTTGCTCAGTAGCTCTTATACCTATATTTCTTAAACCTACGTTCTCATCACTTGCTACAGATAAAAATGCTGATGGATTTCTTCTTGCCATAAGTAGTAAATCTCTTCTTAGCTCTTTAGAACTTAATGTAGAAACTCTAGATCCTAGTTCAACTCTTAATACAGCTTCAGCGTGATCTATATCCATTTCTTTTGCTGCAATCATTGCATCTAGTTCTACATTAATATCTTCAAGTTCATCTTCAGCAACTACCTCAGCTTCCCATTCAGAATATATAATACCTTTTTTAGGGTGATATAGTGATAATAGTTTTTGTAAGTTTTGTTTTTGTTTTGGAACAGCTAAAACACCATCTTCAAATATAATGTGCCCTAGCGTTACCTCTCCTTTTTGTTCTTGTAAAAAAGGTGAGTTCTGATTCGTAGCATATCTTAGTTCTTTTTGTTCCCCTGTTTTTTCGTCAAACCATAACAATGGATGTCTTGTAGTGTTTTTAGAATTTAAAGTATATGTTAACGGTTCTTTATCGTGTAATAGAAAATATCTTCTATCTTTAATCTCCCATTTAGGGGCTATTGTTTCTTTTGTTTTTGACATGATATAATATAATATAATTAATAAAGGTAATAGTTACCCCCGTTAGTTCAACGAGGGTAAGTACTACCGCAATCTTATTGTTGGAATAATACGAAATTATTCGCAGCTTGAGTAACCAAACATCTTTCAGATAACCAGTTAACTTGCATCGCATCAATGTTAGTAGTGTAAGCACCACCAGCAGATCCTGTGATCCAGTTTTTGTATCTTCTGTCTTCTGTTTGTGAAGCTCTATATCTAACGTGTAAGAATGGTCTTCTTATGTTAGTACCTAATTGTTGGTCATACACAGTTGATGTTCCAGCAGGTATTAATACACCTTCTATTCCACTTACCGCAACTCCACCTCTTGTAGAAGCATCGTTTAAGTATTTCCAGCTAGTTTTGTAGAAGTCATAAGAACCTCTTCTGAAACCAGAGAAACCTAAATTAAGTGCCATGTCTTCAGAGTTTTCAAATAAACCGTAAGCAGTTCCACCTACAGCTCCACCTGAAATTTGTCCTAACATGTCATCAAAATCTAAATCAAGTCCTCTGTTTAAGAAAAGCATGTTTTCTTC
>Ga0066605_10000851_pt1 | contig 20274 bp, 16 predicted proteins | sample SaaInlLV_DNA_10m_FD_60385 | JGI IMG/M metagenome (GOLD analysis project Ga0066605, IMG submission 60385) | Marine microbial communities from expanding oxygen minimum zones in the Saanich Inlet - SI075_LV_DNA_10m | ecosystem: Environmental > Aquatic > Marine > Unclassified | place: British... | reverse complement strand
CAACCTAAGCTCTCTCGATCTCAGTAAAGAATTCCCACGCAGCCCACGCGCGACGCTTGCTGGCTACGTTATCGCTGCACGCACACTCGACAAGTGCCGAGCGTTGATCGCCGGGACTGCGGGCGAATATCACTTCGATTGCCCACTCGACCAGCTCTTCCTCACTTTTGCAGGGATCCCTGCGGAGAACTTTAAAGCCTTCGCCGCAACAGGTGCCGATGATGCCGCTGTAGCCGAGTGGATCCAAGCCAACGGTATTGATCACACACAAGGGGCATTGGTACAATGGAACAACGATCTACGCAGCAAGCGAATCAATGAGATGCCGATCGAGCTTCAGGTGTATCTTGAAGGCTACATCGCAGAGTTCATCCCAGCCGAAAAAATCGTTTACACCTGGTTCGACGTCTACGACATCGAAGAGCAGCGTCTCTAGTCTTCGCTGACAGGTTGCGTGGCGGCGCCAGCTCAAATCGTGCGGAATATCCAGAATTTTGCGTAATTCGAAGAGTTTCTTAAATTCTCTGAAAATAAGGATTGATCTTCGCGCCCAGCCCGCTTTCTTCCTCGGTATTGGTATGGAGAAGTGGCTGAGTGGCCGAAAGCGCTTCTTTGCTAAAGAAGTGAGCCTCAAAAGGGTTCCATGGGTTCAAATCCCATCTTCTCCGCCATCTTTTAAAACCCGCGAATCACTCGCGGGTTTTTTCTGTACGCTCATCTAGGCCTAGTGATGACGATTTAGCCAATTAGGGTATTCAGCACGGATGTGGCAGAACCGCGAAAGCGCCCCTCAGCAAGCAAACTAGGTATTCTCTGTTCTAAAAACCAGACAACTCAGAACTTTAAAAATCCCAGTATTACCTAAAGCAAACGAGTCGCAACAGCCAAACAATGCTAACCATAACCCACGTAGTCAGCGAACGAAACTACTAACGCAGGCAGCGCCATCAATTGGATGCAAGCGACTTAAAAACCACGCAGAGCGCAGATAAACCAGTCGATCGACACTCAGGAATCATCGCCGCCACCAGCTGCTCGAACCGGCACAGCTGTATCAGAGCGATTTTGCCGGAATTGAAAGCGGTTGATCTCGCGCAGCGAAAGAGTCTCTCCGGTCTCCGCAAAACGCTTCGATTTCTGCAGCATTCCTTCATACATACGTTTATTCTCGATTTTTTTTAATGTCGAATTTGTGCTAATCTGGGCCTGACGCTCGAGCTCGGCTAGGCGTCCATTCCACTGGGAAATATCCATCGATTTAGTGTCAAATTCGATAATATTAGAATTAAAGCGCTTTTTATCTTTAGATTCTGTTAGCGAAATATTCGATTTTTTCGAGCCGAGTGAGGAATAATGTGATTCCCATTGCTTAAAGGGGAACGACTTCTGCATAACATCTGACTTCTGAATGCCCGACCAAGATTTCTGCTCGAAGCGCTTTTGCGACAGGTTTTTTTCCTGCTTATCGTATATATCTACGGCTGATATCTCAGCCCGTAGGTATGCGACGGTCATTAAAAATGCTAGGGCGATAAAAAAAAATAATGGGGCTCGAATGCGCATATAAAAATATCAAAAATAAAGAACAGCACCTAATATATCAAGCTAAACAGCTCAATCGTGCGATTCGAATCAGTGCCACTCGACGCTTTGCAATATTGACTGAATGTAAACGACTCTTCTAAATCCGCGGTTTTCTATAACATGGCAACTCAGAATACAGACTACGACTTTTCCGCAATCGAGCCAAAATGGCAAAATTTCTGGGAACACAAGGCAACTTACACAGCGAAGGACTTCGAGGACAAACCAACCTTCTACATTCTCGATATGTTCCCTTACCCCTCCGGCGCGGGTCTGCACATCGGCCATCCCGAAGGCTACACTGCTAGTGATGCGCTGAAGCGCTACAAAAAAGCTAAGGGCTTTAATGTGCTCCACCCGATGGGCTGGGACGCCTTCGGCCTGCCGACTGAGCAATATGCGATCAAGACTGGTCGGCACCCTCGTGACACGACCAAGCAAAACGTTGCGCACTTTAAGACACAGCTCCGCCAGCTCGGATTCGCTTATGATTGGTCGCGCGAGGTCAACACCACCGATCCCGGCTACTATAAGTGGACACAGTGGATCTTCTTACAGCTGTTCAAGAAGGGTCTCGCCTACGTCGATGAGAAACCCGTCTGGTTTTGCCCCGAGCTCGGCACTGTGCTGGCCAATGAGGAAGTGCTCAACACCGCCGAAGGCCCGCGCTCAGAGCGGGGCAGCTTCCCGGTTGAGCGACGCCCGATCCGCCAATGGGTGCTCCGTATCACCGAATATGGCGACAAACTTATCGCGGGCCTGAAAGACCTTGACTGGCCCGACTCCACCAAACGCCTGCAAGAAAACTGGATCGGCCGCAGCGAAGGCGCCGAAATCACTTTCGACATCGCAGGCCACGATGCAGACCTTAGCGTCTTTACCACCCGCCCAGACACACTGTTCGGCTCGACCTATATGGTGATCTCGCCAGAGCATCCTCTGCTATCACAAATTACCACAGCCGAGCAGAGCGACGCCGTATTCGCCTACGCGGAAAAAGCGAAAAGCAAATCCGATCTAGAACGCGCCGAGCTGAGTAAAGAAAAAACTGGGGTATGGACGGGTGCGATGGCGATCAATCCGGTCAGCGGCAAGGAAATCCCGGTCTGGGTGGCTGACTACGTGCTCATGACTTATGGTACAGGAGCAATCATGGCCGTGCCAGCGCACGACACCCGCGACTATGAATTTGCTAGAGAATTCGACCTCGAAATCGTGCAAGTCATCGACGATAACGGCCACGCCGAGAAAGATGCCGCTGGTGGATTGACTGAAGCCTACACTGGTCCGGGCGATTTAATTAACTCAGGCGAGCAAAGCGGTAAAGACTCCGAAAGTGCGAAGCAGGCCATCATCGCTCAACTCTCCGCGGAGAAACGCGGCAAAGCGACGGTCAACTTTAAGCTGCGCGACTGGCTATTTTCACGCCAACGTTACTGGGGCGAGCCCTTCCCGATAGTGTGGGTCAACGAAGCCGATTATGCGAAGGTGGACGACTCGCTTAAATCGGTCGAGCGCCCCGTCAGCTGCCAGATTGATCGTGAACTACGCTTTGCCGTTGCCCTGCCCGAGAGTGCACTGCCCTTGGCATTGCCAGAAGTGGAGAGTTACACACCATCGGCCGATGGTCAGAGTCCGCTGTCGAAAGCCGAGGAATGGCTACACCTCTATATTGATCCAAAAACTGGAGCCACTTCCAGCGCACCCGTGGAAGGATGGGTACAAGGTTCACGCGAGACTAACACCATGCCACAATGGGCTGGTTCATGCTGGTATTACCTGCGCTACGTAGATCCGAAAAATACGGCCGCTCTGATCGCCCCCGAAAAAGAAAAATATTGGGGCTATCCGGACTTGTATATTGGCGGCGCGGAACACGCGGTGCTACACCTGCTCTATGCTCGCTTCTGGCACCATGTGCTTTACGACCTTGGCGTAGTGAACGATTCAGAGCCGTTTAAAAAGCTCTTCCACCAAGGCATCATTCTAGGCGAAGACGGCGAGAAAATGTCGAAAAGTCGCGGCAACGTAGTCAGCCCGGAGAGCATCGTCGTCAACTATGGAGCCGACGCCTTACGCCTTTACCTGATGTTCCTCGGCCCACTTGAAGCGATGAAGCCATGGAATACCAAGGGCATCGAAGGTATCGCTCGCTTCCTGCGTAAAACATGGCGACTCGTCGTTGCTGAAGATGGCAGCAAGAATCCGAAGATCGGCACGACCGAAAAACTCGATGCTGACACTGATCGCACACTGCATGCGACGATCAAGAAGGTCACCGAAGATTACGAGGCACTTGGCTTTAACACCGCAATCTCGCAAATGATGATCTGCGTCAATCAGCTCAGTAAAGCGGACGCGCTCACGCTCGACGCTGTTGAGTCCTTGATCAAATTACTCGCACCGCTCGCGCCACATATCGCCGAAGAGCTCTGGTTGTTTCTTGGCCACACAGACAGCATCGTCAATGCGGGCTGGCCTGAGTGTGACCAAAGTAAGCTAGTCGAAGATACCATTAAAGTGATCTTCCAAGTGAATGGCAAATACCGCGGCGATGCTCAACTCCCAGCCGACGTCTCGAAAGACCACGCCATCGCAGCAGCCAAGGCACACGAACGCATTGTCGCACACATTGATGGTAAATCGATCAAGCGCGAAATCTACGTACCTGGTAAAATCGTCAACATCGTAGCAGTTTAATGCCGATCAAAACTCAATCCTGTTGGAATACTCTCTGCTGCCTAGTCAGCGGAGCAAGTTTTCTAGGCGGAGCGTTCGTCTCGCATGCCGAAGAGATGGCCGAAGGCATCGCATTCGCCACCAGCATCCAAGGCAGCGTTCAAATTGAAGATGCAGAATCATACAGCACACAGCCAAAGCTACACGACACGCTCACCCTGAATGCTTGCACCGTCGAAACTGGCAAAAACGCTCATATCTTCCTCGCACTCTCCAATGGCATGGGTATCGGCATCGGCGAAAAATCGGCAGTTCTATTCGAAACCTTTGTCCAAAAACCATTCACCAATAAAAGAGAGCGCCTCTCCAACGAGCCATCTAGATCGATCCTCTCGATACGGTTAATTAATGGAGACCTTGCAGTCGTCAGTAATAACCTTTCACCGCTTTCAGAAGCGCATGTATTTCTGCCGACAGGAGAATTACAAATCCACTCGGCTGCATGCATTATTCAGTACAACAATATGGGCGCCCAGATCAGCGCTTACTCAGGTCTTCTGACCTATAAATACCCAGATCCAAAGCAACGAGAATTAATCATCAATCCGCAGAGCATTCGTATCAGTCCACAAAGTGCCGTACTCGGTGAAGTCACCGAGAACATGACACTCAGCTCACTGCCCAAAGCAATTGAACAATTCGCACAAGCCACTCAACATGCCAGCACACGAGTCTTTTTTAAAGCAGGTCACAATGGCCATCCGCCTCGACCTGTTCTGATTGCATCGCCCACCCACCTGAACCAAGCTGTTAAACGTCCTTACGAGTTCAATAAATAGTCCCCTGCTATGAGCCCCCCCCTGCCCCGATCGCAATTCCTACCAGACACCTTTGACCAGCGTCCCATCGGATTAATTGCCGGTAAAGGACGATACCCGATACTGGCGGCCAAGCGTATTCGCGCGGCTGGTTTGCCGCTGCGCATCGTGTCCTTTGCAGGAGAGACGGAGCCAGCATTGATCGACTCAATCCCAGCAAACGAACACATCCAAATCAAAGTAGGACAACTCGGAAAACTACTCAAATCGCTAAAGAAACTCGATTGTAGCTATGCTTTCATGGCTGGACAAATCACACCGCGACGCCTGTTTCACGGTCTACATCCGGACCTAAAAGCCCTAAAAATTCTAAATAGCCTAAAGATCAAAAATGCCGAGACCATCTTCGGTGCGATTGCCTCCGAAATCGAAGCGATCGATATCTCGATGCTCGATGCCCGGTCGTTTCTGGATGATCAACTCGCGAACGAAGGCTTAATGACTACAGGGAAATTAAAGGCAGGGTTAACGGATATCGCGCACGGCATCAACATCGCCAAAGGCATGGCAGATCTCGACGTCGGCCAAAGCGTCGTCGTACGACATGGCACGGTACTGGCAGTCGAGGCTTACGAAGGGACCGACCCGATGTTGCGCCGCGCTGGCACATTTAAAACCGAAGATCTTATTTTTGTGAAGACCGTAAAACGGGGGCAAGACTATCGCTTTGACGTACCAGTCTTTGGCCACCGCACACTGGACGTGATGGATGAGTCGGGCATTCGCACCGCCGTATTAGAAAGTGGCAGTGTCCTGATTCTTGATAAAGCAAGCATTCTAGAAAAAGCCCATTCACTCAAGATCGAACTCCTTGGCTTCTCTGCACACAACGAGTTGGCAGTAGAATAATATTTCACGCTTTATAAAACGATTTTCCGCATAGCTTAAAAATTGTACGCTTAAAACGACACATACATTCGTACTCTGATCAAGACACATATATTTGCTGGCCGAAATCGCAATGGTGGCCACTATTATTTAAATCTTAGGAGCCATGGCTGTTCCTTATTCCAAACGATGCAAAGAAGGGGCTTTTATTAGCACCCTGGGAAACAATCTACGCATATTCCCCAAGACTTATGCAATACGAGCTCAACACTATGACTGCCACTCCGCTCAAATTGACTCCGACCTGCGACTGGAACTTCGCGGTTGCAGCCATCGACCCATGCGATCATCGCAATATAAAACTTTACATATCATCATATCAGCATACGTTGATTCGTTAAAATGAAGACACTTTCCCTCAAACATCGCCTAACAACCAATGATCCACTCTTTTCAGTTGAATTCTTTCCTCCGAAATCAGAGGAAACTGCACAGCAACTACTCCGTACCGCAAAAGACATTCAGGCCTATAACCCTGACTTCGTCTCAATCACTTACGGTGCTGGCGGCAGCACACGCAATCGCACCTTAAACTACGCGCGAAAGCTGCACGAAGACTATGGCTACGCAGTCATGCCCCACCTCACCTGTGTTGGGCACTCGCGTGAGGAGTTAAAACAAACCATTGCCGAATTCAAATCAGCAGGCCTCAAGCAAATCATGGCGCTGCGAGGTGATCCACCCAAAGGCGAAACCAACTTCACACCACATCCAGATGGACTCAAATACGCCAACGAACTGGTACAACTGATTCGCGAAGTATACCCAGAATGCGACTTGGGCGTCGCGGGCTACCCCGAAAAGCACCCTGAAGCCCCTTCACTAGAAATCGACCTGCTCAATCTTAAACGCAAAGTCGATGCAGGAGCGACTTTCGTTACTACGCAATTGTTCTTTGATAACAATGCCTATTTTGAGTTCGTCGACAATTGCCGTCGTGCCGGGATTACTGTTCCCATACTACCCGGCCTGATGTCCGTGACTTCCTACAAACAAGCACTGCGCTTCTGTGACATGTGTGGCACCAGCATCCCCGCAGCGCTCAACGAACAACTCATTGCCGCTGGCAATAACAAGGCTGCAGTCGAAGCGATCGGAATTGAGTGGAGCTATCAGCAAGCTCACGAATTATTGAAACGAAATGCACCAGGGATCCACCTCTACATTCTCAATCGTTCCGGCCCCGCCATTGCTCTGATGGAAAAGATACAAAGCGTTGGATTTTATAAATAAATTATTAATTACTGAGATTAATTTAATTTTAGATTCAATCTAACCAGCATCGCTCATGCAATAACTTCTATATCGTGGCCAAACCAACTAATTTACAACTGATAGGCAGTGAACTCTGCATTCTCTGGCAAGATGGCAGCGAAAGCTACTTCCCAGCTGATTTTCTGCGCCAACACTCGCCAAGTGCGCAAAACATCGGCGAGAAAGACATTTTCGGTAATCAATACGGCGGCGATGGCCCAAAAGAATTCTCTGCTGTTACGATTCAAGGATGGGACTTCCAAGGGAACTATGGCGTCAGTCCATGGTTCAGTGATGGTCATAGGAGCGGCATATTTAGTTGGGAATATTTTAAAAGCCTCGAAGCTAAACTACCACAGAGCTAATTCGTAACAGCTAAATAGGGCACTGCCCCAAGCAGGACTGAACAGGACTCCATTGTTGTTTTAAATTAAGCGTCATTAATTGGGCACTACAGCGGCTCTACAACTCCACTGATACCATTGAATACAATTATTCCAAATAAATCGCCCTTGTCGGTCCCACCTAACTCATGGTTTAGTCTTCACAATGGTAAAACGCATTAAAACTAGACTGATTGCCACGTTCGTCGTGCTGGCGGTTCTCATCACAGCGGGCATTCTAGGAGTGAGCTTTTATCATGCCACCGCAAGCATCCACGAACTACTGACAGAGAATCACCAGCTCAACAAAGCGTTGCGTAACCTCACCCGTGAAGAGCAAATCGGCTACGCGATTCTAGAATCACAAACGCGCAACGATCTGGGCGAATTAGAAAGCGTTGTGCGCTTCGTTCAAACCGCTGCCAATGAACCCAGGACGCTAGTCTCGGAGCAACGCTTCACCGTCAGCGGCGACCTCGTTCACTTCGATGCCTTGATCGTAAAGTTCAACAACGAATACGTTAAGGACGGCACCGAGCGCGCCCTGTATTTATGGCGACGCATCTATGGAGAAACGACCAAGCCCGCCAATGGCGAAGCGATCGAAATTACCGGCACTGTACCTGAGCGCTACTACACGATCACCGAATCCCTTGATTTGAAGGATCGGAACATCTTTTGGAACGCTATTTGGGAGCTCGCCAACGAACCCAACCGCTTGAGCCAATACGGCATCCAAGCTGTGTTTGGTAATGCCATCTACACTCGCATGCAACTTGGCAAGGTTTACCTATTTAAAATCAGTGCGACTGGGCAAATCTACCCAGAAATAGTGGATACGTATTAATCGTCATTGATCGGCAGCAATTATTTTCGGTGGGGCAACAGGACGCACATGGCCTGCGAAGATACGTTGATAAATTTCGTTTTTCGGCAGCTTAACCTGCTTGATATCAAAATTATTATCCTGCACGTGGTACGGGCCATAACGATAACTGGCAGCCAACAACGGGTAGCTGAAGGAATCACGTGACTTCAAGTAGTCGCGACAATAGGCTAAATAATCGATCCCGATTCGGAGACTAGTTTGCCACTCCCATGCTAAACGATAGGACTCATCCGTCACTTCGTTCCACGCCGGACGGGTGATCTGCATTATGCCACGTGCGACAGAACTGCGTGCCTTGGGATTCAACCCACTCTCGGCCCAAGCCAAGGCATAGACAAACTCCGGATCCAAGTCTGCCTGGTTGGCAAGCTCATACACCACAGACCATACAGCTGCGGGTGATACCTGCTCTTGAGGTGAACTGTATTTCTGCGTGAGAAATATTGCCAACACCCCCATCGCCACACCGAGGACCACAGCAAGCCGAATAATTAGACGCTCGTCACGATGGTAATGATGGTCGATCTGCATTTGTAAGAGTAAAGCATACCCCACTAAAACTAACAAAGCAAAGAATAACTTATACTTATATCTCTAGGCGGTGAATCAGCATGCTTTTTGCAGGGTCAGTCGCCGTGCTTAGCTCATCGAAAGCAGCAATTCGCACACATGAAATCGTCTCTCCTGACTGGCGAAACTCCTCTAAAATCTATCGCCGAAAGCGGCGGTTTGCTAGTGAATTAGGCGGCGCGTTTAATGCAGCCGCATTACGGACATTGCACCCAGGTCGAAAACGCATGACTTGATCAAAGGCTTCTGGCAATTCAGATTCCGCCTTAAAATCATGCATCTTGCCTTGATAGGGATAACGCATTGAAGTCTCTGCAGAATGAAGCATCATCCGTTTTTCACCGGTTTCGATTGCCACTTCTTTATTGAAACCAAAGCTACCATAGGTGCGGTCACCGACAACCGGATGACGATGATTCTTACATTGCACACGAAGTTGATGCGTTCGCCCAGTCAGTGGCATCAATCGAAGCAGTGCGATCGGAAATCCACCCGTCACGGTTTTGGCGACTTGATAACGGGTCTTTGCAGGGATTCTTTGCCCACCTTTAATTAGTTTTTTACCGCGATACACATCTTTCCTCAAATTATCACTCCAAGAACCTGCCGGCACCGAAGGTACGCGTTTCACCAACGCATAGTAGACTTTAGTTACCTGATGAGTGGAAAACCGCTGCTTAATCGTGGTGTTAATATCCTCGTTAAGCGCAAGTAGTATCACGCCTGATGTCGGCGAATCGAGACGATTAATCAGCCATGCTCGATGCTTCACGTCACCGACTTGCCAAGTGTAAACCTCGCCGTCGTAGTCGTAACTAGCCTGCAGCAACGAACGCATTGTCTCACCATCATTATTCGGATGCGACATCAGCCCGGCAGGCTTATCCAGCGCGACCAAACCATGCTGATTTGATGTGATCAAACGAACCCCGGAGCCGAGTGGTAGGTCACTGACTTGAGTTATCTGTTGAAGCGAATTCATCGAGTAAAATTTTAAGTGTGACGACGTAAAACAAGATCACAATATTTTTTAGCGATAATGAAAGACTACTTCTAACGTTTGCTCTTGGCCAAAGACCATAAGCATCTCTTTGGTCCATGAGCGAAACGGGGAGCGCTTTGTCAGCGCGGTCTGACAGATCAAGGTGGCGATCTGACTGGCAGTAGTATGCAACACTTCTACATCGTGTATCACGCCATCTGCGGTAATACGAAAGCGTACTACCACACGAGTAGACGTATCAATCGGTTGGAAGAACTCGATTTCTTGATACCACCCAGCCTGAAGTGCAGCGTAGAACTGCTGTTGATATTCCCCGAACTCGCTGAAGCTTGCATCAATCGCCAGTGCACCACGTCGACTAGCGGAACCATCTGAGCGCATTACGGGACCATGAATCAGATCTGGTGAGAGAGTCGGTCGCGGCCGCGGCATTGGCTGGGCATCAGGCGCACCACCGCTGCCACCCGCCTCAAGTTGTTGCTGGATTGTTTGCGGCTGTGGCCGATAGAGGTTGATCGCTAGCTCAGGGTCTGAAATCTCAACCATGTCTTTGCCAGCGCCGAGCGTCTTTAGGCGACTACCAGAGCCATCGACGGTGATCGGCTGTGGTTGAATAAAGTCTGGAGCTGGCAGTGGCACTACCTGCGGCGTTATCTGCGCTGCTGGCGCCCTGTTCTTAGCACCATCCAGGCCCTCGCCTTCGCCTAGCGGCGCAGCGGCAACATATATACCGGGAGTCAGTGGTACTGCCGGTACCATCGTCCCTTGAATGATTTTTTGCGAATACTCCTCACCGTCAACCTTTGGTACGTCTAGTAATGCTTCCTTGAGGCTTTGATCAGAGGCTTGTTGCGCGCGGAAGGAATATTGATCCTTACGATCTGGCTCATTTTCTGGCACCTCAGGATTCGCTTCGACGAATTTAAGCTCATCAGCTGTGAGTGGTTCAGGCGGTAGCAATATAATTTCGAGCGGCTCATCTTGCACATTTAGTGCAGCGCTAGACATCAGCAACTTATCCGGCACGACCACGAGCAGAGTGATGTGCAGCAGCAACGCAATCATTAGAGCTGCAGCGGACGACCACCATTGCTCCCGCCTCGCTTGTTTAAACGGATTTTCGAGCCGTAGTGTTGTAGATGCCTGAGCCAAAGTATATCTAGTCAATCAGCTTTAAACTCGAAAATCAAAGCCGAGTTCAAATAGCCGCGCCTCGAGAGCTTGAATCGGTAGCCCCATGACATTTTCAACAGAACCTTCGACTGCCTCAACAATCATCTCACGCCCAGTCTGAATGCCATAGGCACCGGCCTTGTCGAGCGGGTCGACGCATTGAAAATAAGCACTAATAGTCGCATCGTCCAAAGTCTTGAAATGCACTTGGCTGGCTTCGACAAAATCATCGCTCAGCCCACCGGCCTGCCATCGCAATGCGATTGAGGTATACACAGTGTGTGGACGCCCGGAGAGCTGCTGCAGCATCGAACGCGCATCATCTAAATCGACCGGCTTATTCAGCACAATACCATCGAACGCCACCGTGGTATCTGAACCAAGTACTAGTGCACCTGGAAAATCCGTCGTTAAGGCATCTGCCTTTAATCCGGCATTGTGCAATACCATCTGAGCGGGACCATCGTCGGCTGAATTATACTCGACGATATCGGCTGGACAAATTCGAAACCGAAGCCCAATGCGCTCGAGTAATTCACTGCGTCGAGGCGACGCCGAGGCTAGGATAAGTTCTAGTGGATGTGAGTCAGATCGATTCATGTGCTAAAGTGTACAGCAAAAAATTCTTAAAAAGATCAATCCCAGACCGTTTCCACTGCTCCGATTGCCCGTGCATAAGCCAAGCGGCTGACACCGTACAAATACACGGAGTTGAGATGACTACGCTCCGCATCGGCGAGACGCTGTTGCGCATCAATTAGTTCACGATTATCCGCCAACCCCTCTCGGTAACGGAGCTCAGCCTGTTCGACCTCATCAAGTCCAAGGTCGATTTCTTTACGTACGAGCCCCATCTGCTTAAAACGTGAATGCATATCAAACATCGCGGTTCTAAATTCACTCTCAATTCGTTTATCCAGCACCCGCATTTCATAACTCGCTTGCCGCGCCACTGCCGCAGTTTCACGCTTTTCTGATTCGATTCGAAAACCATCAAAGATCGGCACCGAGGCTCGCACACCGATGAGCCATGCCTCATTATAATTACTGGAAAAAGCTTGATCTGAGTCATAGCCCCAATCACCAAACAGCTCGACACTGGGCAAACGTTGCCACGATGCCGCTTTGCGCGCCAACAAGGCTTGCTCGAGGCGCTTCTTCTGCCCAGCCAACTCTGGACGTAAAGCGATCAAAGCGCTTCCCTTAATTTTATAGTCATCCATAGGCGGGGGCGCTTTCAGCACATTCATAATCGAACCATCCAATTTCAATTCAAAATCTAGGTCCAAATCAAGCAACGCTTTCAAACGTAATATAGATGTCTCGGCATTGGTTTCAGCAATCAATAAGTCCCGATCATCTTCCAGGACACGAGCCTTGGCACGTGTCACATCAATTTTAATACCAGCTCCAGCTGAAAGTTGATCTTGAGCTAATTTTAACAAACGTTGGCTTCGCTCAATATTACCCTCGACGATTCTAATTCGGTTTAAATCTCGAACTTGTGTAATATAAAGCTGCACCGCTTGGTCCAAAATATCTTGAACCGCTACTTCGTAATTCATTGTCGAAATCGTATGCTCTAACTCAGCAATCCGATAACGTGCATATTTTTTAGCGTCAAACAGAGTTTGTGTTCCTTCGACTCTGGTCCCGAAGGAATTGAACGGCGGCGACTCAAAATCATCTCCCGCAAAGCCACGACCGAATTGCTGCCGCGTCTGCGAAGCGGCGAGCGTTATTTGCGGTAACAATGCAGCCCGTTGCTGAAAACTATTCTCCAGCGCAAGTCGCACCGTGTCTTTCTCAAACAAAACTTGAGGATTGGTATCCTTAATTAACTGATACATTGCATCCAAGGTTAGCACTGGAGCCACGAAGGTAACTTTATCAGTCAGAATCGAGACGACCTCGACCTTCGTACTATTTTTTTGTGCATGCGCAACAATCAGCGCGAAGAAGGAAACGTATAGTAATACACTGAAAATCTTGAGTTCTCTAGACATCGGAAAATAGTCGTCGCAACGAATCGTAAATATTATAAAATTGTGACTATCTTCGCGGGTCACATATTTGCAAGTCGCCAGTTCAAACCATTGTTTTAAAATACACTATGTATATAGGGATCGCACAAATTAACACGACCGTCGGCGACTTAGCCGGCAATCGCACACTCATACTCAATGCCTATCGAGCGCTGGTCGCTGAAGGTGCCGACTTGATCCTCTTCCCCGAGCTTGCGATCTGCGGCTATCCACCCCGCGACCTACTGTTTAAAAGTTGCTTTGTCAGCGACATTGAATCGACACTTAAGTCCATCGCCGCAGAGATCGGTACTGTTCCCGCAATTATCGGCACCGTCGAAGCTCGAAGTCCTGACGCAGCCGGTCGCCCTTTTTACAATGCGGCGGCTTGGTGTGAAAACGGCGTCATCCAAGCCATTGCACGCAAATGCCTACTACCAAGCTACGATGTGTTCGATGAGGATCGCTATTTTGAACCCGCACTGGCACCCGTCATTCATGAGTGGCAAGGTAAGCGTATTGGCATCACCATTTGCGAAGATATATGGACAGCACCCGCGGTGTCCAGCAAGCGCCGCTACAATGTCGATCCACTCACGACATTCGCTGAAAGAGGCATCGACTTGTTACTGAATCTATCCGCCAGCCCATGGCATGACGGCAAAAACGAAGCCCGCGAGCCACTCCTGCAATTTGCCGCCGATCGCTGCAATTGCCCGGCCGTGTATTGTAACGCAGTGGGCGGCAACGATGAGCTTATTTTCGACGGCGGCAGCCTCGTCGCACATCCACTACGCGGCTTGATCGCGGGCATGGCAGGCTTTCGCGCGGAAAATCGCGTGATCGATATCGACGCACCGAACGCAAGCGTAGTCTCCGAATACTTCAACCTCAAAGGCAACGCCGCTACCCAAGATGCACTTGTGCTCGGCTTGCGTGACTACGCCCACAAGAGCGGCTTCAAAAAAGCTCTTATCGGTCTCAGTGGGGGAATAGACTCGGCCGTCGTCGCAGCCATCGCCGCCGAAGCCTTTGGCCCTGAAAACGTGATCGGTATCGCCCTGCCCTCCGCAATTTCTAGTCGACATAGTCGCGACGACGCTGCAGCGCTGGCGAAAAACCTTGGCATCGAATATCACGAAGTCCCGATTGCCGACACCGTCAACGCCGCAGAAACTGCACTCGGACCCCTCTTTCAAGGCCGCAAAGTCGACGTCACTGAGGAAAATATCCAAGCCCGTGCCCGTGGCGTGCTACTCATGGCGATGTCCAACAAGTTCGGCGCACTACTCCTGACAACTGGAAACAAGAGCGAGATCTCCGTAGGCTATTGCACGCTGTATGGCGATATGTGTGGCGGACTCGCGGTGATTTCTGATCTACCTAAAATGAAAGTCTACGCACTTGCGCGTCATATTAACCTTGCGCGTGAACTCATACCATTGAACACCATCGACAAACCACCATCGGCTGAACTGCGCCCCGATCAGAAGGACGAGGATTCACTGCCGCCGTATCCGACGCTCGACGGCATCCTACGACTGTACGTCGAAGAAGGCCTCTCCTCCGCTGAAATTATCGAGCGCGGCTACGAGCAAGGAGTCGTACATGACATCATCCGCAAAGTGGATCTAAACGAATACAAGCGCAAGCAAGCCGCACCAGGCCTCAAAACTACACCACTCGCCTTCGGCGTCGGTCGTCGAATCCCAATTGTGCAAAAATACATCAGTTAGGCACGATGTTGGTTGAAAGTTGTTGGTTGAGCGTTGAATATACGGTCAATGGACAAACTGCAACAACCCACTAACCACTCGCAACGTTCAACGCAATTATTCGAACGCGCCAAGCAACTCATTCCTGGCGGCGTCAATTCTCCAGTACGGGCTTTCCGCTCTGTAGGCGGTGCTCCCTTTTTTACTGAACGTGCTGACGGCGCACACCTCTACACCGCCGACGGTAAAGACCTGATCGACTTCGTCTGCACTTGGGGCCCTGCCATTCATGGCCACAATGATCCCGATATACGCGCGGCCATCAGTCTGGCACTGAAGAAAGGCACCAGTTTCGGCACGCCGAATCCTTACGAAGTCGAAATGGCAGAATGCATCGTCGACATGGTGCCTTCGGTCGAAAAAGTCCGGATGTGCAATAGCGGCACTGAAGCGACCATGTCTACTATTCGCCTTGCGCGTGGATACACTAAGCGTGACAAAATCATCAAGTTTGCGGGTTGCTACCACGGCCACGTCGACTCGCTGCTAGTCAAGGCAGGCTCCGGCGCCCTAACACTGGGCCACCCTGATAGCGCAGGCATTCCAGCTAGCTTGGCCGCCGAAACCATCGTAGTAGACTACAACGATGCCGATGGGGTCCGTGCTGCGTTTCACAATCACAAAGACGAGATCGCTGCCCTCATCGTCGAGCCTTTCCCAGCTAACTGCGGCTTCATTTTGCCCGATCCAGGCTTTCTTGCGCTGCTACGTGACCTTTGCAACGAGAACGACACCGTGTTGATCTTTGACGAAGTGATGACTGGCTTTCGACTCGCCCCTGGTGGCGTGCAAGAGCGCGTCGGCATCGCGCCAGACCTCACTGCGCTGGGCAAAATCATCGGCGGGGGGCTCCCAGTCGGTGCCTTCGGCGGTAAAGCTGAAATAATGAATCAACTTGCCCCTCTCGGCCCAGTCTATCAAGCAGGCACACTGAGCGGCAATCCGCTAGCGATGGCCGCCGGTATCGCCGCGCTGAAAAAGCTAAAGACCGACAACCCTTATCCCGCGTTTGAGACCATGGGCACTATGATTCGCGATGCGATGATCAACGCTGCTATTGAAAAAGGCTTGCCACTACAACTACCACAAGTCGGCTCAATGTTTGCTCTCTTTTTTAGCGAATCTCCGGTGCGCAACTACAACGACGCGACCAGCAGCGAGACGCAGCTATTTAACAAACTATTTCACTATGCGCTTGAAAATGGCGTTTATTTGCCGCCGTCTGGCTACGAAACCTGCTTTATTAGCACAGCCCACAACGGCAAGGACATCGAGCGCGCCGCCGAAGTGTTGGCCGCTGGGATCAAGGCAATGTAATGAATCCGTGACACAACTGGTGATCGACTAACTCTAGGACTTACCGGTCGAGTCACGAATGTATTTCCATTTTCGATGATCACCGTCTAGCAAACGCGCCCTGCTAGAGGCACACAAAAAAGCGGGGCTCATTTCTGAGCCCCGCGAAAGTTTATAGTATGACTAACAGTCTACCAGCCACCACGACCACCACGATCGCCGCCGCCGTTGCCACCGCGTCCGCCACGATCATTGCCACCGCGTCCGCCACGATCATTGCCACGGCCGCCGCCGCCATAACCGCCGCCGTTGCCGCCGCGACCACCGCCGCCGTAACCGCCGCCGTTGCCGCCGCGACCACCGCCGCCGTAACCACCGCCGCCACTTGGACGTTCTTCGCGAGGACGAGCTTCATTGATCGCAAGATTACGGCCCATGAAATCTGCACCGTTAAGCGCTTCAATAGCTGCATCCATTGCAGACTTCTCTGCCATAGTAACAAATGCGAAGCCACGAGGGCGACCAGATTCACGATCTTTTACGATGAAAACATCGCTAACTGCACCATGAGCTTCGAAAAGCGCTTGGAGTTCTTCTTGAGTTACATCGTAGGACAAATTGCCTACATACATTTTTGCATCCATTATGTGTTCCTTTTCTTTACTTTATTTGGGCTATCCCACTGCTTCTTTGCTCTTGAGTGTCCGCTTTCGGACTGGATCACCTAACTGAATACTTTCGTCTCACCCTGATGACTACCCACGCTCTGAATGTTAACATGTGTTCTAGTCGCTCATCGTTATCGACTAATCCAAAGAAATAGCAAGTAACAAATAGAGTCGTCCCAGAATAGCCAAATTCGTCGCTCACCCCAATGAATAAGTGACTTAAGCATGTCACCAACGAAGTCATAGCACAATAAACTAACGCTTAAAAAATATAACTATATATAAGCGCTACGTAAGAAACATCAACACGCTTACGATGCGAACCGCTATGCTCCAGCCTTCACATCTTCGAAAGCTTGTACCGCACACTTCGCACAGGTCTCACGGATACTGGCAAAAAAGTCATTACCCTTGTCATCGACCAGAATATAAGCAGGGAAATCTTCGACTTCGATTTGCCAAATCGCTTCCATGCCTAGTTCAGGATACTCCAGCACTTCGACCTGCTTGATATTATACTCAGCCAACAACGCAGCTGGCCCACCAATCGAACCAAGATAAAACCCGCCATGCTTCTGACAGGCATCGGTGACTTGCTGCGACCGATTACCCTTGGCCAACATGATCATTGAGCCGCCCTCAGCTTGAAACGGCGCCACATACGAGTCCATTCGACCCGCAGTGGTCGGTCCAAACGAACCAGATGGCTTCCCGGCAGGTGTCTTTGCTGGACCAGCATAATAAACAGGGTGATTCTTGATATAGTCTGGCAAGCCTTCACCGCGATCAATGCGCTCCTGCAATTTGGCATGTGCGCTGTCACGCGCCACGACGATCGTCCCCGATAGTGAAAGCGGCGTCGTTACCGGATATTTGCTGAGCTCAGCAAGGATGTCTACCATCGGACGATTCAAGTCGATCTTCACTGATTCCTTCGGCTTCGCGATTTCGGCAGAGTCAGGAATGAAGCGCCCTGGATTGTCTTCCAACTTCTCAAGCCAGACGCCGTCCTTATCGATGCGCGCCTTGATATTACGATCGGCCGAGCAAGAGACGCCGATACCGACGGGGCACGACGCCCCGTGACGTGGCAAGCGCACCACGCGTACATCGAGCGCAAAATATTTACCGCCAAACTGCGCGCCGTAGCCCATCTTACGGGTGTAGCCGAGCAGCTTCGCTTCGAGCTCTAGATCGCGAAATGCCTGACCATGCTCATTTCCTGCGGTCGGCAACTCGTCGTAGTATTTAGTCGAAGCCAGCTTCACGGTCTTCATAGTGGTTTCCGCAGACGTACCACCAATCACGATCGCAATGTGATACGGTGGGCAGGCTGAGGTACCGAGCGTGCCCATCTTCTCAATACAGAATTTCTCTAAATTTGCTGGATTTAGCAATGCTTTGGTCTCTTGGAAGAGGAAAGTTTTGTTGGCCGACCCCCCACCCTTGGCAACAAACAGGAAGTCATACGAATCACCATCGGTCGCTAAAAGATCGATTTGCGCAGGCAAGTTACAGCCAGTGTTCTTCTCCTCATACATCGAGAGCGGCACGGTCTGCGAGTAACGCAGGTTTTCCTTGGTGTAAGTATTGTAAACACCTTGAGAGAGTGCGGACTCATCCTGACCACCGGTCCAGACGCGTTGGCCCTTCTGACCGAGGATAATCGCAGTGCCAGTATCTTGGCAGAACGGCAACACACCGTGCGCCGCGACTTCTGCATTGCGCAACATCGTCAACGCAATCGTGCGATCATTCTCAGTCGCTTCAGGATCATCCAAAATCGCAGCAACTTTCTCAAGGTGCTCAGTACGCAACTTAAAGGAGATCTCTTTCATCGCAGTTTCCGCGAGATAGGTCAGTGCTTCTGGCGCAACCTTCAGGATCGACTCACCGTCGAAATCGACAGTTTTGACAAACTCATCAGTCAACAGACGATAATCAGTCTGATCCTTGCCGAGTGGAAATTGCTTTTGATAATGAAATGGAGGCGGTGGTTTAGCCATGGTTATTCTCTACTGATGGAAGGCCCTAGGATTTGTTTCAGCTTTAGTGATTGGTAAGACTACAAATGAATTAAAACACGCCAGCGCAGCGATGCAATCCCCAGTCTGATTCTTCTAAGATCAATCTATACAGAGAATCGGCAAAGCCGTTTCGACTCGTTGCGGCAAAACACTACTACCCTAAACCGAGCTCAGCAATTCAGCCAGTGCCAACTTATCCGCCTTACGATCCGTCGGTACCTCGAGCACACGCACGCCACTGGTCGGCAACACAGAGATCGCGGCAACCAGCGAACCCCAATCCTGAACTCGTTGATGAGCGACGCCGTATGCCTGGCACAGCGTGTCTAGCTGCACTGTTTGCGGGGTGGTGAAAAACTGCTCAAAAACCGTCCCCATCGACGCAACTGGCAAGTGCTCAAAAATCCCGCCACCGTCATTATTCACCAGCACCACGGTTAAGCTGCCCTGCAACTGCGCGGCGGCCAGTAATCCGTTCGAATCATGCAAGAAAGCCAGATCGCCAGTCAATAAGACCGCTGCATTTCCACGATGCGCCATCCCCAGCGCAGTGCTTAGCGTACCGTCGATCCCATTGGCACCACGGTTCGAGTGGGTTGAATAGGCGCGACTGCCCGCGTTCCAGAAATACTCGGCGTAACGCACACTCATGCTATTCGCGATGAAGGTCGGCGTGCCGATCGGTAGATACCGCGACAGTAACCAAGCCACTTTGCCCTCAAACAATGAGTTCATCGCTTCGAATTTTGAATCCAACGCCGCCACTGTTTGTTGCTCAATGTCTACCCATGACTGCATCCAAGCCGCATCAACGGTCTGATGATGTAGCGCCTCGGCCAACACCTGCACCTCGCCATACAAAGGTGTTGCGACTCGATGCAACGGATCCGTATTCACTGGGCGATCCGACAACAGAAACGACACTGAATCGGTCTGCTCGAGCCATGCGCGCAACACTTTACTGGTGGGCAACTGGCCGATTTGCAAAATCGCCGTCGGACTTAAATCTGCAGCCACTTCAGACTTTCTCAAAAATGTATCATAATGGCAAATCAATGCCTGATTCTCACCAGTATGACCACGCAACGGGTTCAACACATCGCTCAATACTGGCCAGCCCAACTTATGCGAAAGCATCGCCATCGCATCCGCAAAGGCATCGCCCCCCTCGCGCGGATTCATC
>Ga0066605_10000850_pt1 | contig 20290 bp, 15 predicted proteins | sample SaaInlLV_DNA_10m_FD_60385 | JGI IMG/M metagenome (GOLD analysis project Ga0066605, IMG submission 60385) | Marine microbial communities from expanding oxygen minimum zones in the Saanich Inlet - SI075_LV_DNA_10m | ecosystem: Environmental > Aquatic > Marine > Unclassified | place: British... | reverse complement strand
TCACCCCCTTCTGCTTCTAGACAATTCACCAATCTACTCAAATAAATCTTACTAGGGTTTGCATTGTAAAGCGACTCATAATATGCTCTCGCCTTCTCGAACTCCCCCTGAGCGTAATAATGTTCAGCGAGTTTAATATCTGAATCAACCTGTGCAAAACATGGCCCAAGAACAAGTAAAAAAACGATAATGAAATGAAGCCTCACTCTATTGACATGATTTGTTCGACAAAAGAAACGAGAAAGTTATGCTCGTTATTATATATATCAAAAGCCTCAGTTCTTGTTTTTTGATAATCCTCCAGAAGTAATTTTATTTGACCACACTTTTTGGTTTCAAGTAAAATATATTCATCATACTTATCTCGTGCACCAAAGCCATTCTCTACATCCTGAAACAAGAGCTGGAGCTGCGTAACCTCCTCTGTAATAGCATTACTCAATTTGGTGCCCACGTTTCCTAAAGGAACTAGCATTCTTCTCATTCTTTTATAATTATCCACCCTTCGACCGAAAGCTAAATTCACAGTATCAGAATGGTAATTTTGTTTTAGACTTCTTTCTAAATCACTCGTGCGTTGTTGCATTTCAAACAATGAATCAACCTTGATAGTTTCAAATGTTTCCCTTGTCGTTAAAAGTGCAGATTCAAGTGTTTTAATTGTACCAAGGTGTGCTTCTTTTTCTAAATCAGAACAAGAAAAAGTGACAAGGACCAATAAAAAAAGCACTTTGTTCATAGATAAATTAGGTGTTATTCGTGATCGTTTTGAACCCTGTGTAACGCGTAAGACACTCAGGGATGCTAATCCCGTTTGGCCCTTGATTGTTTTCAAGAAGCGCTGCCATTATTCTCGGAAGTGCCAAAGCCGAACCATTTAGCGTGTGACATAACCTTGATTTTTTATTTTCGTCTTTATAACGCAACTTTAGTCGATTTGACTGAAAGGTATCGAATCGTGATACAGAACTTACCTCTAACCATTTTTCTTGGGCTGCGGAATAAACCTCAAAGTCATAAGTTATGGCAGCGGCAAAACCAGTATCTCCACCACAAAGTCTCAATACTCGATACTGTAAACCTAAAGATTCTAGAAGGTGCTTCACATGGCTGAGCATTTCCTGAAGCGCCGTTTCAGCATTTTCGGGCGTTTCAATTCTTACAATCTCAACTTTTTCAAATTGATGCAATCTGTTTAATCCACGTACGTCTTTACCATAAGAACCTGCTTCTCTTCGAAAACAAGGCGTATGACCAGTAAGTTTAATTGAAAAATTAGCATCTGGCAACAGTACACCTCGATATATATTTGTTAAAGGTACCTCAGCTGTTGGAATCATGTAAAGATCGTCAGCGGGCATATAGTACATTTGACCTTCTTTATCTGGAAGTTGACCTGTTCCCTTGCCACTTTCTTCGTTGACCATTAATGGAGATACATATTCCTCATACCCAGCATTTGCGGCTTCGTCTAAGAAGTAAGAAACCAAAGCTCTCTGGAGCCTTGCGCCCTGACCCCGATAAAACGGAAAACCTGCTCCAGTTACTTTAACGCCAAGCTCAAAATCTATTAATCCGTATGTCTTTGCCAAATCCCAATGCGGAATTGCGGCAGTATCCTTTGATGGACTCGTGCCTTTTTCCTCTATGATCTCATTTGCCGATTCATCTTTACCCTTAGGAACCTCTGTCGTGCAAACATTAGGAAGTGAAAACAGCAAAGACTGTATGTTGTTTTCCAATTCTTCTTCGATTTTTTTTACAGCCTGAACCGAGGTTTTGAGTTCCGCTGTTTTAGTTTTAAGCTCCTGGGCTTCCGCTTGCTTTCCCGTGCTAAATAACTGTCCTATTTTTTTAGATATCGTATTGAGTTCTGCTTCTAGATTTTGAAGCGCTGTCTTTTGAGACCTCCACTCTTGGTCAAGCGTCAAAATCTGTGTGACCTCTTTTGTCGCATCAATGTTTCTTTTTAGAAGGCCTTCAAGAACTTCCTCTTTACGCTCTCTGATGCGCTGAATTTCAATCATGATTGGTAATTATAGTCAACAAAATTAATCAATTGACCTCATAAAGAAACGCCTCTTGATACATAAAGCAGATTAAGGCGTTCTTTAGCATGTTAAAAATGGTTAACTTTTCTTTTGCAATGACTTGATTTTATTTAGATTCGTTGCATCTGATGAGAACAAAACAAATCAATCTTGCGGTTATTCTGCTTGCATTATCAATGCTGAGTCTTTTAATTGTTCAATCCTTTCAACTTTACAGTAAATATTACCAAAAGAAAAAAGAACTCTCGTCTGAAATTATTGCCTTCCAAAATCAAATTGCATACAAGCACGAAAAAGCAGAAGACTACAGGCGGTACATGCAAATCATCAATCAAGATTTCAGTTTGCAATATCAGGATATTTTAAAATCTGAATTTCAATCTTTAACCTCCTCTAATGCCTCTGTAAGTGTTAGTGATACTCTCATCTTGAGTAATGGAAAAAAAGAAAAATATTTAGTCATTCGGGGCCAAGCATATGACTCACTTACAGGTTTAACAACCGAGCAAAAAGTTTTAGCTAAAAATTATCAAGAAATAAAAGATGTTTTTAGTTCTGGGTCGGGAATGATTCCTGGACGGGACTCTTCAAGTTTGTCTCTTCAACTAAACCAACAGGCGGTACAACAAATCTTTAAAAAAGCGAAATACATAAACGACATGATGCTTGAAGCGTTTAAAGACAATGTATTAAAAAGCCCTCAAGAAAGAATTGACGCTATTTTTTTAGACTCTATTATTTCTTTTGAAATCAAGAAAGAAAGGCTTCCAAAAACCTTTACTTTTTGCATCTTTGATTCAAACAACAACCCTGTACCATTTCAAGAGGCCTCGAATAAATATAAAGAAACCAAAACCAACAAAACCTTTGAAAAGGTAAAACTTTTTCCAAGTAACCCAATAAATCAGTCCTTATACCTTCAACTTAACTTTCCAAAACAAAATCAATTTTTACTAAATGAAATGAAAGGAGCTATTATTGTTTCTGTTTTAGTTGTGTGTATTGTATTGGCTGCTCTCGTTTTTATGATTAAAACCATCGTTGAACAGAAAAAGTTGTCAGAACTAAAAGCCGGTCTTGTTTCAAATATGACACATGAATTTAAAACGCCAATATCCACAATAGCTCTTGCTTGTGAGGCATTGAAAGACCCTGATGTTGTCGGCGTTGAGAAAGCCGCTCAAATCGAACCCTACCTCAACATGATACATCAAGAGAATAAAAGACTTGAAAACTTAGTAGAAAACATTCTCCAAAACTCCTTACTTGACCGGAAGGATCAAATATGGGAAGGGGGTACAATTTCCATTATACCGCTTTGTGAAAAGATTGTGAGTAATGCAAAATTTAGAGTGGTCGCTGAAAAATATAATATTGCTTTTACCTACAATGATAGCGCCATCCAAATTCAAGCTAAAGAATCCCACATTAGAAGTGTTGTGGCAAACCTCTTGGATAATGCTATTAAATACAGTCCAGAACCCGCAGAAATAAAACTAGATATAAAACAAAATAGGGAGGATGTCGTTCTCACATTCTCAGATAAGGGTATAGGAATAAACAAAGAACACCTTCCTAAAATATTTGACAATTTATACCGTGTGCCTACAGGAAACATTCATGATGTTAAAGGCTTTGGTTTAGGTTTAAATTATGTAAAAAAAGTCTGCGATGGTTATGGCTGGCGCCTCGATGTAAAGAGCACCTTTGGAAAGGGTACGACTTTTGAGATTAAAATTAACAGATGAAAGACGCGAAAATAAAAATACTACTAGCTGAAGATGATGATAATCTTGGTCAATTGCTGTGGACCTATTTAAAAAACAAAGGTTTTGATGTTGTGCTGGCAAAAAACGGAAAGCAAGCCTATCACTTGTTCAACGATCCAAAAAACAACTTTGAATTTATGATTTTAGATGTCATGATGCCAGAAATGGACGGGTTTACTTTGGCTAAAGAAGTGCGAGAATTAGATAAAAAGATTCCTATTCTTTTCCTAACAGCAAAAGCAATGAGTGATGATAAGCTTAAAGGCTTTGAGATCGGTGCTGACGACTATTTAACAAAGCCTTTCTCAATGGAAGAGTTGCTGGCTCGAATGAAGGCCATTTTGAATAGAACACAAACGAAAGAAAAAAATGTTGGGCAAAAAATAAAGGTCGGTGCAATCGCATATGAACCTGAACTCAGAATCCTTCACCTTTCAGAGGGTCCTAAAAAACTTACTACTAAAGAAAACCTACTGCTCAGGTTGCTTGTAAAAAATCAAAATGAACTTCTAGATAGACAAGCCGCTTTACGAGCTGTTTGGGGCGATGATAATTATTTTAATGGGAGAAGTATGGATGTCTACATCGCCAAATTACGTAAATTGCTAAAGGAAGATGCTAATATTGAAATCATGAATGTACATGGTATCGGTTTTAAGCTACTGATCAAGCAATAATATGCAAAGAATCTTTTTTTCCAATTTGATTTTGATGATTCTCCTGAATCTTCTTATCAAGCCTATTGCGCTGTTTGGAATTGACGCCACAGTTCAAAACAGGGTGGGTCCTGAAAATTATGGCCTTTACTTTTCGTTACTCAACCTGTCTGTTCTTTTTAACACACTTCTTGATTTAGGGATAAATAATTTCACCACAAAAAACCTAGCACAGGATCCAGAAAAGATTAAAAAATATTTCGGAAAAGTTTTTTCGTTTCGATTAGTCTTGTTTACCTTTTATTCAATTTTCACCTTCGGGTTGGCGCTGTTTTTAGGGTATTCAGGAAGGCCCTTATACTTGTTAAGTTTTCTAATTCTAAACCAGTTTTTGGTGCTGAGTATTGCATACTTGCGAAGTCATTTTGCTGGTTTTCATTTTTTTAAAACCGATGCGTTTATATCTATATTAGACCGCTTTCTTCTCATCATCGTTGGAGGGATATGGCTCTTCTCGTCATTCACACCATCGGTTATTAAAATTGAAGTCTTTATTTGGATTCAAACATTTTGTTATGCTACCACGCTTCTCATTGGTTTAATTATACTGCTTAAGCATCTTGAAAGGCCTTATCTGCAATGGGATCTCGTATTTGGAATTGGACTCATTAAAAAAAGTTGGCCTTATGCATTATTGATTGTACTTATGTTATTGTATACAAGAATTGATGGGGTTATGCTCGAAAGAATTCATCCAAATGGTGCTTATGAGGCCGGGGTTTATGCCCAAGGATTTCGATTGTTAGATGCCCTGTTTATGTTTGGGATGATTTTCGCAGGTTTGCTTTTCCCCATCTTTTCAAGACAGCTTAAAATTTCATTAACCCTTGTTTTAGAACTTGTGAAAGCGTCCGCCAACCTTCTTCTGGGCGGAGCCATAATTATTATTTTCGTCACTGTTTTCAATGCCGCACTTATTTTAGGTTGGATTTATAATGACATACAAAATGCTATTGGTCCATTTCAATTTTTAATGCTTGGGTTCTTTCCTATTGGGATGAATTTTATATTTGGCACGTTGTTGACTGCTAATGGGAATCTTAGAGTATTAAATAGTATTTCTGCAATCGGTATTCTTGCAAACATTACAATAAACCTCATTTTAATCCCAGAGTATGGCGCACTTGGCGCTGCGATCGCAACTTTTACTACACAGGGCGTAACAGCCATCGCACAGTTCTTCTATTGTGTATATAAATTTGAAATTCCAAAAAAAACCACTGGTATTATTAAACTGGGGGGGTTAACAGCTGGGTTATTTATCGTTAGTTCGATTTTTGAAAATTCAGCAAATTTAATGCTGATGCAGATTGTTGCTGGTTGTATTCTCCTTTTCGGGTTGTCTCTTATTGACCTTCAAGCAATAAAGAAACTAATTCTCTCTTCAGACAAAATCAAATAAATTCTTAAAATATAAGTTTTACTTGTGTTTATATGTTCTATTTTCGTAATCGCAAAAGAAATCTATGGAAAATCAAGAGTTAAATTTGAATGAAGAACGAGAAAAATTATTGGCCTTTTTATTTAGAAGACGCAAGGTTGTAATTGGTTTTACATTACTTGTAAGCATTGCCGCATATAGCCTTTCATTCCTTATTACACCATTGTTTCTATCCACTGCGATTGTTTTTCCATCCAAATCAAGCTCAGTTTCCTTTTATGAATCAAGAAACGTTAAAGCCTCGTCAATGGATTTCGGGGAAGAAGACCAAGCGGAGCAATTGGTTCAAATCTTACAATCTTCACGAATACGTGATTATGTGATTTCCAAATATGACTTACTTAAACGTTACAAGATTGATTCTGCTGACCCTAATAAAATGTTCAAGCTCAACAAGGCTTATGAAGGACATTTCTCTTTTGAACGAACAAGATTCGGGTCTATTAAAATTGATGTTTTAGATGAAGACCCTAAACTAGCTTCAGACATGGCTAATGCTGTAGTTAACTTAATTGATACCGTTAAAAATGAAATGATTCAAGAGAGAACGCTTCCAGCCTTTGAAATTACAAAGCGAAAAAAAGACCAACTTGATACAGAAATTCAAGAACTTTTAGGAGAAATGGATCGGCTTGCAAAGCTAGGTGTTGTTTCCCTCGATGTGCGTTCGCGCCTTTTTCAAGCACTCGTTGACTCAAAAAATAATAGTGAAAAGGAGGAGCTTAGAAAAAAAATAGACGTGAATTCAAAATTTGGTTCATTGTTTGACGGTCTGGAACGTTCGAGAAATGAAAAGATAAGTAAACTAGAGGATTTTAAAGTAGCTTACGAACAAGCAGAGTCAGACGCCTCAACACACTTCAGTCATAAGTTTATCGTACAAAAAGCCGAGGTGGCAGATAAAAAAGACCAGCCTAAAAGGTTGATTTTAACGATTGTTGCGGCCATCGGTTCATTCATTTTTATCGTCTTCTGCCTCTTGATTTTAGAACGCTACAGAGAACTTAAGAGCGAGGCATAAATGTCGTTAAACAATAAAATAAAATTGGCGTATGGCTTCGTTGCTCTGACGGTCATTTTCACTTTGTTTAATTGGTTTCGTATTGAATACCTTGGTCTATTCCCATTAGGTTTATTTTTTATTTACTTATCTGTTTTTCAAACAGAAAAATTCTTTTTATTTATTGCCTTTTTAACTCCATTGTCCGTTAATATAGAGGAATACGTGGACGGATTTGGGTTGTACTTGCCCACAGAGCCGCTGTTATTTGGCTTTATGCTTTGGTTTTTGTTCCTGGAACTTAGAAAACCGTTTTTGAATCCTAAGATATGGAGGCACCCTATTATTGTGACTGTTTGCGCCTATCTAATTTGGATGCTGATCACCTCTATTACAAGCTCTGCACCAATCGTTTCTTTTAAATTTCTATTGTCCAAGCTCTGGTTTATCTTGCCCATTCTAATTTTCGGAACCTACTTTTTTAAAAAGCACGAGAATCGGGTTCGCTTCTTATGGTACTTTATTGTTGCTTGTAGTTTTGTTGTCTGTTTCACCATTGCGCATCACTCGATGTATGGATTTGGAGAAGAAGAGGGGCACTGGGTAATGTGGCCATTCTTTAAAGACCATACGATTTATGGTGCTATTATTGCGTTATGCCTTCCTCTCAGCCTAGCTTTACTCCGGCAAAAAGGCCGTCCTGCTTTATCAAAAGCTATTCTAATATTAATCAATGTTATTTTAATTTTAGGTTTGATTTTTTCCTACACAAGAGCTGCCTGGTTAAGTATTCTGTGTGCAGCAGTAATTGGCGCTATCGTTTATTTTAAGGTTAATTTAAAACTGCTCGTTTCAATAGGGTTTATTGCTTTGGGCACACTTTTTTTCCAATGGGACAACCTGCAAATGAGTCTCGCAAAAAACACCCATGAACACACCACAGAAGCATTTGATGAAAAAATACAAAGTGCTGCAAATGTAACGACAGATGCCTCAAACCTAGAACGGATTAACCGATGGGATTGTGCTATTGAGATGTTCAAGAAAAAACCATGGCTTGGTTTTGGACCAGGCACATACGCCTTTGAATACGCCGCGTTTCAAGACCCTGAGAATTTGACCATTATTTCTACCAACTTTGGGGATATGGGGAATGCGCATAGTGAATACCTTGGGGCCCTTTCTGAATCAGGTTTAATTGGCATGCTGCTTTTTCTAGCTGTTGTTGCAGCCGTTTTTTATTCTTCAATTACCCTCTACTATAAATACCCAAAAAACAATGACGTTAAAATACTCATCATGGGTATTATTGTTTCCTTAGCGTCATACTTCATTCATGCCTTCTTAAACAACTATCTCGATACAGATAAAGCAGCCGTTCCGGTTTGGGCAATGTGTGCAATGGTGGTAACCATGTCCATTCAATTAAATGCTAATGGTCCAACCATAAAGAAGGGTTAAGGCTTTTTGTTGTCATGCCGCTCACATGATGTATTTCAAAGTGTAAAAGACCGAGTTCGCTTTCATTCAATAAAACAACGCCTATTTCAGATTTAGTGGTAACCTCATCGCCAATAGCAACAAAGGATTCTTTTAAATTGCTGTAAACCGTCCTATAATTTCCATGTTTGATAATAATCACCTTTCCAGCGCCTGCGATTGGAAAGACAGCGGTTACTTTCCCAGAAAAAACAGCTCTGATTCCCGAACCAGAAGGGCAAGATAAATCAATGCCATTATTGTTTGTATAAACACCATTCAAGGATGGGTGTTTGTTTTTTCCGAAACGTTCAGTTATCGCTCCTGAAGAAACAGGCCATGGCAACGTGCCTTTATTCTTTTCGAAGTTTTTACTAACTATTTTTCCTTCTGAAGATTCATCGGTAAAACTTGGTGAAACCTCTGCATTTGGATTCGCCTCTCTACGTTTTCTCTCTGCTTCTTTTCGCTTTCTTTCTATTTCTGCTAACTCCCTTTTAATAGCCTCAGCAATTTTAGCTTTAAGCTTTTGTTTTTTTCGCTCGTTTGCTGCAATATCCGCTCTTAAAGAAGCCTCCTTCTTTTGGATCTGATTTAAAATTAATTGCTGCTTCTCTCTATCGGATTCAATTTCTTGGCGTTCTATGCGCTTCTTTGTAAGTAAGGCTTTTTTACGCTCTTTTTCCAAGGTAATCGCAGCAATCTCTTCGGTTACTTTTTTCTGAGTTGAGGCTATAATCGCAACTTGTTTTTTATGCAATGCCGTAATGCTTTTTAAATATTTATTTCGCTTTTGAGCCTCATAATAGTTGTCTGCTGAGAGCACAAACATCATTTTGCCATTTTTATTCCTCGACTTGTACGCATGGAGGATCATTTCCTTGTATTGCGCTTTTAATTTCTCCACGCGTTCTCCGAGTGCTTCCACCTGCTCCTCTTTCTCTTTAATTGTACCTTCTGCCAATAAAACCTGTCTATCAAATAGACTTAAAAGATCCTCGCGGCTTTGTATTTGTGTATTAATAAGTTGTAGCTCACTCAGAGATTCCTTTCTAGAGTCTGTGACTTTTTTTAGTAGGTTTTTCGTGCTCGAAATTTTGCGTTCAAGTTTCTTTTGCTGCTTTTTAAGGTTCTGAGTACTACCTTGAGAGAATCCATAAGAGACACAAAAAAGCAAGAAAAAAATCGTCTTAATTACACTTTTCATATTTCTCTGGTATTGTTAAAAAAAGTGCTTCAGGTGTCATAACATCAAGCTTTGTATACTCTAGTGATATTTGAACTGAAAGCTTAGGGTTTTTAACATTAATGTCAACTTTTTTAGGTAATGTATAGTTTTGTGACTCTTGCCAAGATAAGTAATTGATCTCAATATCAGTCGAGTCCATCGGTACACTGATCTTTATAGAAGAAAGATGCTTCTTGTTTTCGTGAAGCTGGTAAGTATATACTATTTCATTTTTTTTTCTTGCATTCGATTTGCGATGAGAGGATAAGGTGTAACTAAAAGGATCATTCTTCATATAATACTTCTTGTCGGCAGAAAAGCCAAGTGCGTGTCCATAAATCAGTTCTTCAACTGCCGAACGCTGAAAGCTTACTCCTAGCTCAGATGTTAAATCCTCAAGCTTTTGGATCGTGTAACATTTATCTTTCTTATTCACCACAGTTAGGTTCGACCTATCTACTAGCGCACTAAAAACGGGAATGCGCGCAAATGAAACAATAGCGGTAATAGCGGAATCATTCACAGCTTTTAGTGTCGTCTTAAAGGAGATTTTTCTTTCTTCGTCTTTGAAGCTAACCTTTAGCTTTGTATACATGTATTTGGGTGCGATTTCAGCTATGCTATCAAGTTTTGCCAGAAACTCTTTTTGTTTAAGCTTTGGAAGCTTTGCCGTCATCGAATCCGTATCACTCCATTGCTTAGCACAACTGACCGTTAAAACAAGAACGACAAGAGCTAAAATACTTTTATTCAACATACTCTCCCTTTTTTATTTTTTCTAGTAATGACGGTGAACTCCCGCCAATTTCAAGGGCGCTTTTCCAAAAAGAAATTGCTTTATCCTTGTCTTTAAGCATTGAGAAAACATTACCCTTTCGTTCCAAAATGCCCGCAATGAACAAGGTGTCATTACTCTTCATAACGTCCAGTAAATTAAGCGTTTCATTATATTTTTTTTGTAAAAAGAATAGGTCTACTTTCAATAGTTCATAAGTCAATTCACGCGGGTTTTGGCCTTCAAGCACCTTGTCCAAAATCTCAACAGCTTGAGAAAGCGCATGTTTATTCTCAAACAATCTCAAGCTCAAGTTAAAGCTGAGATAACCTACAGTAGCTTTTTCCTCTAACGCTATGGCTTGCAAATAATATACCATGCCTTGTTCTAGATTTCCTCTGCCAAAAAATGCTTCGCCAAGCTGGCCTAATAGATCAGACTCCAAAATACGATCATTAATGACGGAAAGAAGGCCTTGCCGCGCAAAACTTTCTGCAGAAATATAGTCTTCTTGTTGATTATAAGCAACGGCACCTAAGTAAAATGGCTCGGGTCTAAGTGGGAATGTTCGAACTGTTTGTTCCGCTGTTTTTTTTAGCGCTTGCCATTGCTTTGAGTCGTAATAATAATAGAGTGTTTTTTGCCACAAGTCAAAGCGACCAGGATTCAATTCTAATGCCCTAGTGTACTTATCAATCGCCTTAACAAGGAACGAATCTATCTTCTCAGTCGAAACATCTGAACTCACAGAACGCTGAAAATAATAATCTCCAAGCGCACTTATTACTGTGTCACTTTCAATGTACATGCGTTCCATTACAGAGATACTTTGTTTGAGTTTAGGTAGGTCATTTACATAAATTAAAAACTCAAGTGCATTGAGACTTTCCTCAGCTGAAATGTTCTCTGTTTGTATCGCTTGAAAAAAATATTGAGCGGCTATTTTTTCTTCTCCCTGCTGATAAGCATACTCTCCAAGCATTAAATTTCCTATTCCATTCTGTGGATCAATGTCTATTAACAGCTTCAAATGCTCTATTGCTTTTGGCTGCGCATCCTGTTGAAAATAAAAATCTACAAGCGTGGCTAAAAGCATTGGTGTTTTTGGGAATTCCTCTCGCAGTCTAAGTAGTTCTTTTTCTGCCTCCTTTAGCTTTCCCATTTCGACATAAATCGAATGCCTTCTCAATGCGCACTCTAAAACATTTCCTTTGAAGTTTTCGAGTTTCTCTAGCACTTTTAAAGCGGCCGTATAATTTTCAAACTTACGATATGAATCGATTGCCAATAAATAATACTCAACCCCTCTTTGCCTGCGATCAATAACAGATTCGAAAAGTTTTCCAGCTGAATTAAAAGCCCCTTTACTTCGAAACATATAGGCAAGTTCAATCTGATAAAACACGTTGTCCTTATCTAAATCTACAGCCGAAATCGTATATTTTTCTGCCTGTACCAAATCTCCCAACAATAGATAGGTTTGCGCCATCGCAAAATGAGAAGCATCGTCTAAAGGTTCCTCTTTAATGCAAAACTCAAAGCGTTCAATCGCTTTTAAATAATTACCCTTAAACTTAAGCCTTAACCCTTCATGGTACGCTGTAATGAATGCCTTTGATTTTTGTGTTTGTTGCGCATCAACAATGACCCTCGGACTCTTACAGCCGCAAACAAATAACAGTATAAATAAAGCTAGATTATAGCGCATCGTCTATTGAGGTGAAGTCTCCTACACTTAAATCCTTCGCTTTGTTGCTAACACTTGCAAAAGAGCCTATCATTGAGTCTTTTAAAACTTGATTTTCTAGAGAGGTGTTTTGCTGTATTAAACAGTTTTTTAATATTGAATTCTCAACTTTTGAGCCTTCTCCTAGAGATACGTGAGGTCCGATTACAGAATTTTCAACCCTTGATCCTTCTCCTAAAAAGCAAGGCTCAATCACAATGGAATTCTTAACCTCAGCTGTCGAATGCCTAAGATTTACACCTCGTTCTTGATCAAAATTCAAAACGTGTTTATTTGTTTCAACCGTCACCTTCTTGTTGCCACAATCCAACCAAGCGTCAACTTGTCCCGGCATAAAAACGGTTCCCTTCTCTGTTAGTCTTCTTAATGCGTCAGGTAATTGATACTCCCCCCCCTTCTGTAGGTCATTTTCTAATAAATAATCCAGTTCCGTTTTTAATGTGGCTCCATTTTTAAAAAAGTAAATGCCAATCATCGCTAAATCTGAAATAAACTCTTTTGGCTTTTCAACAAAATCGATAATTACATTTTTTTCATCGAGCTGAACCACGCCAAAAGCACTTGGGTCTTCTATTTTCTTTACCCATATCATTCCTTCTGTCTGTTCAGAGATCTGAAAATCCGCCTTAAATAATGTGTCCGCAAAAGCGACAATAACGGGCCCCTCTAAACAACTTTTAGCACACAATACGGCATGTGCTGTTCCTAAAGGTTCAGTTTGGTGATGTATAGAGCCTTTTGCGCCTAAAGTTTCAGCGACCTGCAAAAGCTCTTGCTCAACAGCCTCTCCGAAATCCCCAATTACAAAAGCAATTTTATCAATCTTTTCACTACACATTTTTGAAATATCCTCAACCAGTCGGTGCACAATCGGTTTACCGCCTACCCTAATTAAAGGTTTAGGTACAGTTAAGGTGTGCGGCCTAAGTCTACTTCCACGACCAGCCATTGGAACTATAATATTCATACGTTTTTATTTTATTCCTGTACTTCCGAACCCTCCGGCTCCACGTTCAGTGTTATCTGTATTGTTAACCTCAACCCAATCAATACATTCTATTTTTGCGAAAACGAGCTGCGCAATACGGTCTCCATTTTCTATGCAGACCGTTTCATTTGATAAGTTCACCAACACAACGCCCACCTCTCCTCTATAATCTGCATCAATGGTTCCTGGAGTATTTAAAACAGTTAATCCTTGCTTTAACGCTAAACCACTTCTGGGTCTTACCTGACATTCTATCCCTGTATTCATCTCTAGAAAAAGCCCTGTTTTAATAAGGCTCCGCTCTAAGGGTTTTATGAAGACCGTTTCACTAGTAAATGCGCGAACATCCATTCCTGAAGACCCAACTGTTTTATACTCGGGTAGAGCATTTGTAGATTCGTTTATTATTTTAACTTTTGTAGCCATTTAATTCAAATTTACATATATTGAAAACGGTAAAATACGGAACCATCAATAGAAATCAACAAAGCAATTAACAATTTGATTTTTAATGGCGTTTTAACCATCAAATAAATTACTTTTACTCCTATGAAACCTGTTGGAAAGTTGATAATTATTGGGGGGGGGATAGACACGGGAAGTTTCACAGAAAAAGATTTCACCGAACAGATTGATAACAACTTAAACTTTTTTGAAAGAGGTATTTTAAAACGCATCATTGATGAGTCGGATAAGGGCATCGCTTCAAGGATTGAAATAATCCCTACCGCATCTAGAATACCAGATGTGGTTGGACCAGAATACTCAAAAGCCTTTCATTATTTGGGCGCAGACAATGTTGATGTTCTAAGTATAGAAAGTAGAGAACATTGCCAAAACGCTGAGATACTGAAACGGATTCAAGCGGCTGACGTTATCTTTTTTACAGGCGGAGACCAATTGCGTTTAACCTCAATAATTGGAGGTACTCAAGTTCATGATTTAATTCTTCATAAATACCACAATGACGCATTTCTTTATGTTGGAACGTCTGCTGGAGCTGCTTGTGCATCAAGAAATATGATCTACCAAGGGTCGAGTAAAGAGGCGCTCCTGAAAGGTGAAATAAAAATCACAGGTGGTCTTGGCTTGATGAATGATGTAGCTATAGACACACACTTTGTTAAGCGCGGAAGGATTGGGCGTCTATTTCAGGCTGTTGTCTCGAATCCGAAAATTATAGGCTTAGGACTTGGTGAAGATACAGGGCTTTTGATTTCTGAAGGCGACCAAATGGAAGCCTTAGGTTCTGGACTTGTAATCCTTGTTGATGGCAGAAGTATCAAAGACACCAATATTACTGACATTTCTCTTGGAGAGCCAATTTCTATTGAAAATTTGATCGTACACGTTATGAGTATGGGAGATACTTATGTCTTGAGTTCAAATTCATTCAAGATTCGTAAAAAAGAAAATGAACTCACATGAGAATTTTGATTCATGGCGGTTTTTTTAGTGAATCTTCTCAATCCAAAGCAACAAAAGAGAAAAAGCAAAAAGCCCTACTTAATATACTTGACTTAGGAAAAATCTACTTAAAAAATCACAGCGCAATTGAAACTGTGATTTATACGGCCGCTCTTCTTGAGGACGACCCTTTATTTAATGCCGGAACAGGTTCTCAAATCCAAAGTGACGGAAAAATTAGAATGAGTGCAGCTATAATGAATGGTTTAGACCAAAAATTTAGCGGTGTCATTAATGTGGAAAACGTAAAGAATCCCATTATCATAGCACAAATGCTCATGAAAGAAGAAGATCGTGTTCTTGGTGGTGCTGGCGCATCACAATACGCAGAAAATGCAGGGATCCCTTTTTATTCAACTGAAACGCCTGAAAGAAAACAAGAATTTCTTACCAAAAAAGAAAGCTCCGGTACAGGGACAATTGGCTGTGTCGTTCTAGACGATCAAGGGAGGCTCGCAGCCGCTACATCCACAGGGGGGAAAGGATTTGAAATTCCAGGAAGAATTTCTGACTCCGCAACTATTGCGGGTAATTATGCAAATGAATACTGTGCTATAAGCTGCACAGGTGTTGGAGAAGATATCGTCAGCGCTGGATTAGCGACAAAAATTGTTACTCGCGTTACGGACGGCATGAGCTTAAAGGACGCCTTTAATAAGTCTTTTAAAGAGATGCTATCCTACGATGGTTTTGCGGGTGCTATAGGCGTGACAAAAAACGGAGATATTTACTTTCAAGAATCGCACCCCAACATCGTGTTTGCTGCCTTCAACGGTATTGAAAATATTGTTTTTAGTTAACAGTAAAACGCGCATTATCACTTGCGAAAAGCCCTAAAAACACCCAAAACAAAGGCGCTACAGAAATAACACTAATGTTAAAAAGACTCTGCAAGAGGTATGCTAATAAGGCCAAGGCAAGTACGCTTTTGGCTGAACCAAACGCAAAGTTTTTAGCCTGTTCCACAAATATCGCAAGAATAAAGAAAATATAAATAAGCAGCGCTGGAACTCCTGAAACAGCGGCAATGTGCAAGAAATCATTATGTGCTTTATCAACGGTATGGCCTGTTAGCTTTCCGTATTGTTGGGCTCTTTTGTTCTTTGTTTGTTTTAATGCTTCCTTTAAATTCTCTGGGCCAGCACCTAGAAAAGGGTGTTCGTGTACGATGTCATAAGACATCTTCCAGATTAATGCCCGGCCAGAACCTGCCCATTCATTATTAATATCTAATTCACTCTTTATTGTTTTCGTGCGATGCTGAATTTTACTTTTGCTCAAAAAATTCATTGTTAGGAACACCAATAAAAAAGACCCTAAAACAGCAAAATATGAGATCCTGAGTTTTGAGAATTTTAGAAAATATAAAGAGACTAGAATGACTACCATTAATGCTAACCAGCACCCTCTGGTATTTGAAGCAAGTAGCGCTCCGAAAAATAACGCAGGAAAAATTAGATAAATTAATTTCCTTTGTTTCATGTAAAACCCTGAGGCGAATACTAAAAGCATTAAAGCCCATGAAGCTAAAAAGTTTTGATTGCCTATCGTTGCGTATGAACCTTTAGTATAATTAAAATACTCGACCAATGGATCTATCATAAAAAATTGAGCGATTGCATAAGCTGCAATTATCGCTTGAACAATTATAAAGAATAAAACATTTTTCTCGCTTATTCTCATATGTTGTCTTGCAGCATAGAATAATACGACATAAAAAAAGAGTGTTATAAACCCCTCAAAACGGCCTGCTGTCAAAGAAACTCCAGTTAAAGCTAGCAAAGGTTTATAAGCTGTAAGCGAAGCGATAAAAACGAGAATTAAGTACCCCATCAGCGCCTTGGTTTCTATACCTGGCTGAAACTTTCCAAACTTAAATAATAGATATAAAACATAGCCGGAGGAGAGCGCTAAGACGGGAGCCTTTGCGACATTAAAAATATCAGGTATGCCCTTGATTGGGATTATTATCAAAGGAAGTATTGTTACCAAAAGCCACAATACTTTATCTATTCTTGAAGAAATACTTTTCTCTTTCAAAGAAGGGTTTCTTCCTTATTCGATTTTATCGGATTAAAGTTACATGTCCTACAATAACTTTTCTTTGATCTGTCTTGGGGTTTTTATAGGTGATTTTCCACGTATAGGCTCCGTCTGAGGCTTTCATGCCACTAAGCCCATATGTGCCATCCCAGCCTATATCCGCATTCTTTGATTCAAAAACAAGCTCTCCCCACCTATTGTAAATAAGCATCTCAAAATTATAAGGATCAAAGCCTGAATAAAAAACAGGAGTGAACATTTGATTGAAGTTATCGCCGTCAGGCGTAAATGTATTTGGAACGTAAAAGACCTCTTGCTCCTCATATTCAATTATTAGTTGCGCCTCGTCTGTACATCCAAAATCACTTACTGCAATTAACGTTATTAAAGCTCCTTCCTCTGTTGATTCATAGAGATTAGAAGGATTAATGTAAGTGCTCGTGTTTTGGTCACCAAAATCCCAAATAAAAGAACTGGCTCCGATACTTAAATTCGTAAATGAAACTAAAACATCTTGATCTGTAAAAACGTCTGGTGTTGCTGTGAAATCTGCAACAGGAGCCTCTTCCACACAAAGATAGTTCTCAGTCGTAAGCGAATTCGAACAACCATCTTGTTCTATTTCTAAAGTAACATCATAACACCCCGGGTTAAAAAGAGTAAGCTGAGCCTGCGTTCCCTCTAGAACAACACCGTTGCCTACCGTCCATGTTCCTGATGCGTTTGTGCTCGTTAAGTTCACCACATGAGGTGCACAGCCAACTAAATTATCTGCTGAAAATGACACAAGAGGTAATTCATTTATGAGTATATCCATGTTTTGCGTGAGCGCACATTGATCGGGGTTTGGGGTAAAAATATAATTACTAGTCCCCGCTAATGTTGTTGAAATTGTAGATGGATTCCAGGTTCCGGAAACACCTTCATTGGAAACCATTTGAAGAGACGTCGGAGTTTCATTTATACAAAACGGGCCGAGCGCATCAAATTGAGGTTCAATTGGAGCAAGTAAATAAACCGTTACACTCTGTGATTCTCCTATACACCCTCCCGAGGTTGGTGTTATAATATATTCTACTTCTCCATTATTAGAGCTTGTAAGTTGCAAGGTTTGCGTAATTTCTGCACCTACACCACTATTTGGTAACGCGCCCGCTGAGGCCCCTGTTACTCCATTTTGAATAACAGTCCAATCAAAATCTGTAGCAATTGTGCTATTCATTGTTAATGTGATCTCTTCCCCAGAACAAATCTCAGGTTCTGATAAGGTTACAAATAAATCAATGTTATTATCTTGAGTGACCTCTATTGATTCTGTCTCTTGACAACCGTTAGGAGCCGTACCTGTAACCGTATAAATTCCAGGAGCCGTTATCGTTGCTGCCGCGTCATTTCCGAGCCCGCTGTCCCATGAATAATTGAGGCCTCCAGAAGCTGTAACATTAAGAGCTAAAACAGTACACGTAAGAATATTTGTTGCTGTATTATTTGTTATCGCAATTGTCGGCGGCGCATTGTCTATAGATACATTCACTTGTCCTGCTGATATGCACCCTGATGAATTAGTAACTGTCACCGTATAAGTAGTTGTCCCTATCGGGTTTGCAATTGGGTTAGAATTATTTGCATCCGTTAAGTCTGCCGAAGGACTCCAGCTATACGTGTTTCCTGGAACCGCAGGGGATCCTATTTGTGCACCTCCAACATTCGTGATACATGAAATGATTTGGTCCGCACCAGGATCAACAAACGGTAATTCAACAATAGTAATATCCATTGTCGCAGAAATGGTGCAAAGTCCCGCATCTGGTGTAAATGTATAGGTGCTTATTCCCGCTGTTGCAGTATTGATAGTAGAAGGGGTCCATGTGCCTGTAAACCCATTATCAGAGGTTCCCGGCAAAGCAGGTGCGCCTCCGTTAATACATATTGGTGCAATCTGCGTAAAAGTTGGTGTTTCTGGTGGTGTTATGGTAACATTCATTGTTGCCCCAATAGCACACTGACCTAAATCTTCAGAAAAAGTATAGGTACTTGTTCCCGGAATAGCCGTAGTAATTGCTGTAGGTGACCATGTTCCCGTGATGCCTTCTATTGAGGTATTCGTCAATACACCGGATGTTTCTCCTTGACAATAAGGTCCTAATTGTGTAAACGATGCTTGAGTTGCTGGGTCAATAACTATATCCATCGAAGCAGACGTAGCGCAAATTCCTGGGTCAGGGGTAAAGGTATAAATGCCTGTTCCGATAGTGGCCGTGTTAACAGTGGATGGGGTCCACGAGCCTGTGATGCCATTGTCTGAAGTACCCGACAAAATAGGTGCTGTACCGTTAATACATATTGGATCTACCTGGGTGAATGCTGTTACAATTGGTGCAGAGATGCTAATATTCATCGATGTTCCTAGTGCACACTGACCGACATCTATAGAAAAAGTATAAGCGCTTGTTCCAGGCGCTGCAGTATTGATTGCTGTCGGTGACCATGTTCCTGTAATGCCTTCTATTGAAGTAGTATTTAATATGTCGGGTGTTTCACCCTCACAATACGTTCCCAACTGCGTAAAACTTGATTGAACTGCTGGTTCAATAACAATATCCATAGTTGCAGAGATAGCACAAAGACCTGCCTCTGGCGTAAAGGTATAGGTGTTTGTCCCTGCTATTGCTGTGTTAATTACAGAGGGGTTCCACGTACCCGCAACACCATTGTCAGAAGTTCCCAGCAGCGCAGGTGCTACTCCGTTAATACATATTGGTTCAATCTGCGTAAACGTTGGTGGCGCAGGTGATGTTACAGTAACATTCATTGTCGTCCCTATAGCACACTGACCGACATCTTCAGAAAAAGTATAGGTACTTGTTCCCGGAACAGCCGTAGTGATTGCTGTAGGTGACCATGTTCCAGTGATGCCTTCTATTGAAGTAGTATTTAATATGCCGGGTGTTTCTCCTTCACAGTATGAGCCTAGTTGCACGAAGCTTGGTAAAGCAGGGGGATTTACAATCGTTGTGGCCGTTAAATTTAAAACTGAACTACATGATTCATCAGAAATATTAGATAATGTTATGGTTGAATTCGGTGGAGCTGCACTTGGCACCGTGATAATTGAAATACCGCCCGTTAATACCGTTGTTTGAGATCCTAGACCAACATCATAAGTGACAACAGCATCAATGATACCTTCTATTGTAAATATAGCATCTTCTCCCTCACAAATAGGGCCATTTGCCGATACAGTTGGTTCTGGAACATTCCCTCCTCCTATTACTATCGTCTGGGTAACAAGAATCTGATTTCCACAGTCATCCGTTACGCTATATGTTCTCGTAATGGTTTCAGGACATTCAACACCATCAGACACATCAGACACAAAAGCCACGACTGGAGAAACAGTACAGTTATCTGCTTCGTCTAAAACTTGATTTATATCTGGAGCAGGGGCAGGGCCTATCGGGATAACAATATCCGTTGGATTAGATGCAGTAGGTGCTGTAATATCATTCACCGTAATCGTCTGTGTAACGGTAGTGGAATTACCACAGTCATCTGTTACACTATAGGTTCTCGTAATAACTTCAGG
>Ga0066605_10000834_pt1 | contig 20542 bp, 17 predicted proteins | sample SaaInlLV_DNA_10m_FD_60385 | JGI IMG/M metagenome (GOLD analysis project Ga0066605, IMG submission 60385) | Marine microbial communities from expanding oxygen minimum zones in the Saanich Inlet - SI075_LV_DNA_10m | ecosystem: Environmental > Aquatic > Marine > Unclassified | place: British... | reverse complement strand
ACCAACGCTGATACCTCTATGGAAGGGAGATGACAAATCCATTCAACTAAAAAAATGGCTGGAGGTTAGGCTTGGCGAAAGTGATATTAGGATAGTGACTCAGTAATTAATCATTTCTTAAAATTAAAACCCATGCGTAGCTTATTTCTATATTTGTTTAAATTTAAAACATATCATTTATGAAGGTTCTAAGTACGCTTAGTTGCTTTTTTATATTTATATCCATTCAAGCGCAACAAATATGGAGCCTAGAAGATTGTATAGATTATGCTTTAAAAAACAACATCTCTTTAAAGCAAAGTGAATTAAATATCAAACTTAATAAAAATGAGCATTTTCAATCAAAAATGGAATTACTCCCTTCGGTAAACATTAATAATTCATTTAATAACAATAGAGGACGATATATTAATCCATTTACCAATGAATTTGATGAAGAAGTTAGTTCATCTTTAAATTTAACATACAACAGTAACTTTTCACTCTTTAGTGGTTTTAAGAACATTAATCAAATAAAAAAAGCTGCGAATGAAAGTTTAAAAAGTATTTACGACTTAGAATCTGCCCAAAATGATTTAATAAGTTCAATAGCCTTAAGTTATCTACAAATACTTTTCAACGAAGAGTTATACCAAACATCTGAATCACAACTTGATTTAACTAAAAATCAAGAAAATAGAATCAAAACCTTGGTTGAAGCAGGATCAATTGCGAAAGGTGAATTACTTAACATTCAGTCGCAATTAGCTTTAGAAGAACAACAACTAATTCAAGCTGAAAATCAATTAAACCTATCAAAACTTCAATTGGCTCAATTACTTGAATTAGATCAGTACGAAAATTTAAACGTTTTAAAATTAGACATCAAAGTCCCTATTTTCAAAATAAAAAACAACATTAATACGGACTATGCTATTGCACTAAACACACAAAGTTCAATAAAGTCTTCAGAACTTCAAATTAACAGTGCTATATATGACCTTAAAATTGCAAAAGCGAACTATCTTCCTAACCTAAGTATTGGCCATAGAATAAGCACATTATACTCAGACAATATCGATGATATTTTTACATTTAATGAACAACTAAAAAACAATCAACAATCAGCAATTTATCTGAGTCTTAATATACCTATATTTAATAAATGGAGTGTTCGTAATTCCGTTGCTCTAAGCAAAATACAAATTGAAAACAGTCAATTAAATGCACAACAAGCAAAAAATCAATTGCGGAAAAATATGGAGCAGGCGTATGCAGATCAAATAGCAGCCTATAAGAAATATCAAGCAACTCAAAAGGCCGTTATAGCATTTAAGGAAGCCTATACCTATATCAACGAACGCTATGAACTTGGTATGGTAAACAGCTATGAGTTTAACGAATCAAAAAACAAACTTATAACAGCTGAATCTGATGAACTACGCGCTAAATATGATTTGATATTTAAAGTAAAATTATATGAATTCTATACAAGCCTAAAATTTGAACTATGACAAAGAAAACAGGTACCATAATCGTTTTAGTAATATTATTGATTTTACTGACAATAGCTAAATTCAAAGGTTATATAGGTGGAGAAGATGCATTGCTTGTAAAAACAGAAAAAGTTTTTTTAGGGCGTATTACAGAAACAGTTCCTGCAAACGGTAAAATTCAGCCTGAAATGGAAGTCAAAATTTCTCCAGATGTATCGGGAGAAATCACCGAATTAACGATTAAAGAAGGTGATTGGGTCGAAAAAGGAGACTTATTACTTCGCATTAACCCAGAAATATATGCAGCAAACTTAGACCGGATGAAAGCCAGTCTGAATAATATGAAATCAAATTTATCACAACAAAAAGCACAGCTTAAAGACACTGAATTAAAACACAATAGAAATACAAATTTATTCGACAAAAAAGCTATTTCTTCTGCTGAATATGAAACAAGCCAAAATAATTATGAAATAGCCCAACTGGCTGTTGAGGCATCACAATACAGTGTGAAAAGTTCTGAAGCTTCGCTTAAAGAAGCTCAAAACAATTTAAATAGAACATCTATATATGCACCAATATCTGGAACCATTTCACGACTTAATGTAGAAAAAGGAGAACGCGTAGTAGGTACGGCTCAAATGACAGGAACAGAACTCCTTAGAATAGCCGACTTAAGTTACATGGAAGTGGTTGTTAATGTTAATGAAAATGACATTCTTAGAGTAAATCTAGGAGATTATGCTGAGGTTAATGTAGATGCATATATGAAAGATAAATTCCAAGGTGTGGTAACTGAAATAGCTAACTCAGCCAATCTTATAGGAACTTCAGCTGACCAGGTAACAAATTTTGAAGTAAAAATAAGAATTCAAAAATCATCTTATGAGCACCTTAATAAAAACTACACCCATCCATTTAGACCAGGAATGACAGCTTCTGTAGACATTCGTACAGAAATAAAGGAAAACATTAAACTGGTTTCAATACAATCCGTTACAACACGAAAAGATAGCAGTTCATTAGATAGAAGTGCAAAATACAATTACACTAAAGAATTTAATGAAAAAGAAGCTTTTGAGTGTGTTTTTATTCATAAAAATGGAAAGGCACTTATCAAAAGTGTTGAAACGGGAATTCAAGACGATCAAAACATTGAAATAATATCAGGTCTAAATGAAGGAGACGAAGTAATTAAGGCACCTTATAGTGCAGTATCAAAAAAACTTAGAAATGAAATGCCTATTTCATTAGAGAATTAAATTTCCATGTGTACAAGTGAATTTCAATTAATTTAGAAAATGGCATTAATTCTCGTAATAGAAACAGCTACAAAAAATTGTTCTTTAGCTCTATGCGAAAATGGCATTACTATAGAATCAATCGATTATAATGATGGTAATTTCTCTCATGCTGAAAAACTGCATGTATTTATTGAAGAAATATTATCTAAATCTGATAGAGAATTTAATGACTTAAATGCTATTGCAGTAAGTAAAGGGCCAGGATCCTACACTGGATTAAGAATAGGAGTCTCAGCATGTAAAGGGCTTTGTTTTGGATTAAACATTCCACTTATAGCAATAGAAACACTCGAAATACTTGCAAGAACTTATTTAGTAGAAAATAAAATTGACGAAAAAGACCTCTTGATTCCCATGATAGATGCACGAAGAATGGAGGTATATACAGCTGTATTTGACAGCCAATTGAATAAAATAAAAGAGACTGAAGCACTTATTCTACAAAACAATTCTTTCGATGAATTCTTAAGCAAATCGTCATGTCATTTTATAGGTGATGGTGCTGAAAAATCAGAACTTTTATTCAAAGGAGAAAATACAAGCTTCACGCCTACCACTTATCCTTCAGCTAAAGTTATGGCGGAATACGTAGAACAGGCATTTATAGCACAAAAATTTGAAGATACTGCTTACTTTGAACCATATTACTTAAAAGACTTTGTTGACGGTAAAAAAAACAAGAACTAAATTTACTTACAAATCTAATCGAATGAAAAAAGTTGCATTATTAATCTTAGATGGCTGGGGACATGGAGATAAAACCAAATCTAATGCCATAAGAAATGCCAAAACACCTTTTATTGATTCTTTATATAAAAACTACCCTAATTCTGAATTACTCACAGACGGAGAACACGTAGGATTACCTGCTGGACAAATGGGTAATTCTGAAGTAGGACATCTAAATATAGGAGCTGGAAGAGTTGTATACCAAGATTTAGTAAAAATTAATAATGCAATAAAAAATGGCACATTTAAAAATAACAAAGAACTAAATAAAGCATTTACTTATGCTAAAAAGAATAACAAGCCAATACATTTAATTGGTTTATTATCTGACGGAGGTATTCATTCACATGACTCTCATTTAATCCATTTATGCGAATTAGCAGATAAAGCAGGTGTAAATAATGTATATATACATGCTTTTACTGATGGTAGAGATTGTGACCCAAAAAGTGGTGTAAAATTTATTAAAAAAATTGAAAAACAAACAGCAAAACTTTCAGCTGAACTAATAAGCGTTATTGGGCGTTATTATGCTATGGATAGAGACCAGCGATGGGAACGCATCAAACTAGCATACGATTTGTTGGTACATTCAAAGGGTGAAAATAATCAAAATATAGCTGATGCAGTTCAAAATTCGTACGAGAAGGATATAACAGATGAGTTCATAAAACCTATTTGTAAAGTAGACGCTGACGGACATCCCATTGCAAAAATTGAAGAAGATGATGTAGTTATTTGCTTTAACTTCCGAACAGACAGATGTAGAGAAATTAGCACAGTACTATCTCAGACGGATATGCCAGAATTTATGATGCATAAACTAAAACTGAATTACATCACCATGACCATGTATGATGAATCTTATAAAAATGTACCTGTCTTATTTTACAAAGATAATTTACAGAACACTTTAGGAGAAGTATTATCTAACAATGGAAAAACACAAATCAGAATTGCTGAAACTGAAAAATACCCTCATGTATCATTTTTCTTTTCGGGGGGTAGAGAAGATAAATTTAATGGCGAAAAGCGCATCATGATTCCTTCTCCTAAGGTAGCAACATATGATTTACAGCCAGAAATGAGTGCACAAAACCTTGTAGACGCCATAATCAATGAAATTGACAATGAGCCTACCGATTTCATCTGCTTAAATTTCGCAAACCCAGACATGGTAGGTCATACAGGTGTATATAAAGCAGTTACAGATGCACTAGAAACAGTTGATAAATGTACACAGCAAGTTGTTGAAGCTGGGTTAAAAAAAGATTACGGATTTATAATTATTGCCGACCATGGTAATGCCGATTTCATGATCAATAATGATGGAACCCCAAACACAGCCCATACTACAAATCGAGTCCCATGTTTCATGCTAAACACTGATTATTATAAAATTAAAAATGGGAAACTTGCAGATATAGCGCCAACAATTTTAAAAATTATGGAACTAAACATACCAAATGATATGGATGGAAATGTACTCATCTAGTCTAATATTATTATATTTAATGGCCTTGAATTAAGAAGTAAAAAAGACAAACACACTAAATAGAATTTCACTATTTTTGATTGATGCAAAACGTAATAAAAATCATTAAACTACTTCTACTAAAGCTTAAAAGTCCATTCATTCTAATCGGACTTTTATTTGTATTATGGATGCTGTTTTTTGACAGCAACTCCTACCTCAACCACAACCGTCTATCAAATGATATAAATCAATTACAAAAAGATAAACAACATTACATAGAAGAGATTAAAAAAGATTCTATTGCACTCAAAGAACTCTCTAGTCCAGAAGGATTAGAGAAATATGCACGAGAAAAATACCATATGAAAAAAGAGAATGAAGAAATCTTTCTCATTATCGAATAAGTGCTAAATCATGGAAAAACTATTCGAAGAATTTAGCCCAAAAACACTCAAGCAATGGAATGATAAAATCATTTCAGACCTTAAAGGTAATAGCTACGAAAATTTAATTTGGGAAAGTCCTGAAAATATAAAAGTTGATCCTATATATAATACGGAATCTACAAATAAACTCAAAGGGGACTGTACATTCAATCATTTGGACTGGGAAATAGAACAAAGCCTAAACAATCCAATAAACAAACAAATTCTAACTTGTTTAAACAAAGGAGCCTCTGCCCTCTTATTAAAAGACATCCCTGCTCAGGATACAGAAACTGTTTTAGAAAATGTATTGTTTCAATATATTCAAACTAGCATTCAATCAAAGTCAATTAAAAGGAGTCTAGATACATTTATTTCTCTAATCGAAAAGAAAGGTCTTGAAAAAAATTCTATTAAAGGTAGTTTACACTTTGATCCTTTAATGGATTGCCTTAAAAAAGGTGCCTTAAATAGTGATTTGTGGGAAAATTTTAGATCAATTCAAGAAAAATCAATCGCTTTAAAGGCTTTTAAGAGCGTTAATATTCAAGGCGTAGAATACCACAATGCCGGAGCTTCAATCAGCCAAGAATTGGCATTTACATTAGCTCAGCTTAGTGAATACTTTTATAACTCCCCATCTTTAGAACCTAATAAGATTCAAATAAGCTTAGGGGTTTCTACCAACTATTTTTTTGAAATAGCTAAATTCAGAGCCATTCGAATTTTGTGGACTCAAATCCTAAATGCATTTAAAAAAGATCATACACCCTTATACTTAAGAGCAGAAACAGGTTTAAGATCAAGTACTATTTTCGACCCCCATGTGAACATGCTTCGCACCACAAGTCAGAGTATGTCTGCAGCACTAGGTGGCGCAAATATTATAAATACAAGCAGTTTTAATGCTGCCTTCAAAAATGATGACGATTTTGCACAACGTATGGCTAGAAATATCTCTTTGATATTAAAAGAAGAATCGTACTTCAACAAAGTCAGTGACCCATCAGCAGGTTCATATTATATAGAATCTTTAACCAATGAATTAAGTTTAAATGCATGGACACTATTCAAAGAAATAGAGGCCAATGGCGGATGGATTAAAGCGGTGCAATCGAATTTTATTCAGGATAGAATAGAGAAAAATGCTGCAAAACAACAACAATGTTTAGAGTCAAAAAATACTCATCTACTTGGAACCAACCTCTTCCCTAACTTAGAAGAAAAAATGACATCTGAAGTAGAATTATCTATTCAAAAAAATATGATAATTGGCGAAGACTTTAAAGCCTTAAACACAAATCGTTTGTCTAGACAAATAGATCTTGAACGATTAAAAAAGGAGGGAAATCATGCCTAGACCTGATTTTTCAAATATAGAACTCAATCTAGAGAGGAAAAAAGCTCAAAATTCAGAAATAAACTGGATGAGTCCTGAGCAAATAGAGATTAAAGAAAAGTACTGTTCTAAAGATATAGAAGATACTGAGCATATCGGTTTTATTTCAGGTATTGCTCCTAACCTTAGAGGTCCATACGCCTCGATGTACGTCACACGTCCCTGGACCATTCGTCAGTATGCAGGCTTCTCAACTGCAGAAGAATCGAATGCTTTTTACCGAAGAAACCTAAAAGCGGGACAAAAAGGCTTATCTGTTGCCTTTGACCTGGCCACACATAGAGGTTATGATTCAGATCATGAACGCGTATTAGGAGATGTTGGTAAAGCAGGTGTTGCCATAGATTCTGTGGAGGATATGAAAATACTCTTCGATAAAATACCATTGGATAAAATGTCCGTTTCAATGACCATGAATGGAGCTGTTCTTCCAATTATGGCATTTTATATTGTTGCTGCACAAGAACAAGGTGTAGATCAAAAACTTTTAAACGGAACCATTCAAAATGATATATTGAAAGAATTCATGGTTCGAAACACATATATCTATCCACCTGAGCACTCTATGAAAATTATTGCCGATATTTTTGAGTATACCTCTAAGCATATGCCGAAATTCAACTCTATAAGTATTTCTGGCTATCACATGCAAGAAGCAGGTGCTACAGCAGATATAGAACTGGCATATACACTGGCAGATGGATTAGAGTATATTCGAACAGGGTTGAATGCTGGAATGGATATAGATACCTTTGCTCCACGATTGTCATTCTTTTGGGGTATTGGAATGAATCATTTTATGGAAATAGCTAAAATGCGATCGGCTCGAATGATTTGGGCAAAATTGGTAAAGCAATTTAACCCTAAAAAACCAAAATCTTTAGCTTTAAGAACTCACTGTCAAACATCAGGATGGAGTTTAACAGAACAAGACCCATTTAACAATGTAACTCGAACTTGTGTTGAAGCAATGGCGGCAGTTTTTGGTGGTACACAATCATTACATACAAATGCATTAGACGAAGCAATTGCTTTACCGACAGACTTTTCTGCTCGTATTGCTCGCAATACCCAAATATATCTTCAAAAAGAAACAGAAATTACTAGAGTTGTAGATCCCTGGGGTGGCTCTTATTACCTAGAAAAACTTACTGAAGAAATTACACATAAAGCATGGATACTCCTAAAAGAAATTGAAGAACTTGGTGGCATGGCAAAAGCCATTGAAACTGGTATTCCTAAAATGAGAATAGAAGAAGCTGCTGCAAGGAAACAAGCAAGAATAGACAGTGGTAAAGATCAAATTATAGGTGTTAATTCTTATCGACTAGAAAAAGAAGCAATTATAGAAACATTAGAAGTTGACAACACATCAGTAAGAGAAGCTCAAATTAAGCGTTTAAATAAAATTCGTTCAACAAGAGATACTCAAGCAGTTAAAAAAACTTTAAATGACCTTACGCATGCATGTCGATCAGGTAAAGGAAATTTATTAGCTTTAGCAATAGAAGCAGCAAGATGCAGAGCTACACTTGGAGAAATATCTGATGCATGCGAAGCAGTATTCGGTAGATACCAAGCTAAAATACGTTCAATTACTGGAGTTTATTCTATGGAAATAGACAATGATAAATCATTTAAAAAAGCACAAGAATTAGCTGATAAATTTGCTGAATTAGAAGGACGAAGACCACGTATTATGGTTGCAAAAATGGGACAAGATGGACATGATCGTGGTGCCAAAGTTGTTTCTACATCATTTGCTGATCTGGGTTTTGATGTAGACATAGGTCCCTTATTCCAAACACCAAAAGAAGCTGCCAAACAAGCTGTAGAAAATGATGTACATATTTTAGGTATATCCTCTTTAGCTGCAGGACATAAAACACTCGTCCCACACGTTATTGAAGAGTTGAAACAACTTGGTAGGAAAGATATTTTAGTTGTTGCCGGTGGTGTGATTCCATCTCAAGATTACGACTATCTATTTAAAGCAGGTGTATCAGGTATTTTTGGACCTGGAACAGTTATAGCTGAAGCTGCTTCACAAATATTAGAAATAATGATAAAAGATAGAAAATGAAAAAATTATTAATATTAATAGCCTTTTGTTATGTTACAATGACCCAAGCTCAAAATACTCGTAATGACAGTTACTCGGCATTTGGGGTAATTACAAGTTTTAAAGAAATTCCTTTCGGAATAAGCTTTTATAACGCTTCTGTAAATGAGAATTTTGGTTTTTTCACCGAACTTAAATTTAATCGACTAAGCTTTAATAATGAGTATTCTTTTGAAGGTTTCCCTGTAGCTTCAGACACGCTTAGAAACGCTGTATCTCTTGGAAACAAAAATATGTTGAAAATGATTAATATAGGAACCGTAATTAATCCTCAAGAGTTAGGAATTATGAGGTGGGATTTTATAGATATTGATTTTTGTGTAGGAATTGGATTCGTTCAAAATTTTCAATACAAATTCTATAATGACACTCAGGGTATTGAAGCAAGCGATAATCAAAGTCCATCAGACCCTTTAGGTAAGTACTACGTGATTGATTACGACGATCACGGCATTAATCTGAACCTAGGAACAAATATATCTTTTCAAAGAATACCCTTTATGATTCATATTGGATACGACTTAAAACCTAAAGTTTTTGCACTAGGATTTAATTGGAAAATAAAATAGACAATTAAGATTCTGATTTACACATTTCATCAGGCTCAGCACCACAAAACCCACATGGCTCACCTTCTTTGGTAATTAAAGGATTGTTACTTGCACAAGTACCTTCAAATTTACCATCTTTTTTTGCCCAAATTTTAATTGCAATACCGGCAAATCCGATGCCTAATAGAACAATTGAGATTAATGCTGTTTTCATGTCAATAATTTTATACAAAAATAGACTAAAGAAATTAAAATATAGACTGCTAATACTAATTTACTTGATCACATTGACTTCCATTTGAAGAGGAATACCAAACTTATCTTTTACAGAGGATTGAATGTCTTGAGCAAGTTTGTATATATCCTTTCCATTTGCACCACCATAGTTAACCAAAACTAAGGCTTGCTTTTCATGAACGCCATAATTCCCAATACGTTTACCTTTCCAACCGGCTTTTTCAATCAACCAGGCAGCTGGCACTTTAACTTCCCTATCATTCACAAGATAAGAAGGAACATCAGCATATTCTTTTTTAATATCATCAAAATGAGATTTAAGAATTACAGGATTCTTAAAAAAAGAGCCAGAATTTCCTATCTCTTTTGGATCAGGTAATTTAGAGGATCTAATAGATATTACTGCTTCACTGACATCTTTGGGACTGGGGTTATATATAGACATTTGATCTAATACATCAACTATAGGTCCATAAGTTGTATTAACAATCCCATCTTTTCTCAATTTAAACGTAACTGATAATATGATATATTTTCCCTTATGTATATTTTTAAAAACAGATTCTCTGTAACCAAAATGACAAGATTCACGGTCAAATGAATGGATTTCTTCACTGGCAATATGAAAAGCCTCAAGTTCAATAAAAACATCTTTCAATTCAACACCATAAGCACCAATGTTTTGCATCGGTGCAGCACCTATATTGCCAGGTATCAAAGACAAATTTTCAATACCATTATAACCATTATGAATAGACCACAATACAAACTCATGCCAATTTTCTCCAGCCTGTACTTTTATCAATCCATTTCCAAGATTAGAAATCCCCTTGAGGTCAATTAATATAACTAATCCTTCATAATCTCTACATAATAGAATGTTACTACCTCCACCCAAAAATAATTTAGTTAGCTTTAAAAACTTAGGTTCTGCAAGAATTTTTCTTAATTCTGAAACAGATGTTACCACAGCAAAAAAAGCAGCCTTACAATCGATTCTAAAAGTATTATAAGCTTTTAATGAATGGTTTTCGAATATTCGCATGCTCAAAGATACTAGTTTTACTAATAGAAGTAGAATCCATACATAGAGATCATAAAATTATCAGGATTCAATATTAAATGAATACTTAACAAAGTATATAAGAGAAACTACTTTAAGAGTTGAGAAATCAAATTAGAAATCTGATTAAACTTAATTGACAACTCTATTTTTAATGAATCAGGAATATAAGACGCATTCATTTTTTTGACACCATCTATTTCATCAATATTATCAAAAGAAAAATAAACTGGATTAGCTCCATTTTTATATGTGTCTTTTAACCAAAAGAGACCTGAGTATTCTGCAAGATTATTAATTAAATATTTTTTACTCATACTATTACCATATTTATCTTTCATATAATTAAGTTTATATTTATTAATCATTTTTTTAGCAAAAAGATTAAGATCGTATGAAATTAATTTAGATGCATACAATTGCAAACACAAATCTATATGTTCTATAAAGATAGGATACGCTGATAGATGATTATTTTTTTTCAATAAACTGACAAAACCTTCTGACAATTTCATGTCTTGATAGAGAATAATGTAGCAAAATAAATCATACTGTGACACAGATAATTTACATGATTGTTCATTTAGATATTTCTGATAATGGATAACTGATTTATCAATCTCTTTTATTATATAACTCATTATAAAATTTAATATATATTTTCTATATACTTAAAATTAAAGCAAATTATAATTAAATGAATGACAATAATGAAATATTAGCTATTCTGAAGCTAAAATTGAGTAATCTCACCTAAATTTTGGGAGAAATACTGAGATGATTAAATCATTAAAATAAAAATTTACAGTAAAGAATGTACTAATTTCTCTACACTCATACCTTCTGCTTCTGCCTTATAATTACGAACAATACGATGACGTAATACAGGATATGAAATAGCTTTTACATCCTCAATATCTGGCGAATACTTTCCATTAATTGCTGCATGACACTTAGCAGCTAGAACTAAAAATTGAGAAGCTCTGGGTCCAGCACCCCAAGAGAGGTACTTTTTGACATCTTCAGGAGCAAAATCACTATCAGGTCGCGTTTTTGCCACCAATTTAACTGCATATTCTACAACATTATCTGCTACAGGTATTTGACGAATTAAATTTTGTATTTTCAAAATTTCACTAGACGAAAGTACTTCACTAACTGAGTTATTTATATTTGAAGTAGTATTCTTAACAATTTCAACTTCTTCATTAAAAGAAGGATAATCAACTTTAAGATTAAACATAAATCTATCTAGCTGTGCTTCGGGTAAAGGATAAGTCCCCTCTTGTTCTATTGGATTTTGCGTAGCCAAAACAAAGAATGGTTTATCTAACTCATAATGGTTGCCACCAGCGGTAACAGAACGTTCTTGCATAGCCTCCAAAAGTGCTGCTTGCGTTTTCGGTGGTGTACGATTAATCTCATCAGCAAGAATCACATTAGAAAAAATAGGTCCTTTTATAAATTTAAAATTTCTGTTTTCATCTAAAATATCTGCCCCTATAATATCTGAGGGCATTAAATCAGGCGTAAATTGAATCCTAGAAAAATCAAGTCCTAAAGCTTCACTAATTGTTTTTACCAACAGGGTTTTTGCCAGTCCAGGAACACCAACCAAAAGTACGTGTCCCTTACAAAATATGGATAGTATAAGTTCTTCGACAACTTTGTCTTGACCTACTATAACTTTTGCTATTTCATTTTTTAAAGTAGTAAACTGCTTCTTTAATTGATCCAATTGTACTACTTCATCGTTTTTTGCAACCATAATTAATTTTTTAACCAATTATATTGAAAATCTAACACTTTATATGCTTCATTAATGCGAACATACGTCTTTAATAAAGAGGTATTAATCCACTCTGAAATGGCTTCATCTTTCTTCTGCTCTAGAGCCATATCACGAATCATTTTATAATCGTCTTTAAAATTTACTTTATGAGCCTCTGTTTTACTTATAAGCTTAAACAATCTAAAGGCTTCTTTTCCATCTTCAAGTTTCACATAACTTGGTTCTGAAATTTCATTAACTTCCAATTGTTCTACTGCTATTTTAATCGCGCTTTCCAATTCGTGTAATTCAAATTTACTCGTTCCGGTATTTAAGTTAATTAACTTACCACCATTAAATTTCGTCATTTCATCATCAGAATAACGAATTGAAGCATCTTCAAAAGTTAGATTTTCATCTAAAATAGAATCTCTAGTAGAAATTAAAATATCTTTTGCGTTGTTTAAATCAATAGCAGAAATTTTTGGAGACATTAAAATATGACGAATATCAACTTCATCTCCCCTATGTTCTTCCATCATAACAATATGATAGCCATATTCTGTTTCAAAGACATCAGAAATTTCACCATCTTGAAGACTAAACATAACAGCTTCAAATTCTTTGACAAACATTCCTCTTTTAATAGCATTATATAAACCACCATTTCTAGATGAACCAGGGTCTTCAGAATATAAAATTGCTAATGTTGCAAAGCTTTCACCTTTCAAAACACGTTCCTTAAGTTTTTCTAACTTATTTTCAGTTTCTTTAATTGCAGATGCACTTGCTGGAGGATATTTTAATATATGTGCTACTTCAACAGTCTCATTAACCATTGGAAGACTATCAGGATCAAAATTTAGAAAGTAATTTTTAACTTCCTTAGGCGTCACATCTACAGATGAAGTTATTTCAAATCGAACCCTCTGAATAATTAAAGAATTTTCAATAGGTTCATACATTTCCTCTTTAATCTCATAAATCTTTTTATCGAAATATTCTTCTAACTGATCTTCACTTCCCAATTGTGATATAAAAGTATTTAATCGAGAATCTATTTCATTAAAAACATCATTTTCAGTAACTTCAATACTATCTATTTCAGCTTTATGAAGCATTAATTTTTGAAATAATAAATCTTCTAAAACCTGAATTCGCATTAAAGAATCAACTTCTAAACCCTGAGCTTGATATTGAAGAATTTGTTGCTCGAAATCAGACTTAAGTATAATGTTGTTTCCAACAATAGCAACAATACCCTCTACAGTAACCTGTGCTAATAACAAATGATTTATAAATAAAAAGACAATACAAAATATTCTTTTCATATTAATATATTTCAAATTGATTAGATTGCTTGGCATCTTCAAATAATTTGGTTTTAATTACTTCTACTGTTTTCAATTTTCTTTGATTGAGCAATATACTTTTTATTTGCTCTTTTACATATTCTAAAGGTGCAATTTCTCCTTGTTCTTTAAGATTTATAATACGAATAAAGTAAACATCTAACGTATCTTTTAAGATCATCGTATTATTTGTCATTGATAATGTTGAAATATCTAATTCTCCAGAAAAAACTTGCTTAAAATCATCCCACATCAACCATTCGTTTGGATTATAATAAAAACGCTTTGAATATTGGTGACAATATGTTTCTATAGCATCTATGAAAAATGTGTCTTTATCAAACAACCATGTTTCAAGAGAATCTAATTTGGGAGCCATAATACTTGTTTTTACAAATATGACTTTCGTAATCTTATCAGACAATATATAATCATCAGCATGCTGATTGTAATAAAATTGAAGGTGATCTTCCAATATCAGAGTATCAAGACTTTGCTCAATTAGTTTTTGTTCATATGCATGTATCAAAAGGGAGCGTCGATAAGACTCTAATCTTTTATCAATTTCTAATTGGTCCTGATTTATATTTAGAACTGCTTTTTGTAGTAACAGTTCCTCTTGAGCCCAATTATTAATATACTGCTGAATGAATGTTAAACTATCTACAGATGATAACTTGCTATTAATTAATGATGTAACCTGATATTCATATAAATAAGAGTCACCTAGTCTTGCAATTAAAACCTCATCATTATTATCAAAACTTGAGCAAGAAGACAATAAAAAAACAAGAATAATATAATACGATTTAATCAATATATATCTTTTACTTAAGTTCTGTTGTGTAGCTATTTCCATTCCATTCAAAGAAAATATCTTTAGAAGAACCTAATGAATTTAATGCATTTTTAAACGCTTCATTAAACGATCCATTAAAAGAAGGAACTTTATCATCATGCTTAATGTTTAATTCACTTAATCGATTTGTCTTCAAAAGATTAAATACAAATGAATTAACATTAATAGAATATTTAGCTTTTAACTCAGTCAACCACTCATTTTCAAGAAAATCTTGATAATCAGAAGTAATTAGCCCCTTGGCTTCTGTTAACTCTTTTTCTATTGGGGGTAATACTTCATTTATGTAAACCATTTTCACATTCTGGTTGTCATAAATTAAATCAGACAGACCTTGTTCCCATTTAACTTGATCTACAAAATTATTTTCACCTCTAAGGAACAAGCCTTCCTTTATATCCATATTTAATGAAGAATTCTTATTGATTTTAGTCTGAATCTCATCAATATTTGTATTTCCTCTAGTTATTTTTTTACGAACCTTAATAGCGATTGATTCACTCAAACAATTAATCACTATTGCATCTACCCGACTATCCCACATATAATTCTTCTTATTATCCAAATAATAAGCGTTTAAACCAATCGTATCTTTTACTGCTTTAGACCAAATTTTTTCATCCGTCAATTCATATAACAAAATACCATCACGATATTCCTGCATTAACAAACGAAAATCGTTGTATTTTGACTCAAGATTAGAATTTTCATATGCAATAATTAAATCTTCAGACCATTTAGCAAAAGCCTCATCTACAAAATTTGATGGTTCAAATTTACTCTTCAATCTTCTAGCAAAGGTTAACATGTATTCTGCAAAATCATACTGAGTATATTTAGCAGAGCTAAGTGAAAAAACAATCTTAGTAAGAGAGCTAGCATGATCATTCAAAGACCATTTGCCATTCTTAGCAATAAAATCATTACTAACGATATCTTTCATTGCATTTAATGCCGAAGTATTAACTTTATAGTTATACTCATTCTTTAATTTATTCACCAATGAAGTTCGTTTTGCCTGAGATCTAGAATCTTTTTCAACTTTCGATTGAATGTCTGATTTTTCATCTTCAAAAGAGCCTAATCCTTTACGATCAATAAGTTTGATAATATGCCATCCATATGGTGTTTCAATAGGCACAGAAATATCACCTAAATTATTCAAAGAAAAAGCAGCATCTTCGTAAGCTGCAACCATTTTATTTGATCCAAACCAAGGTAGAACACCTCCTTTAGAAGAATTATTTTTATCATCTGAATATTGCTTAGCCATCTCAGCAAAGTCAGCAGATTCATTGATGATTTTATTATATATATCATCAATTTTTTGCTTTGCTACAGCTTTCTCTTTAATAGATGATTTACCAACAGGACTTGGGTACTTCACCATAATATGAGCCGTTTTAACTTCCCCTCTTGATGGTCGTTTATCGGTAACATTTAAAAAATGATAGCCATAACGAGAACGAATAATTTCTGAAATTTCACCTTTAGAAGTACTATATGCAGCAGTTTCAAATGGATAAACCATGTATAAAGCACTGAAGTAACCAAGATCTCCGGAATTCTCCTTTGCAGATGGATCGTCTGAATTTACCCTAGCAATATCAGCAAAATTGGCACCGTCTAAAATCTCTTTTCTAATACTTTGAGCTCTTTTGTATGCCTTCAATGTATCAGAAGGCGAAGCATCTTCAGCAACCGAAATTAATATATGTGATGCTCTTATTTCAGTTTTTAAACGCTCATAAGCTTCTTCTACCAACTTTTCACCCGCCTCATTATCGACCAAATAAGGATTAGCCAATTGTTTTCTATATCCAGACAATTCTTTTACAAAAGAAGGTACAGTATCCATACCTAAGGATTCAGCTTCTTTGACCTTAAGTTTAAAGTTGATAAATAACTCAAGATATTCATCTAAGGTTTTAGGGTCAAGTTCTTCACCTACTTGTCTATTTTTATTGTAAATACTTAAAAAATCATCAACACTAACTTTTTCATCGGCAACAGTAAGTAATGTTCTGTCGGCACTTTGTGAAAATGAATTGAATGTAATGGCAGTCGATACCAATAAAAAAAATAATTTTCTCATTTTAAAATATGCTTTTACTTTCTACTATAATTAGGTGCTTCTCGTGTAATCGTTACATCATGAGGGTGTGACTCAATAACGCCAGCACTTGTTATTCTTACGAATTGAGCTTTTTCTTTCAATGTTAAAATGTCTTTTGAGCCACAATAACCCATTCCTGCTCTTAATCCTCCAACAAACTGGTACATAACTTCTGCTAAAGTACCTTTATAATCAACACGTCCTACAATGCCTTCTGGGACCAACTTCTGTAAATCATCTTCAACATCTTGAAAATAACGGTCTTTGGAACCAGCTTTCATTGCATCAATAGATCCCATTCCACGATAGGTCTTATACTTTCGCCCTTCGTAAATGATTTTTTCTCCTGGTGACTCTTCTGTACCAGCTAATAAAGAACCTAGCATAACTGAATCAGCACCAGCAGAAATTGCTTTAACAATATCACCAGTATATCTAATACCACCATCTGCTATTACTGGGACACCAGTTCCTTTAATTGCATCAGCAACCATCATTACAGCAGATAATTGAGGTACTCCGACACCTGCAACAACTCTGGTCGTACAGATAGAACCTGGACCGATTCCAACTTTAATGCCATCGGCTCCAGCATCTACCAAATATTTTGCTGCCTCAGATGTTGCAACATTTCCAACAACAACATCTAAATTTGGATATTTTTTCTTAATTACTTTTAAAGTATTTACAACACCTTTTGTATGTCCATGAGCTGTATCTACGACTACTGCATCTACTCCTGCTTCTACAAGTGCTTCTACTCGATCTAAAGCATCTGATGTGACACCTACAGCTGCAGCAACTCTTAAACGACCATATGAATCTTTATTAGAATTTGGTTGAACTCGAACTTTAATTATATCTCTATAAGTTATTAATCCAACCAAATGATTACGGTCATCTACTACAGGTAATTTTTCAATTTTATGTTTTTGAAGTATGTCTTCAGCTTGAGCTAGAGTTGTATTCTCTTTCGTTACAACTAAACCATCTCCAGTCATAACCTCTTCAACAGATAGACTGTCTTTTTTCACAAAACGTAAATCTCTATTGGTTACAATACCAAGTAACTCTCCTGAAGAATCAACCACAGGTATACCGCCAATGCGAAATTCTTTCATCATATGCTTTGCATCAGAAACTGTTGCAGTTTGCTTAAGAGTTACAGGGTCTAATATCATTCCTGATTCAGCACGTTTTACAGATCGAACTTCTTTAGCTTGGGCTTGAATGCTCATGTTTTTATGCAAAACTGAAATCCCTCCTTCACGAGCTATAGCAATAGCCATAGCTGATTCAGAAACCGTATCCATAGCTGCTGAAACAATAGGCGTATTTAAGGGTATATTTCTTGAAAATTTAGATGTAATATTAACATCACGAGGTAAAACTTCAGAATAAGCTGGCACTAATAATACATCGTCGTAAGTCAGGCCTTCACCGATAAATTTATCTGCAGAATGTAAATCCATTAGAATGCAATTTTAGATGATAATTGCGTGCAAATATACTAAAAAACATACGTGCTTGCATCATCAAATTAAAAAGATGCACATCAATAGATATTAATATCATATTTAAGCTAAATATGACATTCGTAAACTTTAAACAAATAGTTTTTTTATAAATAAAGCTTAAAACCTAACTGAATAGAATTATATGGATAATCATGTAAGGATAATTGCTGTTGTAAATAGAGTTCATAAGCATTCCAATTTCTAGAAATTTTGGCAGCATACAACAATGGGAAGTCACCATTTCCAAGGTAACCTTTAAAACCTCTTAAAGAATTACTAAGTGTATAATCTTTATAAGAGAGATTAAATGTTAAAGCGGCTAATATTGCATCATTTTGACGATTATTTACCATATAAGTCTGCCACACATACAAACCCAACAATGCACCTAAATCATAACTTAAATCTTTAGTTATACTATTTTCTAGATGGTAAGACAAATCAAAATAATACGCGGGACTATCAGTATATCTTGCATTTCTAAATTGTGAACCAGAAGCAGTTTTTAAGCCCATATTAAAAATAAACTGTGTGTTTTTATTTTTAAAAATAAGTGCATTCATCTCTACCAAAAGATCTCCGCTAGCATAGCCTTTTGGGAATTCATCTCGAACCACCCTATCATTCCTGATTACAGAATCCATTTCAAAATAGTCAATGGGGTTCATAGAAAACTTTAAACTTGCTTTTTCACCTAATGGAAATGCAAATCGCATGTATACATCCCTTGCTGTCTCACCTGTATTCAGATGATTACTAAATCGGACATCAAACTCAGGTTTAAGAATCATTTTTTCTGCAAAAGGGATTGGGAAAGCATTTGGGCCCATAAAAGCAGGTGAAATTTTCATATAAGAAGACCAATGGCTTTGGCCATCCCACTGATGATTTTCATTCCACCAACTGTAATCTTGAGCAATAAGATTAAGAGGTAAACAAAGAATTAAAATGATGTATTTCCAACAACAATTTCGCATAAATCTTCTTCTTTTAAATATTTACGTGCCAAATCTTGTAATGTTTGAGCATCTATATTGTCAAGTATGGTCTGGTAACTGTCATAAAACTCAAATCCTACACCCTGAACATGCATATTTTTTAATAAACTTGCCTGAGCAAAAGGACCATCAGCAGAATTTAAAATTTGCCCCATGATATAATTTTTTACCAGACTGAGTTCTTCAACAGAGATAAGCTCTTTTCGTAAACGCCTTAGCTCATAATAAATTTCTTGTAAAGCCAATTGCGTTCCTTCTCCTTTTACTTCAGTAGAAATACTAAAATAGCCACTTTCTTCCTGATGAATACATATGGAACCAATACCATAAGTTAAGCCTTTATCTTCTCTAATATTACTCATTAAACGTGAACCAAAATAGCCACCCAAAACCACTGATAAAAACTTTAATTGGTGGTAATCTATGTGGTGTGAATTAAAGCAAACTCTCCCTATTCTGATGGCCGACTGTAAAGCACCTTCTTTAGCAATATGAATTTTATCATTTTTAACTTCTGGATAATATTCCTGAACTGAAGGCGTCTTTTTTAGCTTCCATGTCCCTAAATATTGATTTAATATGGCTTCGCCATTTTTTGGCATCTTACCTGCTATGTATACTTTCATAGCAGCATTCTTGTAATATTGTTCGTGAAAGTTAACAAGATCTTCTGGGAAAATATTTTCAAAATCTTCTATACGCGCAGAAAGTCCATAAGGATGATCATCGAATAAGGTATTGAAAAAAGTATTTCTGGCTTTAAATTCTACTTTTTCAGAATTGATAATAAAACTTTGTTTTTTCTGTGCCAAAATAACTTTGAATTCATCTTCGGAAAAATTGGCATTTCTTATGGCATCAATAAATATGGGTAATACCTTATCAAAATATTTATTGAGTGTGTAAAGACTCACAACAGCTCTATCAGAATTGATATCTAATTGTGTGTATGCACCGTAAAAGTCTAGACTTTCGTGAATTTCTTCTCCCTTTTTATTGGCAGTCCCTTCAAAAAGCATGGCATTACACATACTTGCTTGCAAAGCCTTATTTTGAACTTTTGATCCAGCTTCAAAAACCATATCTAAACGACATAACTCTTGTTCGGCTCCTTCCATTACATAAACTTCTATAGAATTAGCCAAAC
>Ga0066605_10000822_pt1 | contig 20691 bp, 23 predicted proteins | sample SaaInlLV_DNA_10m_FD_60385 | JGI IMG/M metagenome (GOLD analysis project Ga0066605, IMG submission 60385) | Marine microbial communities from expanding oxygen minimum zones in the Saanich Inlet - SI075_LV_DNA_10m | ecosystem: Environmental > Aquatic > Marine > Unclassified | place: British... | reverse complement strand
TTAAAAATATAATTACAATGAAAAATTTTACGATTTATATGCTAAACGTTGCAACAATTAAGAAACCAATAAATGACAGACAAAAGATTAGTATAATTTTTTTCATTGATATAAATTAAAACATAAAACTAGTTAAAGATATTCAGAATTTAGTGAATCAAGATCAAAAGATGTCGATGAATACCTGTGTTCACTTTTGTAGCTTTTCGCCATTTGCGCCTCTCGCGTCAACTCTTTTTTATATTCGGCACCTATGTTTATGCCCATAAATTGATAAATTTTATTAACGAGATTTACAGGCTCAGTAGTTAGTTCTTTAAAGCTTGCTCTTAGCGTCACAGATTTAGAAAGGTCTTTTACTGATTCATCACGCCAAAAAAGCAAGGTTTTAAGAATAGATTTGCACCTTGTTTCGCTAAGCTGTTTTCCATAAAAAAAACGAGAAAGAAAATTTTTCAAGCTGAAAAAAGAGGGTGCAACCTGATTCATGTCTCTGTCCATGTATATGAATTTGGGTGCCTTAAATAGTGCGCTTAGAGATTCAGAAGATCCCGAGAAAAAAGGGTTTTTAGATAAATATGTTTTTCTTGGATTCAGGCGCATATGGTTGTCCACACAAATTTTATAGTATGCCCAAACCGCTTTAGGAACACCTTTATCGTAATTTAAGTGTGCATAAGACTGCTCTTTACCTATTAGGAACGACAGATGGTAGGAAGAAAATAAGTGAAACAAAATAAGTGCATCTTCTTCCACATTAAAAAGTCCGAGCTTATGAATACGATTAAATTCTTTAAAGGCTTTTTTTTCAATAAACTGTATAAGTCGAAAGAAAGGCGCGCCAAATAATGCGTCTATTTTACCCAAACCAATAAGCAGAAGTTTTTGGCTGATGGCGGGCGCAAAAAACAGTTCCCACATTTTCATTGAGCTAAACGTTTTAATGTCTGTGGCCAGAAGCTTGTGCATTCGCGTGGTACCACTTCGAGGTGGGCCAACAATAAATATAATAGAGTAGGGTTTAAGTGGGCCGAACAAAGAAAAGACAATGTGTTCGATAAAAACGATGCTTAGATGTAGGTATGAAATGAGTAAAGCAAATATAGAGAGTAGCGCCACTAAGACGAATTTAGGAATAGAGCTAAAGCGCCAATTAAATAGCCACAAAGATTCTGTGAACAGTTTAAAAAACCGCCAGGTGCTTATGCAGAGCCATTGAGGGTAGTGGAATAGAATCATTAAGTGCGCGGTTATTTGATATAAACATCTCAATTTTTTTTGGATAAAAAAAATACGCCTCTATCGGAGGCGTATTTTTATTTGACTTTAGACTTTTAGCTTAGTCACAAATATTGTAATTGGTAATTTCTTCAGATACTTTTATCAAGTAACCATAACCTCTTTCAAGATCGCCAATACCGTTAAAATCCCAATCTGGTAAATATGCATTTCCAACGCCATCTTTGGCAATAACAATTTTGTCTTGTATGGCAGCAAATGCAGCAAGCGCATTTGTGTTTTCTGAACAAGCAAAACCAATCATGTTCCAGCCATTGTTAAGTGTAATAGAAATACTTCCACAATCAGAATCAGTGTTTTCTACACAAGTAGAGCAACAAGCGCCATCTTCTAACACCCACTCACCATCACATGGCATACCCATTTGTTCTGGACAGTCAATAATGACGCCAGAAAAGAATCCGTCTTCACCACAGAACCCAAAATCACATGGGTCGTTAGGGTTCGCCCACTCACCACTTTCGTAGATATCAATACCAGAATAAGAGGTACAAAGCGGCTCTACTTCGACACATACAGGACAACATTCACCATCAACATTCACCCACTCTCCATTACAAGGCTCACCAAACCATGAGGCACAGTCTATAGCAATGCCATAGAATTCGCCATTTGGCGCACACTCACCCATATCACACGGATCGTTAGGGTTTACCCACATGCCTTCTTCAAAAATTTCAATACCAGAATAAGATGTACAAAGCGCTACATTACCCTCACATTCTCCAGATTCATAAAAACTAGCTCCAGCACATGCTAAAAAACACGAATTAGAGTAAGTTACACCATCATTACCACAAACGGGATCATAAATCTCAGGACAAACACAATCATCAGAGTTTTGCCCACAGTCCCAGTCTAATGTGTTAACCAAACCGGCCGTATTGGTCCAAGAGGTAACACCAGCAACTTCAGCAACACAAGAATTAGCATATTCAACACCATCACAACCTATAACTGGGTCCCAAAGAAAAGGACACATGGCATCAGGGTTTATCCAATCTGGGTTAATACAACAATCATCAATTTGTGCAGACGCACTAATCCCAAGAATTAGTACAAGGGAGGAGAAAAGAGTTTTCATAATTTTTTTTTAAAGTTCTAACCAACAGTGACAACATCTGTGCCAAGATACAAAAACAATAGATAAGGTGTTTTTTTAGATTGATTTAAGGATAATAAATTTCACTATATTCGTATTTATGCTTAATGCAGTAAAATTTACAGTAGCCCCTCTTTCTCTGGCTTTTTTCGCTTACCTGAGTTTTACCCAGAGAGGTGTTTTGACATATAGCGCGTTTTTATATGCATATGCCATGATTCCTTTGATCGAGTTTTTTTTAAAAAATGATGAGCGCAACCTTTCGGAATTTGAGGAAAGTCTTGCTAAAAAAAATATTGCATACGATTTGGTGCTTTATGTTTCGGTGGCACTTCACTTGGTCTTATTAAGTCTTTTTCTTTTTTCTTTAGAAGATAGAGCGCTTCAAATGTATGAAGTTGTTGGTCGGGTTATTTCTATGGGGCTGGTGACAACCTTTGCTATTAATTTGGCTCATGAATTAGGTCACCGTCAAACTTGGGCGGAGCAATTTTTATCTAAGTTGATGCTTTTAACAACCCTAATGATGCATTTCTTTATAGAGCACAACAGGGGTCATCACAAAAATGTGGCGACTTTTGAAGACCCTTCCACGGCTCGTAAAGGAGAGACTGTTTATGCCTTTTGGTTTCGGGCAATACTTAATGAATACCTTTCTGCTTGGCGACTCGAAAGGAAAAGACTTGAGGTGATTAAGCAGTCTAATTTTAGCTTGCAAAACGAGATGATTCAATTTCAAATCATACAAGTTTTGTTTGTTGGCTTGATTTATTATCTGTTTGGCGGGCTTATTCTCTTGGCTTTTCTGTTTAATGCGGCCATTGCTTATGTGAGTTTTGAAACCGTTCAGTATTTAGAACATTATGGTTTGCAAAGAAAAAAGAATGAAAAAGGTCGGCATGAAAGGGTTAAGGCACATCACTCTTGGAATTCAAATCATGTTTTTGGCCGTTTAATGATGTTTAATTTATCGCGGCATTCCGACCACCACTTTAAGGCACACAAGAAGTACCAGATGTTAAATCATCATGATGATGCGCCTCAGCTCCCAACAGGCTATCCAGGTATGATGATTTTGAGTTTAATACCCCCTTTATGGTTTCGTGTAATGAATCCAAAGCTTGAGGCTCATAAATAGAGAGGTTTTTTATTTTCCGTTGAAAAGGGTCATGGTTTGAGCTTCCCCGACCATTACAAAGCTTTTTATCATTTCTATAGCGGTATCAACCCGCTCTGTAAGTAAAGACTCTTCTTCATTAGACCATTGTCCTAAAACGTAATCTACTTGTTTGCCTTTAGAGAATTCATTTCCAACACCAAACCGAATTCTTGAGAATGTAGTGCCGTTAAGTGTTTGAATGATGTGTTTTAAACCATTGTGCCCGCCATCGCTTCCTTTTGTTCGCATGCGCAAAGTTCCAAAAGGAAGCGCAAGATCATCAGTAATAATGAGAAGGTTTTCAGGCTCAATTTTTTCAGACTGCAGGTAGTAGTTTGCTGCTTTTCCACTTAGGTTCATAAATGTGGTCGGTTTTACCAAGACCACGGTACGTCCTTTAATTTTTAATTTAGAGGTGTCTGCATAACGATTTGGCTCAAAAGAAATATTGGATGCGCTAGCTAGCGCATCCAATATTTTGAAACCAATGTTGTGTCGTGTGTTTCTGTATGAATCACCAACATTACCTAAACCAATGATTAGGAATTTTTTCATGTTTACTCAGCGGCAGGAGCTTCAGCAGCAGGAGCTTCAGATTCTTTAGCACCTTCAGCGCCTTCAGCAATTTCTTCTTCCTCTTCTTTGGTAACATTACGGGCTGTTTTTACACCAACAACAACGGCATTTCCTGAAGTAAGAATGTCAAATTTATCCGCATCTATATCTCGAACATAAATTTTCTCTCCAATTTTCATGTCTGAGATGTCGAGTGTTATAGCGTCAGGTAAGTTTTCAGGCGTTGATCTAACGCTTAGTTTACGAAGCGTTTTTCTCAACTTACCACCATTTCTTACCCCAATCGCGTTTCCGTTAATTACAACCGGTATTTGCGTGTTCACTTCTTTTCCTGGCGTTAGCTCAATAAAGTCAATGTGAATAATTCGGTCTGTTACAGGGTGGAATTGAATGTCTTTGATAAGGGCATTAACTGTGCTGCCCTCAATATCAATCGCCACCGCATATACATTCGGTGTGTAAACAAGGTTGTTAAAAGCGACCTCTGTAGCTGCAAAGTGCTGGATGTTTTCTCCTCCGTAAATAACGCAAGGTACTTTTCCGGCAGCTCTTAGAGCCTTAGCTTCTTTTTTCCCCAAATCTACACGCTTTTCAGCGCTAATAGATACTGATTTCATTTTGTTTGATTTTTGGTTAATAAATTAATTGATAAAATTTTTACTTATCGACTCATTAGACACGACGTTTTTTATAACGTTAGCGAACATTGGAGCGATACTTAAGATTTTTATTTTAGGACTCTTATTGCTTGGTAATGTGTCAGAAATAATGAGTTCTAGTATTTTTGAATTCTCAATGCGATTGTATGCTTCACCAGATAAAACAGCGTGCGTACAAATAGCTCTAACTGATAGTGCACCCTCTTTAATCATCATGTCGGCTGCTTTTGTAAGCGTACCGGCTGTATCAATCATGTCGTCTACAAGAACAATATTTTTACCTGTCACATCACCAATAACACGCATGTCGCCAACCTCATTGGCTTTTTTTCTATGCTTGTAACAAATAACCATTTCGCAACCCAAGTGCTTTGCATATGCATTTGCACGCTTAGAGCCGCCCATATCTGGCGAGGCAATGGTTAAATTATTTAAGTTTAATGCACGAACATGATCTATAAAAACGGAAGAAGCATAGAGGTGGTCTACCGGAACCTCAAGAAAACCTTGAATTTGGTCTGCATGAAGGTCACAAGTCATTACCCTTGTCGCACCAGCTGCCGAAAGCATATTGGCAACTAACTTTGCTCCTATTGGTACTCTGGGCTTGTCTTTGCGGTCTTGCCGTGCCATGCCGAAATAAGGCATAACAGCAACAATTTGTTCAGCCGAAGCCCGCTTTGCTGCATCAATCATCAATAACAATTCCATTAAATTGTCTGATGGAGGTGGCGTAGACTGAATGATAAAGACTTTAGAGCCCCTAACTGTTTCTTCGAAAGATGGAATAAACTCGCCATCGCTAAATTTAGAGATGATAATATTTCCCAGAGCAACACCGTAATTCTTAGCAATTTCTTTTGCCAACGGTAGAGTCGCTCTTCCTGAAAATATTTTAACCGGTGTATCCATCGTTCTTAACCCTTTGATAAATAGAATGATTAGCCATTCTTTTATGGCCTGCAAATGTATAAAATTATATTGAAAACAGAAGCTTGTATTTTAAAATAAAAACAAAGGTTTTATTGTATACTAATTTGGGTTAAGTAGTGAAATAAATAGAGGCCTCTTGTGATTATCTGGACGCGCAATGCACACACCTGTTACTTTGAGGCATTAATAAGATACGTTGAATTGGAATTTCATTTTTGCATCTAATGCAAAGACCAAAATCTTCGTTGTTTATTCTTTGAAGGGCAGACTCTAACAAAGCAAGTTTGTTAATGGCATTTCTTAATGTAGCTTCATTCACACTTTTATTGTTTATGGCGTCCATTCTGCTGACTCGACCAATTGCGTTTTCTGGAGATATTGGCTTTGTTAGCTCTTTAAGGTTTGAAATGTCTTTTTGTGTTTCTTCAATTGATTTTTTGATAGACTCTTTTGCTTTATTTCGCTCTTGTTTATTCATAAGATTAGGGGATGAAAATAAAAAGCCCCCTCAAGGAGAAGGCTTTTTTAAAAAATAGACCGATCGTTATTTTGCTTTAAAGTAACCAAATACAGCAACCCCAAAGAAAAGAAAATCAGGTGCAACGTTTGATGCACTAAATTGAATTAGTGGTTCATTTGCCATGACCCCGAAAAAGATGTAAAAAAGGATTGCTATTCCAAGCATATAAGCCAAGATAATATTTTTTGCGGTAGCTAATTCTGCGTTTCTGGCAAACATTAGTATCAAACCAGCAAGAAAAATGGCATGACCCAAACCAATGTGAAAAAGCTCTCCCATTCTAATTACGTCAAGGTTCTCAGAGTTAACTATTTCTGCAGCCATTGTTGCTGATGCCAACATTGCTGCCAAGCCAAAAAGCATATTATATGCCCCTAAAATTGTTAAAGTAAGTTTTGTTTTCATAACGGATAAATTTAGTTTTCCGCTAATCTACAAAACTGCATGTAAATCGAAAGATGAAGTAGGCTATTTTCAACATTAAGCGCTCACAAACCTATAGCTCAGAAGGGATTTCTTAATTGCAATAAATGTTAAAAGAGGCATAAGGCCAGAACACGGGCTCTCCTTGGTCGTCAAGAATAGCAGTACCCTCTTGTGCTGATGCAGGAACAACATCTCCATTTATTGAGTAGCACTGTATCAAACCATTAAATTCATTTTCGAGGATAAAGTCTAAATTATAGTTACAATATTCACCGAGGCTGTAACCTAGAGAAGTGTAGCAATTATAGCAACACTCATCGTTAACTGTTGCGCTTGGATTATAGTTGTTTGCGCTGGCATCCAGGCAGCCCGAGACGCTGTCTTTACAGGACGTGTTAAAAAAGAGAAATATAAATAAGAAGAAGTAAGATAGCTTTTTCATTGTGTATAGAATATTCGCGTAAATATACAAAAAACATCATCTTTTTGGCTTTAACTTATTGAGCAACTTCGCACGTTGATATTCTGAATTGTTAATAGGTCACCTCCCAAACAGAGCTTGGGTTTTATCAATTTATTTAGAAGCTTGCTTAATGAAACCTAAAAAGGATTAGTAGCCCATATATTTACTTCAGGAACAAACCCTTTATTTCTCATTTCTATGATGGAAATAATGGTGTGCGCAATTTCTGTTGCTGAGAGTTTGTGGTCAAGCTCTGTTCTTTCTTTGCGGTCTTTCTGAGCAAAGGCAGTTGTTACTTCACTTGGATTAACTTGACAGACGCGAATATTGTGGGGCCTTAATTCTGCTTGCCAACATTGAGATAATGCTCGTACTGCAAATTTAGAAGCTGCATAAACGCTTCCGTTTTTAAACCCGCGCACGCTAGCAGAAGACCCAATGTTAATTATGGTTCCTTGATTTTGTTTTTTCATGATAGGGACGAGTTCTTTAGTTAACAAAGCCAAGCCAAACACATTTGTATTAAATACTTCTAGAAAGCTTGTCATATTAATTTCGTCCACGGGCCCAAAATCACCTATCCCGGCATTGTTAATTAAGACATCTACACGCCCTCCTAAAAGCCTGACACACTCTTCTGTTTTAGCAGCAATGTTTTCTACGTCGGAAATGTCAAAAGTAAGCCCCTGCACACCCAAACGCAGTTTAACGGTTTCTATTTTATCGTAAGACCGTCCTGTAATTAGAACCTTTGCACCTTTTTCAACCAGCATCTCAGCGGTTTTTTTTCCTATACCCGAACTACCCCCAGTAAGAAGGATGTTTTTGTTTTTTAATTCCATAATTCTCTGTTAATTCGTAAACCTAAGATATTATCTATATTTAACATGTGAAATAGCAGAATTTATTAAATTCATTTAACCCCCAAAAACATGAGCAAGACAATTCTATCTTTATTTTTTTTAATGAGCTCTCAATTATTGTGTTCACAATCATACTTGGTGCAAGAACTTTTTGTTGAATTAACAGGCAATACTACAAATGCAGATTTTAGCAATAACACCTATTATTTTGCATATGATTCTTGTGATGTAAGTTGGCAAGTCATTCGCGATTCTATTCCAGAAGGCTGGGAGTACTCTTTTTGTTTTCCTAACTGTTATGAGCCAGGAGTCAATTCTGGCAATAAATTATTTTTAAACAATACTGAGCAATTTTTAAATTGTCATATATACCCTAATAATGTTCCTGGGGTCGGTGTCATTGAAATGGAAATCACCACAAATGGCGTATACAAGGATACCCTTGTATGGCGAGGATCGGCAATTGATAATTTGTTCTTAAACGAATTGGTCGATAACAGCCCACAAAGGATTCTAAACATTTACAATCTTGAAGGAAAAATTTTGGCTAAGCCAACAAAGAATCAAATTATTTTAATTGAATATGAAAATGGGATAATTGAAAAAAGAGTTTTCTTAGAATAAATCAGCCCACGAAAGAATATAAAACGATGCTATGAGGCTTGGTATTATCTAGAATATGGTAATAGAACGATAAAATAATATTTTGCCCAAAGAAAAAGGTCACCCTCCCAAGTGACCCTTCTAATTAATCTCCCCCGAGACTATAAAAAACTCTACAGACTTAAAAACGCTAAAACCGCACCAATTATTAGCCTATTTTATTTAATAACAAAACATTAACAAATGAAAAAGCCACCCTTTATAGAGTGGCCTTTGTTTTTGAGTTAAGACGTCATTCTAAAACGATAGCCCAACACCCAAGTTATAGATTAAACCATCTTTAAGAAAATTAGGAATTTCTTCTTCCACAATTAATGTAAGATTTGTTGTTGGCTCGGTATATTCAACCCTAACAATGGCGTCATTAAAAAAACTAGCAAAGCCAACTTCAGGCCGAATATACAAACGATTACCCCACTTTGCGCCTAACATTAAATTAACCATATTTAGCGTAACTTTTCCCTCTCCACTGCCGTAAAAGGGGTCACTATACTCTCCTTTAAACCCGATTCTACCATAACTAAGGTGGCCATATAATCCTTTACTATTTTGACCAAAGTAATAGTTGCCTCCTAGCTCAAAATAGGAATAGTTAAAATCTATTTCTTCATCATTTAATTTTATAGACGAATAGTCTAGGGTGGCGGCTAATTTATTGTTAAGTGCAGGGCTTACATATTCTAAATTTAAACCTACTAAATTTGGCAACCCAAACGTAAGCCCCACCCTGTAGGGTTTGTCTTGAGAATACGAAGTGAGCGACGTAAGTACTGCAGTAATAAGAAGTAAAGAGATTTTTTTCATTGCCTTAATTTTAATTATTTGATTAACAAATATAATAAATAAAACCCCCTCATTTCTGAGAGGGTTAAAAGTACCTTGGGTGGGAATCGAACCCACACTCCCGAAAGAACTGGATTTTGAATCCAGCGCGTCTACCAATTCCGCCACCAAGGCAATTAAAGGTTCAAAATTAAGAATAGTTTCATCCCTGCAAAAGTTTTTGCGTTTTTTAATTGTGCATTACCCTAGTAAATTTAATACCACCCTTTTATATTTAATCATTATGAACATCTTCTAAGGATAATGTATCTTTGAAAACATGATTTCAATAAAGAATACACTGGTTTCTGAAGACCTTCTTGAGCAAGAATTTGTTTGCGACATCAGCGCTTGCAAGGGCGCTTGCTGTGTGGCGGGAGATGGCGGTGCGCCACTCAACGATGAAGAATTAGAGATCTTGGAGTCGATTTATGAAGATGTTAAGCCATACATGGCCGAAAAAGGTATTAAGGGCGTTGAGGCGCAAGGCAAATGGGTCGTCGGAGACGACGGCGGAAAGGAAACACCATTAGTACGTGGTAAAGAATGTGTTTATGTTTTTTTTGATCAAAACAACATCGCAAAGTGCGCCATTGAGGCCGCCTACCGAGAAGGTAAAATCAAATATAAAAAACCCATCTCTTGTGAACTTTATCCGGTTCGCATTTCATCCTACCCAGAATTTGATGCTGTGAACTACCACAAGTGGCATATTTGTAAACCCGCATGCGATTGTGGGCAAAAATTAAAGGTTCCGGTCTATAAATTTTTAAAAGAACCACTGATTAAAAAATATGGCCCCGATTGGTACAAAGGCCTAGAGTTTGCGGCAGAAAAACATCAAAAATAAGACCATAACTAGCCTCTTTTTTCAAGTCAATTTTTGTTCGAAAAAAAGAAAATAAATTTACTTTTTAACACAGGTATAAAATTTACAACCCATTAAAATTAGGCTCTTTCGAATGTAAATTTGTGATTTGTTGAAAACTTCAAAAGCCAACTTTAAAACATCTATTGGAAGACAAATTTTTTATTGAAATATTTGTAATGCTCATGACTTAGTGGGCTTTTTTTGGCCCTCGATCATCTTTGATTTTTTTAGATTAAAAACGAGTACAACATTATAGTTTCCCAAAAGGGAAGGAAAAAGTATTGCTTTAGATAAAAACAAACAATGGAAATTAAACACATCATAAAAAGAGATGACTCGAAAGAGGCTTTCGACGCAAACAAAATTACTGAAGCAATTTTTAAAGCCATGACCTCGGCAAATCACGGTGATTATAGTGATGCTCAAAGGATGTCTACTAGTGTGTGTGAAATTATTAAAGAGCGCAGTGAAAGAATATCTAATTATGCGCCAAGTATTGAAGAGGTCCAAGACATCGTAGAACACCGATTAATGGATAGTGAGTTTTTGGATGTAGCTAAAGCATACATACTTTACCGAAGTGAACAAGCCCAAAAACGAAAGAGAAATATTTTTGAAAAAAGACTGAACCTGAAGCCTTATGAATACCCAGAGCTGTACGAGTATGTCTCAGCGATTCGCCACTCGTATTGGATTCATTCAGAGTTTAATTTTACAAGCGATATTCAAGATTTTAAGACAAAGCTATCGGGCCGAGAGCGCTCTGCAATAAAGAACACGATGCTTGCCATTTCTCAGATTGAGGTGTCTGTAAAAAGTTTTTGGGGCGACATATATCATAAAATACCTAAACCAGAGGTGGGGTCTGTAGGCGCCACATTTGGAGAAAGCGAAGTCCGTCATGCAGACGCGTACTCTCATTTGCTCGAAATATTGGGCTTGAACAACGAGTTTAAAGAATTAAAAAAGAAACCCGTTATTATGAGACGCGTTCAGTATTTAGAAAACGCACTCACAAGCTCTAAGAGCGAAAATCTTCAAGAATATTCAGATGCCCTTTTATTGTTCTCATTATTCATTGAGCATGTATCGTTATTTTCTCAGTTCTTAATTATTATGGCTTTTAACAAGCATCGAAACCTGCTTAAAGGGGTTTCTAACGTGGTTGAGGCAACCTCTAAAGAAGAGCAAATCCATGGAGACTTTGGCATCGACCTGATCAAGATTATTCAAAAAGAAAACCCGTCTTGGTTTGATGTGAATTATGCCGATAGAGTAAAAGACATGTGTTTACAGGCTTATAAGTCTGAAAGCGAAATTATTGATTGGATCTATGAGGAAGGCGATTTAGACTTTATTCCAATGCATCAAGTCAAGGAATTTATTAAAGACCGATTTAACAGGTCTTTAAAGAGCATTGGTGTAGATAAGATTTTTGAAACGGACGAAGCGCTTTTAAAAGAAACAGAATGGTTTAATGACGAGATTATTGGAACCAAACATGGAGACTTTTTTGTAAAAAGGTCTATTAATTACAGTAAAAGAACAAAAAGTATAACCGCAGACGACCTTTTTTAAGATGGAGACACAACTACAAACACAAACACAAGGCAAAGTCGCTTTTGATTGGCTAACAGACCACAGTCGTGCATTTTTAGAGGCAGGTTACTTGACGCCCGGTGATTCTCCAGAAACTCGAATACGAGAAATAGCTGAACGCGCAGAGCAAATTTTACAAATAGACGGATTTGCTGACAAGTTTTACGGCTATATGTCTCAAGGCTTTTTTTCCTTAGCCTCTCCTGTATGGTCAAATTTCGGTAAGGAACGTGGCTTGCCAATAAGCTGTTTTGGATCTAACATTTCTGATGACATGGGTAGCATTTTATACACCCAGTCAGAGGTCGGAATGATGTCGAAGTTGGGCGGAGGAACATCTGGTTATTTTGGAAACATCAGACACAGAGGTGCGTCGGTTAAAAATAACGGAAAAGCTTCCGGTTCAGTTCACATCATGCAACTTTTCGAAACCATGGTCGATGTGGTGAGCCAAGGTTCTGTTCGTCGAGGTAGATTTTCTCCTTATTTACCTGTAGAGCACAGTGATATTGAAGAGTTTTTAGATATAGGAACCGAAGGAAACCCAATTCAGGAGCTGACGCATGGTGTAACTGTATCTGATGAATGGATGCAAGAAATGATTGATGGAGATGTGTCCAAAAGAGAAATTTGGGCTAAAGTGATTCAACGCCGTGGCGAAATAGGCTACCCATATATTTTCTTTAATGATAAGGCAAACGCTGGCGCTCCAGAAGTATATAAAGACAAAGACCACCGCATTCACGCGAGTAATCTTTGTACTGAAATTATGCTCCCTTCTAATGACAAGTGGTCTTTTGTTTGCGTTTTATCGTCAATTAATTTACTCCATTACGACAAGTGGAAAGAGACAGATGCGGTAGAAACGATGGTTTATTTCTTGGATGCTGTTATTACAGAGTTTCTGGAGAAACTTGAGCGATACAAAGACTCTAACGACAGAGACGACCGCCAAACCTTTTTATTTATGGAGCGGGCTTATAATTTTGCGAAAGAAAATCGTGCATTAGGGCTTGGTGTTCTTGGTTGGCATTCACTTTTACAATCACAAAAGCTTCCTTTTAACAGCAAAGAAGCATTTGATTTAAATTCAAACATCTTCAGATTTATTAAAGAGCGTTCCTACAAAGCCTCTGAAGAATTGGCTGAAATGTTAGGTGAACCTGAGGTTCTTAAAGGATATGGTAGAAGAAATGCGACTTTAAACGCTATCGCACCCACAACCTCTTCGGCATTTATCTTAGGACAAGTTTCACAAGGTATAGAGCCCGTATGGTCAAACATCTACGTAAAGGATATTGCAAAGATTAAAACAACAATAAAGAATCCATTTTTATTGGATTTGTTAGAAGAAAAAGGAAAGAATACAACTGAGGTGTGGCACTCTATTAGAGAAAGAGATGGATCTGTTCAGCATTTAGACTTTTTGTCTGAAAACGAGAAAAATGTTTTTAAAACCTATTCTGAAATAGATCAAATGGACATCATTTATCAGGCTGCCAACAGACAAGTACACGTCGACCAAGGTCAGTCGGTTAACCTTATGGTGCATCCAGATATGCCCATTAAAGACATCAACAACTTGTATGTTACGGCTTGGAAACTGGGTCTCAAATCGCTTTACTATCAGCACAGCATGAACGCAGCACAAAAATTCAAGCAAAAGAAAGATTGCGTCGCGTGCGAAGCATAATTAGTCTAGACTTTTATTAGCCGAGTATTTAAGATAAAAAAAGGCCATTACATTTGTAATGGCCTTTTTTAAATCGTTAAAATAAGTTTAAAACATTGTCTCCCTAGCAAAACTCATCGAATGCCGCCATTAAGTTGGCACTAATTGCCTCGGCCCCACGACCTTCAATATGGTGTCTTTCAAGCATATGAACAACTTCTCCGCCTTTAAATAATGCAATACTTGGTGAAGAAGGAGGGAAGGGAACCATATACTCGCGCGCTTTAGCAACGGCCTCTTTATCTACCCCGGCAAAAACAGTTGTAATGTGGCTTGGTATTTTAGCATTTTTTATGGCAGACTTTACACCCGGTCTTGCATTTCCTGCTGCACAACCACAAACAGAGTTCACCACAACAAGCACTGTACCCTTTTCAGCACTTAATAGTTGTTCTACTTCTTCAGCTGTTCGCAGTTCGACAACACCTTCTTGAGTTAAATCCTGACGCATTGGCGCCACCATTTGTTCTGGATACATATGTTTTGTTTTTACGTTTTTAATACAATTGTAAAATTACGAAAGAATGCGAATACAAGGCTCATAATTATGAGGATAAATAATTAAGATTGTTTAATTTTGCATCAAATTAAAACGACAATGGAAAAAATCGGATTGTTTTTTGGTTCAGATACAGGAAACACAGAAAGTGTTGCGCATAAAATTAGAAGTAAAATTAGCAACGAAAACGTCTATCTTATAGACATGTATGATGCTAAAAAAGAAGATTTTGATCAGTATGACAAAATCATTTTAGGTCTTTCCACCTGGCACGATGGACAACTTCAAAGTGACTGGGATACGTTTTTTGAAGAGTTTAAAGAGGTTGACTTTACAGGTAAAACAGTAGCACTTTTTGGTTTAGGAGATCAGTATGTGTATTGTGATTATTTTATTGATGGTGTAGGAATTATAGGGGAAGTGGTTATAGAAAACGGCGGAAAAATTGTTGGTAAATGGCCTTCAGAAGGTTATGAACATACTGAGTCTAAGGCCGAATTGGAAGAGGGTGTTTTTTTAGGTTTGGCTATTGATGAGGACAACCAGTTCGAGCAAACCGATGAAAGGATAGATACTTGGGTCGCACAGATCATAAGTGAATTTCCTCTTGAAGTTTAAACCTTTTATTCTTCAAGCCAGCCAGCATATACGACATAATTATTTGCAATTCCCTCAATAAGGCTTGCCGTTTGTTCTTCGTTTAAGGTTTTAACTTTTTTAGCAGGAATCCCGGCATAAATACTGCCCGATTCTACAATTGTATTTTCTAGAACAACAGCCCCAGCAGCAATAATGCTGTTGGAGTGTATCACACAATTATCCATAACGGTTGCACCCATTCCAATAAGAACATTGTCGTGCACTGTGCAGCCATGAACTAATGCATTGTGCCCGATAGACACTTTATTGCCGATGTTTGTTGGGTGCTTTTTATAGGTACAGTGAATCACAGCACCATCCTGCACATTGACTTCATTACCAATTTTAATATAGTGTACGTCCCCACGAACAACTGCGTTAAACCATAGGCTGCAGCGGTCTCCCATAATAACATCTCCAACGAGCGTTGCGTTTTCTGCCATGTAGCAATTTTTCCCCCACTTCGGACTTTTGCCTTTTATTGCTTTCACTAATGCCATATCTGTACTTATTTGTAATTTTGTGTAAAAATAAACAAGATGAGTGAAAATAAAATAGCGACAACGGTTTATGCTGAATCGACACCCAATCCTAAGGTTATGAAGTTTGTAGCCAATAGGGCTATAATTCAAGGCGACAGTGTTGAATTTATGAATATAGATGAGGCTAAAAACTCACCTTTAGCCATGAAATTATTTCACTTTCCATTTGTTAGGGAAGTTTTTATTGCTAAAAATTTTGTTTCGTTAACAAAATATGAAGCTATGGAATGGGAGGATGTTGTCATGGAAGTCAGAGAATTTATTCGAGAATATTTAGCCGAGGGCTTTGTTGTTGTTCATGAAATAGAGGAGATTCAGGAAAAAGAAACCTCTAAAGAATCAACCGAAACAGTTGCGTCTATAAATCAGCAAGAGTTGGGAGAGGTAGAAACCCGTATTGTAGATATTCTTGATGAATTTGTTAAGCCTGCCGTAGAATCTGATGGCGGAAACATTCGGTTCATGTCTTATGAAGAGGGGGTCGTGTCGGTTTTACTTCAGGGCGCATGTAGTGGCTGCCCATCATCTACGGTAACCCTTAAACAGGGCATCGAAAATTTACTTAAAAAAATGCTGCCGACTTTAGTGAAAGAAGTGGTTGCCATAAATGGATAAGGTTTTCCTGTATGACCAAGCGCATATTTACAATGTACTCGATTTCTTAGGTTCTACTCTTTGCATGATATTTTTATGAGAAATGAAGACTTTATAAAGCAGAGGTTAATTGATGAAAGTCAAAACTTACTTGATGCCGAATTTTATTTCCCGGTTTTTCTTCTAATTAGCCAAGGCATTGAAACTCTTGGATGTTTTTTGGATAAAAAACCTTTGGGCGCAAAGTCTCAATCGAAAAAACGATTTCATTTAGCCATAGACCATCTTTTTGAGAACAAATACCAAGAGCTTACAGACCGCGATTGGCTTTACAAGCAATTTAGGTGTAACATGACTCACCTAACCACTACTGGAGGCTTTATAATATTAGCATCTAGAAAGGAGAATAAAGGGGAGCACCTTCAGGTTATAGAAGGCCAACGCCTCTTTGTTGTTGAGAACTTAGTGGAAGATTTTCACAAAGCCTGCCAGACGCTTATATTACGCTTAGCTAAGGGAGAGCTTAAGCAAAAACAAATGACTTTGAACGAAATCAGTTTATAATTTATAGACATTCAGGAATTCAACGTATTTTTGCAATCAAATATATTCGCATGACCGTACATCCATATTCCCGACCAAGAAGATTGCGCAAATCTCAAGCCATTCGCTCTTTAGTAAAAGAAAACCAAATCTTGGTAACAGATTTCATTGTTCCGCTCTTTTTTATGGAAGGAGAAAAGAATAAGGAGGAGATTTCTTCTATGCCAGGATATTTTCGTTACACACTCGACTTATTACTTGAGGAGGTTGCAGAATGCCACAGCTTGGGTCTTCGAAGCGTTTTACTTTTTGCTAAAGTACAAGCAAAGCTCAAAGATGTCAATGGCTCAGAAGCCTTAAACCCTGATGGCTTGATGCAAAGAGCAGTTAAAGCGATAAAAAAGAACCATCCAGACATGCATGTCATCACAGATGTGGCTCTAGACCCATACTCTTCTAGCGGCCATGATGGCCTTGTAGAGGATGGCGAAATCATAAATGATGAGAGTGTGGAGATATTGGCACAAATGGCTCTTTCTCATGCTCAGGCAGGTGCAGACATGGTTGGCCCATCAGACATGATGGATGGAAGAGTAGGATATATACGTGAAGTTTTGGAGGAAAATAATTTTCCGAACATAGGAATTATGTCATATTCTGTAAAATACGCGTCCTGCTTTTATGGCCCTTTTCGTGATGCACTTGATTCTGCCCCAGGATTTGGAGATAAAAAAACATATCAAATGGATCCGGCCAACGCTGAAGAGGGACTTAGAGAGTGTGCTTTAGACATTCAGGAGGGCGCTGATATAGTGATGGTAAAACCAGGTATGCCTTATCTGGATATGGTGCGATTGATAAAAGAAACATTTAGCGTTCCTGTTGCGGTTTACCAAGTTTCAGGAGAATATTCAATGTTGCATGCAGCAGCACAAAATGGTTGGTTAGATCTTGAATCGGCCATGCTAGAGTCAGTTATTGGTTTTAAACGAGCTGGCGCAGACCTTATTTCCAGTTATTTTGCGAAAGATATTGCTCGCCTGTTAAAGAAAAATTAAAAGCCTGTAAACGAGAGATAAATTCTTGGATGTAGAGCAAGTGTAAAAATCATTCTATGAAGACCAGTAAAGATCTTTTTGAAAGAGCCCAGTTATTTATTCCTGGCGGTGTTAATTCACCTGTTCGTGCTTTTAAATCGGTAGGTGGAACGCCCGTTTTTTTTAAGGAAGCCAAGGGTGCTATCATGATTGATGTTGAGGGAAAAGAATACATCGATTATATTGGTTCTTGGGGGCCTATGATTCTCGGTCACGCACACCCTCCAGTGATAGAAGCTTTAAAAAATGCAGCTGATAAGTCGACATCCTTTGGCACACCTACAGCGCTAGAAACAAAAATTGCGGAACTTATTTGTACGATGATGCCTTTTGTTGACAAACTGCGTATGGTGAATTCAGGTACAGAGGCCTGCATGAGTGCCATTCGTGTGGCACGAGCATATACAAAACGAGAAAAGTTTATAAAGTTTGAAGGTTGTTACCACGGCCACGCAGACCCTTTTCTTATAAAAGCAGGATCTGGAGCCATAACTTTAGGCGTACCAAACTCACCTGGTGTCACTAGTGGAACAGCAAAAGACACTCTACTTGCGCGGTACAATGACGTTAATCATGTAGAACAGATACTCAACCAAAACAAAGGAGAAGTTGCGGCGATTATATTAGAGCCCGTTGCGGGAAACATGGGTTGCATACCGCCCCAAAAAGGCTTTTTAGAATCGTTAAGAAAGCTATGTGACAAGCATGGTGCAGTTTTGATTTTTGATGAAGTCATGACAGGATTCCGCTTGTCACCTGGAGGCGCTAGCCAAAGGTTTAACATTCAACCAGACATGGTATGTTTAGGTAAAGTAATCGGCGGAGGGCTCCCTGTAGGTGCTTTTGGCGGTAAAGAAGAAATCATGAACATGGTCGCGCCACTTGGTCCTGTTTACCAAGCAGGAACACTTTCTGGAAACCCCCTAGCCATGACCTGTGGCTATACGCTTTTAAAGGAACTTTATGAGCACCAAGTTATTTTTGAAGAACTTGAAGAAAAGACTCAATATTTAGAAGAAGGAATGCGTCGTGTGTTTGAAAAGTTCAAATTGAAAGTTTGCATTAACCGAGTTGGATCGATGTTAAGTTTTCATTTTAACAGCCTTAAGGTTGCCTGTTTTGATGATGCATGTGCTGCAGATGCCAATTATTTTAAAAAGGTATTCCATGGCATGTTAAAACGCGGCGTGTATTTGGCACCTTCAGCCTTCGAAACACTGTTTATTTCCCGATCACACACAAAAGAATTACTTGACAGAACCCTTTTTGCACTCGAAGAAACCCTTCAAGAAATTGAAGCATGAGCAACTATAACGACATATGGTCTCAATGTGAAACAATAATTCACTCTCAATCTGCATTAAAGGAAAAAATGCAAGCCATTTGCGATTTTTTGGGAAGTCATATGCCGGCTTACGATTGGGTAGGATTTTACCTTTCGGACGTTAAAAATAAAAAACTTCATTTAGGCCCGTTCTATGGAGAACCAACAGAGCACAACTCTATTTCTTATGGTAAGGGTATTTGTGGGCAAGCAGCAGAAGCTCAAAAAACGTTTGTGATTGATGATGTTGCAGAAGAAAAAAATTACATTGCTTGTAGTATTCATGTTAAATCTGAAATAGTCGTTCCCATTATAAAAAACCAAATTGTTGTTGGGCAAATTGACATTGATTCTCATACACCTGCAGCATTTAAAAAAGACGACCAACAACTGCTAGAACAGATTTGCCGAGAATTAGCAATTTATATTGAATGAAAAAAACATTTCAGTTTTTAGAAGGCGAAGTTTTACTTATCAACAAGCCATTGCATTGGACGAGCTTTCAGCTGGTAAATAAATTGCGTTGGCTTATAAAAAGGAAGCTTGGTATAAAAAAAATTAAGGTAGGTCATGCAGGCACTTTGGATCCTTTAGCAACAGGTCTAATGATTATTTGTACTGGTAAAAAAACCAAAGAAATTTCTCAGCATCAAGCTGCTGAAAAAGAATATATAGCTACGTTAAAGCTGGGGGCAACAACACCTAGCTACGATGGAGAAACTGAAGAGAATTATTTTTACCCCACGAAACATATTTCAAAAGAACTTATTACCAAAACATGTGCTCGTTTTTTAGGAGAAATAGAACAGGTTCCACCCATTTTTTCCGCGATTAAGGTAAAAGGTAAAAAGCTCTATGAAAGTGCAAGAAAGGGAAATAAAGTAGAAATTAAACCAAGAATAATTCGAATTAACGAACTCGAAATTATAAACATGGACCTACCTTATATAAAATTACGTGTTTCATGTAGTAAGGGGACCTATATCCGTTCGCTCGCTAACGACCTAGGGAAGGCTATGAATACAGGAGCTTGGTTGTGTGAATTACAAAGAACAAAAATTGGCTCAAAGTCCTTAAAAAATGCGATTGAGATTAACGATTTTCAGCATATGATGAAGTCGCTTTAATTTCGTAATAACGTATTTTATTTCCTATATTTGCAAGCCTAAAAAGAGATTTTCTATGATTACCAAAATGAAACTTTCCCACTTCAACTTTGACCTGCCGGAAGAGTTGTTGGCCAAAAGACCATCACAAAATCGGGATGAGTCTAGGTTGCTAGTGGTACATCGAGATACCGGTAAAATTGAGCATCGTCAATTTAAAGATCTTATTGATTATTTTGATGACCAAGATGTTATGGTATTGAATAACACTAAAGTTTTTCCTGCTCGCATGTTCGGTAATAAAGAAAAAACAGGAGCTCGAATAGAGGTTTTTTTATTAAGGGAATTAAATCAAGAGAATCGCCTTTGGGATGTTTTAGTTGACCCCGCAAGAAAAATCCGTATTGGGAATAAATTATACTTTGGTGAAGACAGCTCATTAGTAGCGGAGGTCATCGATAATACGACCTCAAGAGGTAGAACACTACGATTTTTATTTGATGGGCCTTACGAAGCATTTAGAGAAAAATTAGATGAACTCGGGCAAACACCAATTCCAAAACATCTTGATCGCGAACCAGATGAAGAAGATAACACTCGATTTCAAACGGTATATGCAAAAAACCAAGGCGCAGTTGCAGCTCCTACTGCAGGGATGCA
>Ga0066605_10000819_pt1 | contig 20710 bp, 14 predicted proteins | sample SaaInlLV_DNA_10m_FD_60385 | JGI IMG/M metagenome (GOLD analysis project Ga0066605, IMG submission 60385) | Marine microbial communities from expanding oxygen minimum zones in the Saanich Inlet - SI075_LV_DNA_10m | ecosystem: Environmental > Aquatic > Marine > Unclassified | place: British... | reverse complement strand
TGTTGTAGTTGTTGTAGTTGTTGCAGCGACAGGCGCACTGCCAGCCAGCAACAAATAATACAGCAGTGCGACGACACCCCCAACGACAATCGTTACTGCCCCAACTAAAAAAAACACAGTTCGCTTAGGGACTTGTTCGCCTAGTACATCAATATATTTCGATGATTTCATTTTGGATTGTATTTAGAAAAAGGCCAAGAATAACCACAGTAATTTGTATACGAAAAGATCCTAACAATTAAATGCACTAAAGCACAACGTGGTTAAGTTCCTCAAATCCACACACAGGCCGGCAGATTGGAAACGGGAAATAAGTATAATTCGTCACATAATCCATACAGTGATTAACAGATAGCTCCGCCACAGTTAGCCGCCGTTTGCCTGACGCTCCATCTCAGCAAGCTCTTCTTGAGCTTTGGCAACGCGCGCCTGTGCTTCTTGGATGCGCTTCGCTCGCGCTTGAGATTCCTCATAGGCCTTTTTCTTCACGGCCAACTCTGCTTCGAGACGCGCTGCCTCACGCTCTGCCGCGCTGACATCAGATGTGGTTGAATTACGCGCAATCTCATCACGTACTCGTTTCGCCTCTAAGGCCTGGATTTCTTCTTCCAGATTCACCTGAGCTTGTGCCTCTTGATCATACTCATACTGCCGCTGAGCTTCAGCGGCTTCAAGTTCCTCCTTGTTTTGGTCATACTTGCTACCACCCAAGCCACCAAGTGCAGCACCCGCCGCCGCACCCGCAGCGACATTCGCCCCACTACCGTCGCCGAGCTGAGCCCCAATCACAGCGCCCAGAATCGCACCAGCCGCAACACCGACATTGCGCCCCGTATTGCCACTGTTAGTCGATGAACATCCGCTAAAAAGTAACACAGCGCATAAGAGAATAGGAGTGAGTGTAGCTTTAAACATAACTGCATGTTATTGTTTAGTAAGGAAATTGCAATATCGAGAATAAACCGCAGGATCAGTTAGTAAATACTGCAACAGGCCTGGTCGAGACGCCTCCGACATCACCAATTTATCTATTGCCTGGGCAAAGCGCACGATCTTTACATACCACACAATATCTATGAGCTTACGAAATCCCGAACGCGGCCTCTTCTCAGTCAAGGGCCTCATTTTCAGCCTCGGCCTGATCGCCTCATTCATCTTCGTCGGCGTACTCTACGGCGGACTGATCCGACCGGCCGCCAATAAGGCCGCTCTTGCGCAAAGCTATGGCGTCGAAGGTGCCGGCCCATCCTCAGCAATCTTTATGATCCTTAAAGATTACGAGCAACAAGTTTGTATCTCCCTGTTCCTCTGGGGCATCATGATTCTCGCCTATAAATTCATTCTGGTGCATGCAGAAGCCAAAATTCTTGGACGCTTCGATCCTGAGGGCGAAGGTATCGAGGCGGAACCTGAAGTCGATCTACTCAGCGGCGGACGCAGCATCGCCCGTGAGCGTGCAGGGAAGCTCTCCAAAGAAATCGACGAAAAGAGCGCGTCCCCCAATCTCAAAAATAAGATTCTCCCATATATTATGGCACGCGGCCTAGAGCGCTACCATATGACGGGCAACGTGCCCGAAGCCACCGAGACCATCATGGGGCGTCTCGAGGTCGCCGCCGAACAACAAGAAAGCGAGTTGTCCATGCTTCGCTATTTAGTCTGGGCGATCCCATCCATCGGCTTCATTGGCACCGTCCGCGGCATCGGCGTCGCACTACACCGCGCGGACGAAGCCCTACAAGGCGACATCTCCGGCGTCACCAATGCGCTTGGCGTCGCCTTCAACTCAACACTCGTCGCTCTCATCATCAGTATTGTACTGATGCTGCTAATCCACCTCCTGCAAAGCGGACAGGAAGGCCTCATCCTCCGCCTCCAGACCTTCTGCCGCGAACAGATCATCGATAAACTCTATGATCGTAATGAAGACGAGGCGCCCAAAATCGAGATTGAAAGATCCGCCGAAGAGCCTTCGGCAGGCGACAGCGCCTCTCTCGACTAAAGTTCGCAGAACCGCTCCACTAGTACTCCAGCAATGAAACGCCGAGAAGCACAAAGCTCCGCACTATCATTTATCGACTGCATCTGTTGCGGTTTCGGTGCCGTTTTGCTGCTGTTTATTCTCACTGCCAAGAGCCAGATCATCGACTCGCAAGAAGAAGCCACACAATCCCTCGCCGCCGAAGAGACCCTGCAAGAAGCAATTGAAGAAGCCGAAGCGAAGCAAAAATCTCTAGAGAAAGACATCGCTGCGCTTGATCCGCAACCCGATGCCAATGCCACCAGCGTTGCCGAGCTTGCCGCCGAGCAAGAGCGCCTCGCTAAAGCCATCGAAGATCAAGCCGAGGCACTTGCATCACTCGACACCAAGGCCGAAACCGTCGATGCCATAGCCGGGCTCGACCGCCCCTCTGCCGATCAAAGCTACTTGTCTGGCCTTCGTCTACGGGGACCACGCGCTATTATCCTACTCGAAAACTCTGGCAGCATGCTCGCCAGAGATGCCAAGAGCGCCCTCGAAATCATCCGCAACAAGAGCGGGACCAGTGCTAAAAAATGGCTACGCGCCAAAGCCGCCGTGCGAGCCGTGATCGCTGCGATACCAAAGGGCACCAAAGTTGCGATCTTGCAGATGAATGAAGCCACATCGGCGGTATCCGGCAGCTCCGTAAGCCCCTACATCGACCCCTACAATAACAGCGCTCTACTCACCACACTCGAGCGGCTCGACAAACTCCAAGCCTCCGGGGGCGCCGACCTGTCCAACGCCCTGCGCACCGTCGGTCAGCTCAAAGAGCGCCCCAGCAGTCTCCTGTTAATCAGCGACGGGCTCCCCTCCGCGCCCAACCCCAGCCACCAGAATCTATCTGAAGCCAACCGCGTGCAACTCTTCAAAGCCGCGATGGCAACGCGCCCGAGTTACCCCTTTAACGCCATCCTCTTCCCCTTCGCAGGCGATCCTTCCGCAGCCGGCCTCTATTGGCAACTCAGCGGCCGCACCAACGGCATTACCCTTATCCCTGACAACGATTGGCCATCCCTGTAAGCGAACGTCGAACAATGAACATCGAACGTCCAACATCGAATAAGAAAAGTGGTTCAATAGTCACCATGCGTCTGCATCTCTCCTCATTTAAATATTCAGCGTTCAGCGTTCGGCGTTCGACGTTCAACGTTTCATCTGTCGTCGTTTTATCATGATAAAACGACGACAGATGGAGGTATTCAGCCTCTCCTTCCTTGACTGCCTCTGCTGTGGATTCGGGGCGATCCTGTTGCTATTTATTTTATCAATCGGCTCAGGCAAGGCCGGCGTCAAAAGCGAAGTCGACGATCCCACCTTGCTGGCCATGCGAGCCCAACTCGCCCAACTCGAAGCAGACGTCACCAACAAAGCCGCCCTCCTCGAAGCTTCCATCAACAACAAGCAGACAGAGCAAGAGCGGCAGCGTATACAATCGATCATCCAAGAATTGGAATCCACACTTGCCAACCTCCAACAAGAGTTCGACAGCAAGCAGGCCAACCTCAGCAAAAACCAACAAGCTGTAGCCGAAGCCACTCGTCTCCTACAAAGCTTCAAACACCAGGATCTTCCCCCGATCGGCCTGCCCGCGGATGCAACCCACGTCGCCTTCGTCATCGATACATCCGGCAGCATGCGCAACCAGATGACCAATCAGCTCCACTTCGGTGTGATTGAGCAAATCACCGAGCTCCTCGAAAGCCTGCCCGAGGTAAAACGTATTCAATTTATCGATACCAGCGGCAGCTACATGCTCCGCGACCGCCGAGGCTTTTGGCTACCCGACACACCCGGCCTACGCAAGCAGGCCTTACGCGCCGTGCTCAACTACCCACTCCTCAGCGTCAGCGATCCCGAGCCCGGCGTGCGTAAAGCCTTCAGCGACCTCCAGCAAATCCTCGATCCCAGCGACAGCATGAGTCTCTACGTGATCGGCGACGACTTTCGCGGCTCGACACAAAGCCTCCTCATCAAGCTCGACCGCCTCAATCCACGCAATCCAACAACAGACAAACGCCCCGTCTCCGTCAGCGCCATCGGCTTCCCCACATTGATCAACCCCTTCCAAATAGGCGCGCCACAAGGCAACGCCCGCTTCGCCAACATCATGCGCGAAATCGCCGAAGCCCACGACGGGGTCCTGATCCTCAAACCTAGGATCTAAATATAAAAAGCCAGCAAACAAATGCTGGCTTATTATATTGTCGATGGTGCGGGTAGACGGAATCGAACCGACGACCTCTGCGTGGAAGGCAGGAACTGAAAAATCGGAATACCCCGACACACCAACGACTTACGACCACGACCTTCTTTACATATTGAAGTCTGCCCAAAAAAATGCCCAAAATGGAGGTGTTATGGGGAGACCGAAAAAGTTAGAGCGATTCCATGTGAGAGCCGTGAAGGGAAAGAACGGGAAGAAGCTGTATCGTGTTGAATGATATAAACTCTCTGGTGAGCGTATACGGAAATCATTCAAAGTAAATGCTGATGCGATCAACTATAGGGCAGAACTAGAAACAGAGATCGAGGAGCTTGAGAACGTCCCAGTCTTACAAAGAACTCGTCTCTCCCCTGAGCAGATTAGCGACGCTGAGACCGCCGTCAAAGCCGCCGAAGGCACGAGTCTAGCGGCTACCATCACCCACTACCAGAAGCTTGAAGCGGCGCTGCGCGAGACGCATGACATCTCACTCGACCGGGCTGTTGCTTTTGCGCTCAGTCATTACAAGCCCGAGACCGAAGAACTTTCGATTATGGTGGCTCGTGAGCGCTTTCTCGCGTCCCGCAGGAACATTGCGGTGAAGACCAAGGAGCACTACAAAAACACGACAAGGCTGCTAGTCCTCGACGATCCCAACAAGCTCACGCACCAGTTCTCAGTCGCTGACATCGAGAAAATCCTCTCTGGCTATGATAACCCGAACTCGCACAAAACATACAGGCGCGGGATCTGCACATTTTTCAACTGGGCGAAGCGCTTTCATTACTGCCTAGAGAATCCATGTGACCGCTTGGATAAGCCTCCTACAGATACGAGCGCAATCGCGATTCTCTCATTGGATGAGGTAAAGAGGTTATTGAAAGCAGCCACCCTCTTACATGACGGCGCGTGCGCGGCGTCAGTGGCCATATTACTGTTTGCGGGGTTACGCCCGAGTGAGTTGCAGGATTTGAAACCAGAGGGTGTTAAGGATGGGCACATCCGAGTGACAGGAGGCAAACTTAGGCGTAAGCTGAAGCGTAGCGTGCCCTTAGCACCTGTCTTGAGAGAATGGTTGAAGGTGTATCCATTCACGGGAGCGCCTGATGGATGGTCTTACAAACAGCGCATGCTTCGCAAATCGACGAAGGCAGAGCGGTGGGTAAGTGACATCATCCGCCATACGAGTATATCCTACCAACTGGAGCGTGATCGCGACGAAGGTCGAGTCGCATTCAACAACGGGACAAGCGTTCAAATGATCAACCAGCATTACCGCGACGTAGTTGATGATCAGAAAATGGTGAAGAAGCTCTGGAGTCTAACACCCGGCAAGCTCAGTGAAGTGAAAGTCGACCTAGGCACTTCACGAGAGAAGAATACACTCATCGAGTGGCCCACCGATGCGAAGCTGAAGAAGTTGGTATGGGCAAAGCCGCTCTCCCGCTTAGCCGTAGATCTGGATGTCTCGGACAGCGCCATCCGCAAGCGCTGCAAGCAGCACGGCATAGAGCTGCCGAAGAACGGGCACTGGCAGCGTGAATTCCAGCGGGCGAAATCCGGGCCGCATGTTTAGAGGCTAGGCCTACGGGGTTGCGATGCACTTGATTCACTGCGTTCAAAAAGCAATTCGCCCAATCGCCACAACAATGGTTACACGGAGAAATGAACTATTAAGATCCACCTTACACGCACCTACAAATGTCCAGTATTTTAATTAATATACTGGACATTAGGGGCATCATCCCGTTCATTCGAAGCGAATGAATGTCAGCAAGAAAATAGCGTCCTACCTCGCTCGGATCCCTTGTGGTTATGTATTCAGTTATACGGAGGTCTCCACTGAAGCAGTGGAGAAGGAAGCGCTGATTAAAGGCTTAAACCGCATGGCTGCGGCTGGTAAAATCGCGAAGTTAAGTCGGGGGAAATTCTACAAGCCAGAGCAAAGCCCTTTTGGAGAGTTGCCGCCACCTCAGGATCAAGTCGTCAAGGACCTGCTTGAACGGCGCGGAACGGTGGAAGGTTACTTGAGTGGACTGAGCATCTACCCAGAGCTCGGACTTTGCACGCAGGTCAGCAATACGATTCAAATCGGCAAGAATGAAACACGTCCCGCCTTCCAGCGCGGCCGCTACAAAATCTCGTTCATTAAGCAAAAAAATACGATTACGAAAGAGACGATCCCGCTGCTGCAAATCCTCGACGCCATGCGTTGCATCAAGAAAATCCCGGATACCGACATCGGCAACGCTTGCGAACGATTCAAGCACCTGATCCAGCAACGCAGCAGCAAAGAACAGCAGAGCTTAATGACACTGGCTATCAAATATCCCCCTGCGACTCGGGCATTGCTCGGAGCCGTTTTAAGTGAAGTGGCTCCACCACTCGATACAGATAAGCTGAAGCAGTCACTCAACCCGATCACACGCTATAAACTCACTGGCGCCACGGACGTCCTCGCTAACGCGGAGGCATGGAACATCGAATGAAACTCCACGAGAATACAACACTCTTTCGCCAAGCAATCATCGCCACGGCAGAATCGATGCAGATTCCATAAATCTACATAGAGAAGGACTACTGGGTCAGCTATGCATTACAGCGCATATTTGCAGACCGCATTGGTGCGGAAACCATTTTTAAAGGCGGAACGGCACTCTCGAAGTGCTTCGGCCTAATCGAGCGTTTCTCGGAGGATATTGACCTCGTGGTAGTGCGGCAGGATTCAGATTCAGGCAATCAACTCAAAGCAAAGATCAAGCGCATCGGTGCAGTCGTATCCGAGCACTTACCAGAAGTCGAAGTCCCGGGGCTCAGTCGCCGCATGGGAATGAACCGCAAAACGGCGCACGCCTATCCCCGTGAGTTCACTGGGAATTACGGTCAAGTCCGCGGCAATGTAATCGTGGTCGAGGCCACTTGGCTTGGTAGTTTTGAACCCTCCACAACTCGACAGGTCAGCACCTACCTGGCTGACATGATACTCAGCCAAGGCCAACAAGCGCTCATTGCAGAATACGAGCTGAATAGTTTTACCGTGAATGCCCTACGCCCCGAACAAACACTCTGCGAGAAAATCATGAGTTTGGTTCGCTTCAGCTATAGCGAGCATCCGCTACAGGATCTAAAGTTAAAAATCCGTCATACCTACGATCTGCACAAACTTTTGAGTGATCCAGCGATTCAAGCATTCTTTCAATCGGAAGCATTTGAGCCGCTTTTCCTCGCCGCAGCCAACAGCGATTCGGTCAGCTATAAAAACAACCATCCATGGCTCGCCCATCACCCTGCCGAAGCCTTAATATTCTCCGACCTTGAAAACGTCTGGCCCGAGCTGCGCTCTACTTACCGCAGCGACTTTTCAAATCTAGTCTTCGGGCAACTACCCCACGAAACCGACATATTCGAGACCCTCACCGCGATCAAGACCCGGCTGTCTTCGATTGCATGGCCCACATCAACCGCAAAGTAATCACTCGTCATTTTGACGCTAAAATTTAGGGTGTCTAATTCGGATGGTTCCCGCGCAATACATCCGCCCGCCCAGATATCTCGATCCTCAGCTACCCTGCAATCAGTGCAGGCGACTTAGGGCATCAAGGCAGTTTTGATAATCGACTCGGCAAAGAAAGCGACTCCGCGCAACGCGACGCATTGAGTTAGGACACACACCAACAGCCCACCCTAGTCGGCCTGGCGCAGTCTCAGCATTCGCACCCATCATCAAAATTGATATTAATAGCAATAAGCCACAGCCCAAAATTCTTTTTATTCCGACACACATAATGCTACTTTTGTTTCGTTCAAATAAGAGTCAAAAAGATACGAATCCGATACGCAGTCTGCTCTAAGCCGCGCTCATCAGACAGCGTATTCAACTCCCAACTCAAACGAGGCGCACTATGATCAACCCCCTCAGCGTTGTTTTAATACTCAGCGCGCAATGCATTGAGCTCACAAGCCGTTGAATGAACTGCAGCCTGATAATCGGCAGTAAAACTCCACTCCCCGGGCACGACGGTAAACTGCATATAGTATTCCGTCTCTTCGAGGTAAGCGACGCCTTCAGGCAAGCGCTGCAACACACCACGCTCCCAGATGACTCGGTCATTCAGCCGCAGTTCTAGGAGTGCAGCATCACTACGCTTTGGCACACCGACTACCGCCACTGTATGCTCTGGAGAGACTAAATCCATGGAAAAACCATCCGTCTCATTACGCAGCTCGACGTCGACATTCCCCTTCACCGAGGGAACGGTTGTCTTGATATATGTCAGAGGCCCCATCTGTGGCAGCACGTGATAGCGCTCATAGCCAGGCGTCACTGGCGCGACACCGGCACCGTATTGCGACAATAAGGTCAACGCACCCCCACACCAGGCATGGTTGATTGTCCCGCCACCACTGCCGCCGATGCGCCAATCTTCCCACAAGGTGGAGAAAGGATGATCTGTCATCTCGCGGAAGCGTTTCTTGGTACGTGCCAGTGCATCGTCTTCGAAGCGCATCTGGTAGAGCGCTTCGCCCACATACTTTTCCATATAGGGACTACTGTGCTCCTGTGTTTGAAATACAGTACGAATCGCGTCGTATTGTTCGGGCTTGGCCAATCCGGAGAGGACTGCGAGCGCATGCACACGGTCATCGGTCTGCCCCCCGTATCCAGGCGAACGGTATTCTTTACCATTCCAGAAAGTTGCATTGAACGCCCCCTCGATACTGGACATGCGCGCTTCGATATCGGCCAAATCTTCAGTGGCTCCCAACGCCTTGGCCATATTCAACTGTCCTTTCAGAGCCAAATAATACCAGCTATTAAAGAGAATCGTCATATCTTTCTGTTTACCCCAGTCGCCCCACAGCCAGTCGCCCCGGCGTGGCACAACTAGACCGCCCGCCCCCAGTTCCCAGACTGAGAGATAACGCTTCACCGCGGGATACACCGCGCGGATGGTATCCAAATCGCCGGTATATTGGTAGTAAGTCCAGAACCCATAATACCCCACCGAGTTGAGCATTTGCATCGGTAGCTCGCGATTCCAATTACCCGCAGGTACGGGCGAAAAAATTGTATGGTTCGGTCGCTGCCAGTTCGCCAACTCAAGAATCCCCTTTTTTGCGAGCCCATTACTGCGGGGGTCGAGTGAGTAAAATGCCTCGCCCATTTCATTGACCATGTCGCCCCACCACTGCGCACGTTCTCGATCCGGACAATCAAAATAGGTGTCACGCATGGTAATATACAAGGTACGCAGCGCCTTTTCCCGATAACGATTCAAGAAGTCATCATCACATTTGAAGGTTCCGGCAAACTCAGTATCGTATCCAGTTTCCCGATACTTAAGCGCGTGTATCTTGAAACCAGCCGGAATGGTATAGTGCATTTCGTGTCCATTCATCCATCCCAAGCTCTCATATGACTGCACACCATTCTTAGTGACATACTCCGCGCGCACATTAGGAGCCCCTCCTCCTTTGTAATTGTCCATTCTTATATCGACGACCTGCCCCGCCGGGCCTTCGATTTCCAGATACGGTGTCACTTGCGCATTATAAGGAAGCTTCGCTTTGATCACGCTACCATCTGAAACCTTTGGCAATGCGTGTGCGTTGGCATAGTCCTTCAGCCCAAAATCCTTCCACAATGGGATAGGACGCTCAATCAACTGATTCCACGGAGCGCAGGGAGCCACGCCATATTCTTCCGCAGCTGGCCATGCGGCATCATTATAGTTAGATTCCTGCCAGCCCTCGATATCTTGCTGCGCATCAAATTGAACATTGGACTCCGGTAAACGGAAGTTCGGATGCGGAGCCCCCGTATTTCCATACGCCGGGTGCAGTATCGCCTTCCAACTGGCATCACTGAGCAGCGCTTGACCATCAATCTCTGCATCAAATAGGAATCCGGCTTGTCCGCTACTCTTATGACTAAAGCCGTGCTTACCAAAATACCACAGTAGCACCGCCACGGTATTATCCCCTTTACGCAGGTATGGGCTCAGATCCACTCGATCAAAATACGTATCCTTCGGCGTTGGACCACGTTTCAACTGACCTTCGAAGACCACCATTTCTCCATTAATCCACAACCAATACTTCGAATCCGCAGCGATTCGAACAATCGCTTGAGTCGGACGACGGTCGAGCTGTAATGTCTTACGAAAGGCGATCCATTGATTTGCACCCACTGCAGGCGCATTTTTACCCAAGGCTTGCTTCGCATTCGAGTCCAAGCTGAAGGTGGTGTTTTCCGCAATCGACCGCTGTTGCCGTTTACCATCTAAGCTATAGTCAATCTCCAGATGCTTCACATGGCCATAAGCAGGATCGCCACCGGCCAATGCATTGTTAGCGGTGAGCGCCGTCTTCTTTGAGGCAACCGCTTGCTGCAGTTTCTGTGTCACGTCCACCTGCTTATCGGGCTGGCCGCTCACCCCATAAACGGCTCTTCGGATATGAATGTCTGTCGTCTGCTCAACAGCAGCCTGAGGTGCAGCCCCAATCCAAGAAGCACTCCAGGTTTCAGCGCTAACTCCATGAATCAGGCAAATGAGTGATAGAAGGGAGAATAAGAGAACTAAGGTAGATGAATAGCGCATAATGGAAACTCAGTTTATTGATTAGCCAGAGCAGGCGGTGTATATGTAGATTTGTACGCTTCGGTGCGGAGCTGCATACGGTTTAAGATTTTTTGATATTCAGGATTGGAGGCCAGATTGATCAATTGATTAGGATCGGCCTTCAAATCATGTAAAAACTCATAGGCCGGCTCTTGGCCGAAATACTTGGCATAGACATAGCGTTCGCCGCGCACGCCCTCCCACTTAGGAATACTCTTATACTCCATCAAGTGCTCGCAAAAAAATTCGGTGCGCCACTCAGGCAGAGCCTGCCCCTGTATTAAGGGCTGTAGGCTCTCTCCTTGATAATGCGCAGGCACTTCGACACCGGCCAACTCAAGCATAGTCGCCGGTGCATCAATATTAAGCACCATTTGCGAACTGACGGTGCCTCGCTTCGCTTCCGGCAAACGCGGATCATAGATAATGAATGGCACGCGCAACGACTGATCATAATGCGACCATTTGCCGGCAAAGCCTCGGTCGCCCATGTAGTAACCATTATCACCCATGTAAATAATGACTGTATTGTCTGACAATCCGAGGCGCTCTAGCTCGGCACAAATACGACCAACCACTCGATCCACCCCACTTATCATCCGAAAATACGCTTTGATATTTTTCTGATATTTTTCTGGGGTATCCCAACGCCAATGATAACGTTGGCGATTCATCGATTGCTTCAGGAACTCAGGGTGATTGGTGAAAATTTCCGGATCTGAAAATCGCGGGGCAGGAACCTCAATCGAGTCATACAGTCCATCCACTGCCTTCGGCCATGGGAAGTGATTCTGATGGTCATTGTCCTCTGCATGCACCGCATTAAAGCTCACCGACAAACAAAATGGCGTGCCATCCGCATTTCCCTGTAAAAACTCAATCGCGCGATCGCCCGCGATCTCTGTCTCATGACGCAAGCTACCATCCGGCTGTTGCTTGAAGTAAGGATTACGGTCATGCACGCGAAATACATCAAACATCTCCGGCTCAGGCTGCCCCTGGGTTTGCACCCCATACTTACCGATAAACCCGGTGCGATAGCCCGACTGACGTAGCAAGGCAGGATAGCTATTCAACATGAGCGGCTTCGCGAGCGCTGGCTTTAAGAAGGTATAGTTATGCGTACGCTCATGCAGGCCGGTCAGGATCGAGGCTCGGCTCGCGGCACAAATCGATGTGGTGACAAAGGCATTTTCAAAGCGCACGCCTTCAGTAGCCAAACGGTCGATGACGGGTGTTTGAACAATCGGATGTCCCGCACACCCCAAGGTGTCGTTGCGTTGGTCATCGACCAGCAAGAAAACAATATTCGGCTGATTGCGCTCCACGTCCTCAGCAACAGACCGCTGAACTACGACGCCTGCGAAAAACAGAATAAAAGGCAAATAAAGTATTTTACGCATAAATACTTACAGCTTACCGGTGAAGTCCCTCCAACTATTTGAGCAATACCGCGGCACTGTCATACTGGCGGGTGAACAGCAATGGAATTCCGGACTGCATCCATTCGGCACCCGTCTGAGTGACTGGGGCTGACTGCGCAACTCGCGCTTGTGCATCGCTTTCGGGCAAATTGATCTCGGTGAGCGTATATAAACGCTCAGGGTCGAGCCCCGAAACAGGTGCGTTAAACTGCGTGGGCTCGCGAACATCCGTGGTGTGATATGCTAGGACCAAAGCCGAAGCGGCATCCTTGGACACGAAATTCATCGACGGCGTCCCTGAATCCGAAGGATGCGCGTGCCGATACTGATCGCCCTGCTGCACAATAGGGCGCACCTCTTTATACGCGGCTATTCCCACTCGGCTGGCTTCCATATACTCAGCCGAGCAAGTGCGGGTATCCACCTCCATGCCCAATTGCCCCATCATCGACACATCAAAGCGAAATTTAGGTGTAAAGGCCTCACCTCCGGCATGCGTCACATGGCCCGTTATCGTGAGCGGCGGCATAAAACGCGAGAAGTTCCACTGCGCGGATAGGCGATAAGCGGGGTTAGTGGCATCACTGGGCCAGAAGGTGTGGCTATAGCGTATCACGCCCATGTTGGCACGCCCTCCACCCGCGGCACAAGCCATAAAATCAACAGTCGGATGTTTCTCGATGAGGCGCTGCATGACGCTCAGATAGCCCTCATTGTAAGCATTGATCATATTCCCCTGACGATCAGCTCCAAGATACGGCGAATACGGGTTATTGATGTTAGAATTCGCATCCCACTTGATATAGCGAATTTCTGGATACGCGCACAGCATATCGTCGACAACCTTAAACATGAACGCCTGCACATCGGGGTTCGCCACATCCAGCACCAGCTGACCGCGCTGCTCGGCGCCCTTACGCCCCGGGTGCAGCATCACCCACTCCGGATGCTCACGATACAGTTTACTTTGACGACACACCATCTCCGGCTCAAACCAGATGCCGAATTCAATGCCCAACTCCTTGGCAGCTTGCATAACATTGTCCAAGCCGTTCGGGAAGCGTTCGACGTTAAACTCCCAGTCACCAAGGCCGATTCCAGCGCTTACGCGCGCATCGACTCCGTTGCCGAACCAACCATCGTCCAGCACATACAGCTCAATCCCGAGTCCTGCACTATCCTTCATCATTTGGATGATGGAGGCCTCGTTGACATCCATTTGGCAGCCCTCCCAAGAATTGTTATCGATTGGGCGCAAGCGATCGCCTCCAGGCAAAAGGTGCGTGCGAGCAAAGCGGTGCAGATTGCGGCTCGCCCGCCCGATGCCGTCAGGGCTGAAACTGTAGATCGCACGTGGCGTCGTCATCGACTCGCCCGCCTCAAGAATGGGCGCCTGCGATTGATTGACACCAACCGACAACTCTAAGTCCCGGCTCCGATGTGGTTCAGTGATTTCAAACGAAAAACGCGAACTACCCGGCCACTCCAACGCGGCGATCATACAGACACCCGAGGTTTCGTTCGGCTGTTCGCCAAAGCCTAAGACAAAGGCCGGAATCGGGCCCGCCTTATGACGATTGCCATCACGGCTCTCCAGCAAACGAGTACCCATATTCAGCTTCTCGCGAAACGGACGACCCGCGGTGTAATACTCATTGCTGCCATACCACTCCAGATAGATGTCCTCTTTCGCATCCGCGCGTAGATAGAGCGAATCGAGGCGTGGCACTTGAATCGGAGAGGCCAAGCCATTGTTCAACACCAACCACTGAACAATGGTGTCTTCATTTAAATAAGCTTGTTGGTGCAGTTCCACCGAAATCGGATGTAACTGGTCGCGCAATGTAATGGTCAGGTGCGTGTAATCTGCATGGGATTCATCCAGCTCGTGCGACTGATAAATGAGTTCGATACCGCTACTACCGTCGTCGGTGACAATTTCCAGCGGGCTGATAAAGCGCGGGCTGTTGCCTAATCGACAAGGCGTCGCTGTGAACAGAGCGCCTTCTAAGGGTGACTCCCATTGCCCATCGACCGCGCCAACCGACTCCAAATGTAAGGCCTGCTTGTGATCGACCGTATATTTGAAGCTCATAGTTTGTGTCTTCAGCTCAATCAACTGCGTCTCCGCAAACAGCGAAGTCGTCGCAACACACAGAGCCATGGTACCTATCAAAATCGTTTTCATAAACTACGGTATAATAAATTTCTATATTTAGCGAAGACTCACTTCGCGAATGCTAGGCCACTGATTGTTAGGAACGTCGGTCACAATCACACGCATGAAACGAAGCACTCCGGCATCTTTCAGTGTATCCACTGTGGTTGCAGCAGACTGCGTATTCCCCGTCTGATCGACGAGCAGGGTCCACTGCTGGTTGTCCGTCGAACCTTCAATCTTATATTGATACTGGCCTTCGCTTTCCCAAGTGATGGAGGGTTGCGCCCGTCACCGACGTCGCCGCCAGAAGCGCTGCGGCTGCGAAAGACCAGGTTGTTTTGCTGAGTGTATTAGGTTTCATATTTGAGGGTGCAGATTGTTTCAATCGGACCTGAATGGAATGACGCCGACTTGCATTATTCACCAAACTGATATGTTCGCCGATAATAGCCTAGAAGCGACCCGAATGGAATGTAGTTAAGCGGTCTATTTCATGAACAAATCCGACCATTCATTCGGCGAATTCCGCGCGAACCGGACGCCGCAGAACTGCGATCAACGGTTGAATATAAATAGCGGCACCGGCCAGTGGTAAAGAGGCGGCGTAGCCCTGTCGAGATGGACTACGCCACTTAACACACTGTCGCTCCGCGCAAAAGGCTTCGCCTCCGCGGTGGACTCTTAACTTAACAACGATTACAGACGCCAACCTCGCACGACGCGCGCGTGAAATTGGACATCGAAAATCAGCATCAAAGGGCGACCTGCTTCAGCGCAGTTTCCACATCCGCTCCATCATGCAACATCGCCATCAAGGCTGCAGTGATCCCCGACGGAGACGGGTGTTGAATCACGTTGCGGCCGTAAACGATCCCAGCGACCCCCTGCCCCAATAAGCCTGCGGTGCGCTCCAGCAGCACACGGTCTTCGACGCGTCCACCACCACGAACCAACACGGGAACGTCGCCGGCGGTTTCAACCACTGCACCATAATCGGCAATGTTATCGGTCGGATCTGCTTTAATTACATCCGCTCCAAGTTCGATTGCCTGTCGCACCAAATGCACGATGCCATCGCGGTCGCCGTTGACCGTGTAGCCGCCCCCCTTTTCATTCGGGCGGAAGACCAACGGTTCCACCATCATGGGCATCCCGTAATGATCGCACTGTGGCTTCATGCGCAGAATATTCTCAACGCACTGCTTATGAATTTCCGGCGCTTCCGGAAGGACAAATAAGTTCACACAGACTGCTGCGGCATCCAGACGAACTGCCTGCAGAATCGCTTCCTCCAACGCCAAGTTAAATCGAGTCTCCGGCAATTCTGAGCCGTAAATATTCGCGGTATCGGTGCGCAGCACCAGCGTGGGCTTCTGCTTACCGGGAACGACCTGAAGATGACGGGCCTGCCCAGTGGTCAACTGGATGGCATCCGGATTCGCATCCACTAGGGTTTGGATCGTCTTGGGCATGGATTCAATCCCCTGCAGGAAGCCTGTATTGTTAAAGAAGCCGTGGTCGACGGCTACATTCAAGCAGCGCTTGGAGGTGGCGTTAAATAAACGATTGAGTCGGTATTCTTTCATAATAATCCTTTTATTTTGTTAATTTTAATTTTGTTACTCTAAATTACTTATCTGCATCGCGGTGCGCCTCAATGTCCGCAACCAATCTATCTGCGTTGCGGAAAAACATTTTTTCGACACCGTCACGGCCGATGCCGATCTTTTCGCAGGCATCTTTCATCGCCTTGAGCGCCTCATACATATACAAGGTGTAGCCCGCTTCGATCTCCGGCGATTCGCGATTCGTGTTGAAGTAGAAGTCCTGGCTGGTGTGGTTCGTATAGCTGCGCCCTTGCCACTTCCGGCGTCCCCGCATCATGAACATCGGATTGTCCGTTCCGTACATGATTCGGTCCGGACCGATATGCTCCATCGCCAAGGCATGCACTTCGGGGTTGAGTACCGCTGAATTATCCCAGTAGAGCCCCGGATCATCCGCCAGCGGCAGGATCCCCTCCTCTGCGTGCGGCTTGGTATAGCTGCGGCCGAAGTGCGCAATCACGAGTCTGATATCCGGATACTTGTTCCGAATTTCTTTAATATCACGCTGGTTCTCAGGATGGCCCAGGCGATCCGCCTTCGGCACATGCATCGTGACCCACGCCTTGTGGTCGTTCAGCACTTCAAGCTGATGATGCGGGAGAAAATCAAAGATCGACGCCTCGATATACTTATCCCTGGAACTCGCGTCATGCCCGATCAAACTATAGTAAGGCTTCACGCCGATGACGCCCGGATGCGACAACAGCCACTCCACCTGCTCCGCCACCCATGTGGGGCGCACCACCGCGAGCGCGTTCCATTTCTTTGCCGGCAGATGCGTCCACACGTATTCATTGGAGCCTTCGATTTCCCAGCCCAGAAACGGCCATCCGAACCCGGTGCAGCACACATCCCTGCCGGGAAAAACAGTCTGATAGCAATGCCCTGCGACATCGGCACTCAACATATTCTGCAGTTCCTGCACCCAGTAGGACTTTTTCATTTCCTCTGAGACAGTCTCCAGTTGATAGCTCTGGTCGATAATGTGGATGTGCGAATCGTAGACCCGTTGTGGCACCCAATCCTCCAGGTGCTTCGCCCAGAATGCCCGGTCGACATCAGTATAGTTGAATTTATGGTGCAGTTTAATTTCTTTCACAGTGCATTCTCTCTCACGGTTTAGCTTCAGTGATAATAATCTGGTCGATTCCGATGACTCCCGGAGCCTCTGCAGCGATCAGCGTCAGGCGGGCGGATTCGGGGCTGAGTTCGAGGGAGCCGAGTCGAATCCGGTGTACCAGATGGTCGCCGGAAATCCATTCGCCCTCGGGTTGCTTGCTGCGCGGGGTCCCCTGGGAGTTGCCCGGATAGACGTCGGCAATTTGGTAGTTCACCTGATAGCGGTCGCCTTCCTTGCTGGTTTCCGGATAACTGATCGCAATGGGCCGGCCATTCACTTCGACCTGGAACGGACCATATTCCGGCCCACGCGTAATGATGAAATCCACTAAATATTGACCGGCTTCTTTGACGGGGATGGCGAAATCAATACGATCGCCGCTCGCGTTGGGTGTAAATAAAACCTGTCCGGTCCCCGTCCATAGATTGAAATCGGCATGTGTGCCGCGCGGTTGTATTTCGGCCAGAGTGCCCTCGGTGGTAGCATACGCCGTGTCTTCCGCTTCGATCACCCGGGTTCGGCTCCCGATCAGCGCCGTGGCGGTACAGGCCACAGCAATCAGCGCAAACATGAGTGCCCACCAGAAGCCAAGACTGCGGATGCCACGATGGTCTTCCCTTTCCGATGCGGTGATCCGCATGGCTTTCAGGCTCCAGATAACGCCTTCCAGTTCCTCATCGGTTTTGCGGCGGGTCACCAGGGAGACCCCGATCAGGGTCAAACCGGAAAGCAGCAGTACCATGAACGTGTGGTGCGTAAAGCTGTCGTAGGGAACCAGGCAGGCGACCTTCGGGAAAATGATGAATCGTACCAACGGCGTATAGACGCAAAAGCCGAGCAGTATGGCGGCGAGCGCGCCCGGAGCGGTGGCCCGTTTCCAGAGCACGCCGATCAGGAAGCACGCCGCGATCGGTGCGGCCATGTAGAAGAAAGTCTGCTGAATGATCCCGAATACCGTGATCCCCGGTAGCTGCGAGAGCAGCAGCGCCACTCCAACGCCGATCAACATAATCACCGCGCCGCTGAGGCGACCGACCCGGTGCAGCTCCTTGTCGGTGGCTTGCGGATGAACCAGTTCTTTATACAGGTCCAAGGTGAAAATCGTGGAGGACGAGTTGGTGATCGCGCTGAGCGTCGACATGATCGCGCTGGCGAGACCGGCCAGCACCAGTCCGGTGAAACCGACCGGTAAGAACTGTTTGACCATGAACGGCCAGGCCTGGTCGCCATCACTGAGACGGTCCTGAAACAGGTAGAAGGCGATGATTCCGGGAACCACAACAACAAAAGGAAGAATGGCTTTGGTGAAGCCGGCCATGACCACCCCCATTCGCGCGTCCCATTCACTGCGGGCACCGAGACAGCGCTGCACCATGAACTGGTTGGCGCAACTGTACCAGATGCCGACTGAGAACATCCCCATCAAGAGACCCGACCACGGGATCAATTCATGCGTCGGCGGGTAGAAGACAATAAACTTTTCCGGCAGGCCGTGAATCAGGTTATCCAATCCCCCGACATGGTAGAGGCCGAAGATCGTCACCACCAGTCCGCCGATCATGAGCAGGCAATATTGAAGAAAGTCGGCCCACACCGCGGAAAGCAGGCCACCGTAAATCGTATAGACCCCGGCGGTGATCGCCAGCAACAGCACGCCGGCCGGAAGCGGGATCGCCGGAAAGAACACATTGATCGCTTTGGCACCGGCAAACAGCACGCCGCCAAGCATCGCGATCACCAGCCCGATAATCATCACACTCGCGTAAATATAGCGACACGGCTTATTGTAGCGACGTTCCAGAAACTCCGGCATGGTGGACACGTTGCCGCGCATGTAAAAGGGCAGGAAAATCCAGATCAACGCGGTTAAGGTGATCGCGTTCCCCCATTCCCAGTTCGACACGGCCATGCCATACAGGAATCCCCAGCCGACCATACCGATAAAGTGCTCGGTTGAAATGTTCGACGCGATGAATGACGCGCCGACGACGTACCACGGCAACTTCTTCGAGGCTAAAAAGTAGTCCGACGCAGAACGTGTTTTGCTCCGTGCGGCGACAGTGATGGCAAAGGTCACAACTCCGAGGAAGTAACCGAAAAAGATGAGGATATCCAGCAGGCCTAAATTCATGACAGTCGATGTGTTAAATTATAAGTCACAGACATCCATGCCGGACAGTCGTCCGAACAAGCCAAGGCTTTCGCGGTGATCGCCCATCATTAACACGCTGTGATGCGTTCCCCCGAGCCGGGAAAATTTCTCCAGGAAATCCGCCACCGGGAGCGGCGGCCGAATCCAGGCCCTGACCCACTGTGGCAGAGCCGGATGCGTGCCGTCCTCCAGCACCTCGACCAGGGAAATGATCAACCGGAACGTACCGTCGGGGCCGAGCGAAAGGTTGACATGGGTGGCTTTGCCCCCGCGGGGTGCCATGCCCAGTGCCGCCGGATTCTGCGCCGGGGAGAAGGGATATTCCTTTTCATACAATACCGGTTTCTCCGCGGACAGTTCCGGATTGAACTCCCCCATGTGCGACAGGAAAATCGAATTGCCTTCCCAGTCCGGGCAGAACATTTCCACAAACGAGGTCATGCCATAGGCGCGACTCAGCGCAGCCGACAGGGAGGCGGTCAACACATCGCCCTCCCCTGAATATCCGATGCCGCGAGCCATCGCCTTGCAGCACTCAAGGAAGGGAACGGTATTCACCGGGCCATCGGCATCCCGGAACTCCTCGAAATTCATGCTGAACGCACCATAGTCCCCCTGTTCGAGATAATTGCGAAGCCCCAAACCGGCCCGGAGCGAGCGACGGTGCACCTCGGGGTCAATCTCCCCCTGATAGCGTTCCAAATCCTTGAGACGTTCGGTCTCAATCGCCTCATCCGAAACCGCCGCAGCGCTGGCCTCGAGATCGGAGGGTTGGATATCGTCGACAGTGATGCCGAGCTGGTCGGCCAACACATCAGCTTCGACCCGAAAATCGCCCATGCCCTTGAGCGCACCTCCGATGCCCAGCGTCTTCATCCCCTTCAACAAGACTGCCGCATGAGCGGCACGGGCGAACTCCACCACACGGTCCATAACCGAAGGGTCGCTCAGATGTCCGGCGACCACTTCATAGTCTTTCTGATGGCGCCGCAGCATGGCTGCCAGATCCTGCACACCATGAATGCCGTGATTGTAAAGCAGGCGTTCCGGATTCACATCGCGCGGGAACGCGGAATCGAGTGTCGTGTCCAACAGCAACAAAGGCCGGGGTGTCGCGGCCAGGGCCTCGGCGGATTCCAGCGATGGGGAATAGGCCAGGTGCAAGGTCACAATCAAATCCACCTGATCATCGTCGAATTGCTTCAACGCGGCCTCGACTTGCTCGCGCACACAACAGGTCGTCGCCCGGCTCACCGCGACTTGCCGCGATGCAAGAGCCTCGCAGACCTGATCCGTCAACGGTTCGACTGTTCCCCTGAGCTCGGGCAATACCCGATCATACAATTCTACATACAGTGGTAAGAGTCCGATGCGCGGAGATTTCATGGTGTAAC
>Ga0066605_10000809_pt1 | contig 20800 bp, 18 predicted proteins | sample SaaInlLV_DNA_10m_FD_60385 | JGI IMG/M metagenome (GOLD analysis project Ga0066605, IMG submission 60385) | Marine microbial communities from expanding oxygen minimum zones in the Saanich Inlet - SI075_LV_DNA_10m | ecosystem: Environmental > Aquatic > Marine > Unclassified | place: British... | reverse complement strand
TAATGCGCTCAATTTCCTCTTCGTCCAAATCGTCGCTACTATAATTCAGCTCCTCTTTGTTCCAATCAGAAAATAAATTCACAACTGCCTGAGTGGCAACAAGTAATACAACCAACAAAACCATTGGCTTGAGGGTAGCAGGTATCGGTGGATCAAAAGCTGTCCCAAATGTTTCCCAACGATAAAATTTATCAAAGGCCTCACCGTATCCTCCATAAATCAGGAAAAATGCGAAAGCGACAATCAAAATTGTAGAAATGCTGTCAAAAATACGCTGTACCCAACGAGGTACGGCATCGTACAATAGAACAATGCGAATATGACTTCGTTGCTGCATAGCGTAAAGACCGGCACATAAGAATACAAAACCAGCTAACCAAAGCGACATTTCATTAGCCCATAAAGTAGGGGCTTCAAAAACATATCTCAAAACCACTTCGTAAAGCATTACTCCAGTTAGCAGCACGATCAACATCATGGTAACGCGACCAATAAAGACGGCCAGTTTATCTACTGCACGCCAACTTTCAAACTCCATGCCCGCCCGCTGCACTGTTCTGACCCCCGCATAAGCGAATAATGGCAAAAGGATTAGCGCAAGCCAATCAAACACATCGGCAAAGCCTCCTAAAAGGCCATCCATATTTGGAGTTACATCATTTCGATTGAATAGCGCTGACAGTTTATCAAATTCAGATGGATCAGAAGGTGGATAAAAATCCAAAGTAAATGCGGGCATATGCCAAACGACCCAGCCTACACAAAATATAAAGGCTAATGGCACAAGCCATTCAATGAAAGAACCAGAGCGTACCTGCATCAGTAAATCCTCTTGCCATAGAAATGACTGAGCGCTCTAAACGCGCTGTTATATAAAAATGAGGCTCCAACTTAAAAAGTTGGAGCCTCATATCGCTTAGAATCAGTTAGATACTAGACCCAGCTGGCTAAGATATGCCAAGTGTGCTTCTACCAGAGCTTTTGCTTCAGGTGTGTCAGCAAACTCAGGCCACGTAGCTTGCGCAGCGTTGCGGAACTTTTGAAGTTCCTCAGGTGCCCATTGTGAAAGTACGACGCCCTTTTCACGCAGCATAGCAGCAGCTTCAGCATTCTTTTTCTCAAACGTCAAAGCAGTCCGCAGAGCAAGTGCTTCCATTGCAACTTTCATAATCGTCTGATGTGCCACAGGCATGGCGTCAAAGACTTCTTTGTTACACGCGAGGTGATCAGAAGGCATCGAGTGGAACCCTGGAAAGTTTGCGTATCCGACAATGTCATAAAGACCAAGGCCTACGTTGTTTGCTAGACCAGAAGCGTCTGCACCGTCAATGATACCTGTTTCTAAGGCGGTGAAGATTTCTGTGAAATCCATAACAATAGGCGATGCGCCAAGCTTTTCAAAAATCTTGGTTTCCATACCAGGAGGTGAACGGAATTTCCAATCTTTGAAGTCAGCCACTTTTTCGATTGGCTTACCTGAAGCAAATGATTCTTGACCGTAAACCCACCAGCCGATCAGTTCCATTCCGTATTTATTATACAGAGGTGCAGCAGCCTCACGGCCACCACCAAAATATAGCCAACTGAGCTGTTGATATGGTGTCTCGTAGCCACCCATGATGTCACCTACGAATTGGAATGCAGAGTTTTTACCAGTCTGATACCCGCCTCCTGTCATGTCACAGTCTAGAATACCAGTAGCTGCCGCATCAAATGTTTCCACCGATTTTACTACAGACGAGCTATAGAACATCTCTACTTCAATACCGCCGCCTGACATCGTTTGGATATCTTCAACATATTGTGCAGCCAGCTTTCCTGACACTGTTTCAGGTGCATAGTGCGTCTGAATACGTAGTTTAGTCTCCTGTGCACTAGCAGAAAACGCCGTGCCCGCCACAATCGCTGTGGCAACGGCAACAGATGCCGCCTTTTTAATGAATGTCATGTTCATCCTCCCAAACATTTTTAAACGCAAAATCGAGAGCTTTTTACCCGTCGTTTTTGCAAAGTAGGGAGAAGCTAGACGTAGAGGCTCTCAACAACAACAACAAAATGCAATTTTGTTTAATTTCTTGATTAAGCTATAATTTTGAAATTTTGTAATTTATATTTTCCTAATTTCAGGATTAATTTTTATCAAGTCACATGAAACAAACGTCTTCGAGAATTTGCATCATCGTATGATAGCCAAAGGTTTTGAGCACGGACAGAAGATCAGGGTAGAAAATTTACGAAAGGAATTTGGGTGTTCAGCCAGCACAGTGCGGGAAGCTCTATTTAGATTGTCAACTTTAGGCCTCGTTCAATTTCAAGAACAACGAGGCTTTCGTGTTCCCCAAAAATCTCGAAACACACTGCACGAATTAAGCCACTTAAAAATCTTACTTGAATCAGAGGTACTATTCAATCAATCAGGTAAGGACGCGTTGAATGGGAAGCTCGATTGAATGCAGCCACCATCAATTAAGCCATATTGAAAAGCGATTAAATGAAACGCAAATTTCTGAGCCCTACATTGACTTCTGGTTTGCTGCAGAACGACAGTTTCACAAAACCTTAATTTCTTCATGTGGTTCTGATTTGCTTATTGGAACACATCGACAGATCTATGATCGTTTTCGCCAACAGCTAATGGTTGAGGATCGGACATTTAACTTTGTATCAGATAATATCGAACACCATCAGCAAATTCTTGATGCTGCGATGTCTGGAGATGAAGCACCTACCCAGATGAAAATTCATAGCCACCTAGCTCGCCATTTGTAAAATTAACAAAAACGAAAGCCAGCAGTCGTACCTCGAGGGCAGTCTGCAACATGCGTTACTTTAATCTGCAAATTGCAAAGTCTTTAAATACACCTAGAATGACAAGTAGAGTATTTATTAAAGACATCTAAATAAATTTAAAGACCGCAGTCAGCCTTATAGGCTGGGAGAATCATCCTCCAAATACACATTGATAATTTCGTTAAACGTTTCCTCAGCAGCGAAGCCTAACTCTATCGCTCTTTCAGGTGCAAAATCCTCCGGCCAACCTGCAACGATACGTATAATTTCCGGGTCCGGTTGCAGTTTGATCAATGCCACCACATCATTACCCGCCACCTCGCGCAAAGCTTCAATTTGTTGGGCAACTGTACAGCTGAGTCCCGGCAAGTTTAATGCACGACGCCCATCAAGCCTGCTAGTGTCTAATCCTGCGGCATGGGCCAAAAAACTTGCCGCGGAGCGAGGTGACGCATGCCAGTGTCTTACAGTATCCGCTACTGGCAGAATCGCTTTAATTCCGTTCAAGGGTTCTCGAATAATTCCAGAAAAAAACGAAGAAGCGGCTAGGTTTGGCTTGCCTGGACGGACACAGATCGTTGGTAGGCGCAAAGATATACCATCAATGAAACCTTTACGGCTGAAATCCTGTATCATTATTTCACAAGCTAATTTTTGTGCGCCATAGCTCGTTTGAGGGGACTGAATGAATTCGTCCGAAATCTTATCCGGGTAAGGTCCTCCAAACACTGCAATGGACGATGTGAAAATAACACGAGGGACATAAGTCCCACCTGATGCCCGGTGTTGCGCCCGCAAAGCCTCAAGAAAACTCCACATCGGCCAAAGATTAGTCTGCCATCCCTTGTCAAAATCATTCTCTGCCTCGCCTGACACAATTGAAGCAAGAAAGTAAATTAAATCATAGCGTTCAGCCGCCAAAGCGGATCCCTCAGCTGCCATAGCTAGATTACCAACCAAATGTCGCGGCGGATCACCTTTATTTTCATTTCCTTGCGATGGTGAAATATCATGCAGTGTTAATTCAAAAGCATCACCATCGGCTAACCCAACCATTTCCAAATGCTTTGTGAGTTTTTTACCAACCATACCTCGGCCACCAAGAACCAAAATACGTTTCATGACGCCCTCCCATTCCGTGCTTTGAGCTCCAAAAAAAGACCCGAATGATCCTTTTCGGCCCCATCCATTTCCGAAACAAAATAAGCAAATCTGTTTCGCACATCCTCTGTCATTGGAAGAGATAAATTGACCAACGTGGCCTCAGCCAATACGTTATCCAGATCCTTAAGCTGGAACTTTGATAACCCACCGGGCACAAAATTTCCATCAGTCATTCGTTGTCCATGCTGTTGCAAGATTGTACTGTCAGCAAAACCGCCTTTAAGCGCGGACCGCAGCGCCGTTGGATCTGCGCCACCTTCAGATGCAAGCAGCATTGCTTCAGCCACGGCACCAATTGTAACCGCAACGATAGTTTGGTTGCACAACTTTGATAACTGGCCTGTGCCTGATGGCCCCACGTGAACCGGTCGTCCCATCATTTCAAATATGGGTCTCGCGCGCTCAAAATTATCCCTACAACCACCAACCATAATGGCAAGGCTCGCATCTTCTGCACCCTTAGTGCCACCTGATACTGGGGCGTCTAAATGAGTTATGTTTTGCTCCAAAAGAATCGCCGCCTGCAAACGCCCCTCTGCTGGCTTAGTTGATGACATATCCACCCAAAGCGCCTCTGGTTTCAACGATTGCAGCACATCTTCCATTACTGCCAATACCGTTGGACCATCGCTCATCATGGAAATAACAATATCAGCCTCTTTAACGGCATCAACAATGTTACTGGCTACCTTAGCTCCCTCTAATGCCAAAGGGTTTGCCTTAGTTTGGGTCCGGTTCCATACCGTAAGTGGAACACCTGATCGCGTTAGGTTAAGCGCCATAGGGAACCCCATCAATCCAGTCCCCAAGAAAGCTACTTTCTCCTTTGTCATTTCTTAACTCCTGAATTTGTATGTGACGTCTGGTCAAGCCTGCCGCAGTGTTTTACGTTCCCACCAAATCGCAGCGAGCAAAGTTGTGCAACACCTGATAAAAAAAGAGGGGACACGCTATGGGCCGGCTAGACGGTAAAAGAGTACTTGTAACCGCAGCAGGGCAGGGAATTGGAAGAGCTAGTGCATTGGCAATGGCATCAGAAGGTGCAAAAGTGTTTGCCACTGACGTGAATGAAGACCTGCTGGTTAACCTTGTAGCAGATGGTATAGAAACCTTTCAACTGAACGTAATGGATCCAGACAGTATCATAACTGGAATAGATCGTGCAGAACCAGATGTTTTATTTAACTGCGCAGGATTTGTGCATACCGGCTCTGTGTTGGATGCTACAAATGATGAATGGGACTTTGCATTCAATCTCAACGTTCGTTCAATGGCGCGCACAATGCATGCCGCGATACCAGGCATGATGAAGCGTGGGAAAGGGTCGATTATTAATATGGCTTCAGCTTGTTCATCTATAATCGGCGCCCAGAATAGATTTATTTATGGAGCCACTAAAGCTGCGGTAATAGGTATGACCAAATCGGTTGCAGTCGACTTTGTTAAAAAAGGTATTCGTTGCAACTGCATTTGCCCCGGTACTGTCGAAAGTCCAAGCTGGAATGACAGGGTCCAAGCGCTCGGTGAGGAAATTGGAAGCTACGAAGAAGCTCTCCAACAATTCGTGTCGCGACAGCCAATGGGCAGGGTTGCAACCGCGGATGAAATTGCAGCTTTAGTAGTTTATCTAGCAAGTGACGACAGTGGCTTCACTACAGGACATCCACACATTATTGATGGAGGTTGGTCAGGACAATGAGAAAACATATAAAAATTGAAAACCTGCGTTCTCGAAAGTGGTTCATGAACCCCGACAACCCAGAAATGACGGCGCTTTATCTGGAGCGGTATCTAAACTACGGCCTTACACGAGAAGAATTACAATCGGGCAAACCAATCATTGCAATTGCTCAAACTGGTAGCGATCTTAGTCCTTGTAATCGTCACCACCTGGAACTCTCTAAGCGTGTACGAGATGGCATAATTGCCGCAGGCGGCACTTGTATTGAGGTCCCGGTTCATCCCATTCAGGAAACTGGCAAGCGACCTACAGCAATGCTGGATAGAAACCTAGCCTACCTGAGCCTTGTTGAAACGCTTTTTGGTTATCCTCTAGATGGCGTCGTCCTAAACATAGGTTGTGACAAAACTACACCAGCTCTGTTAATGGCAGCAGCAACCGTAAATATTCCTGCTGTTGCGCTATCCGTTGGTCCAATGCTTAATGGATGGTTTAAAGGTGAAAGGACGGGCTCTGGCACAGTTGTCTGGAAAGCTCGCGAAATGTTGGCCTCAGGTGAGATCGACGCAGAAGGTTTTATGGAACTTGTCGCATCCTCTGCCCCCTCGGTCGGTTATTGTAATACAATGGGCACAGCGACAACGATGAACTCACTAGCTGAAGCGTTAGGCATGCAATTGCCCGGTGCGGCTGCTATCCCGGCACCATATCGGGAGCGAGGGCAGATTGCGTACGAAACTGGGCGCCGTATTGTAGATATGGTATGGGAAGATTTACGTCCGTCAGAAATTATGTCGCGTGAAGCCTTTGAAAACGCCATTGTTATCAATTCAGCCATCGGCGGCTCAACAAATGCGCCAATCCATTTAAACGGCATAGCAAAGCATCTCAACGTACCTTTGAGCAATGACGACTGGCAAAGTGTTGGTCATAAAGTTCCATTACTTGTAAACATGCAGCCAGCAGGAGAATATCTTGGGGAAGATTATCAACATGCAGGCGGCGTTCCAGCTGTCGTTGGAGAACTGATCGCGGCTGATCGCTTACCACACCCAGACATTGTAACAGTGAACGGTCGAACAATGCGAGAGAACTGTGGAAATATCCGAAGCGCTGATAAGCGTGTAATCCGCCCAGTTTCCGAACCCATCAAGGAGCATTCCGGGTTCATCAACCTAAGTGGCAATCTTTTTGATAGTGCCATCATGAAAACATCAGTGATTTCTGAAAAGTTCCGCAAGCGCTACTTATCAAATCCGAATGATCCTGAGGCTTTCGAAGGACGAGCAGTGGTTTTTAACGGAACAGAAGATTACCATCACAGGATAGATGATCCTGCCGAAAAAATTGATGATAATTGCATTCTCTTTATGCGTGGTGCAGGCCCTAAAGGATACCCCGGAGGCGCAGAAGTCGTTAACATGCGGGCACCTGCATACTTGTTAAAGCAGGGAATTGATGAGTTGCCTTGTGTGGGTGACGGGCGGCAGTCAGGAACATCTGGTTCGCCCTCTATTTTAAACGCGTCACCTGAAGCGGCAGATGGCGGCGGACTGGCGTTATTGCAAAATGGCGACAGGGTCCGCATTGATTTAAAAAAATGCACCGCGGACATGTTGATTGATGCTTCCGAACTGGCAACACGCTCGTTAGCTCTAGAAAAGTTGGGTGGATTCGCATCTCCCGAAAATCAAAGCCCGTGGCAAGAAATTTTCCGTGACCGGGTCGGTAGATTTGACGAAGGAATGACCTTGCGAGGCGCAACTGAATATCAAGATATATCTCGCAAACATATGCCACGAGACAACCATTAATTTCAAGATTAAAGCATTAAACTTCAAACAAGATACGAACAAGGATAGCCGACAATGAAATTAGTACGATACGGCGAAGTAGGCTTCGAAAAGCCCGGCATTATGGACGGCGACACGCTCCGCGATTTATCAGGCGTCATAGACGATATTGACGGCAGCACCATAGGCGAAGACAGTCTTAATAAAATTCGTGATATCAATTTAAATACACTACCAGCCGTTAATGGCGCCCCACGCATCGGCCCTTGTGTCGGAAGCATTGGTAAATTCATGTGCATAGGCCTGAATTTTAAAGACCATGCAATTGAAACTGGCAATCCTTTTCCAGATCACCCCATTCTTTTTATGAAAGCAAACTCAGCTATCGTTGGTCCAAACGATGATACACTTATACCGCGTGGATCAACCAAAACCGACTGGGAAGTCGAACTTGGTGTAGTCATTGGTAAGAGCGCTAAATACGTGAGCAAAGAAAATGCACTGGATTATGTTGCCGGTTACTGTGTGATTAATGATGTGTCCGAGCGGGATTTCCAACTTAACTTGACCGGTACATGGACTAAGGGAAAATCTTGCGACACTTTTGGTCCAACCGGCCCATGGCTCGTAACACGCGATGAAGTGGCAGACGTCAACAATCTGGCAATGACCCTCGATGTGAACGGTAAGCGCATGCAAGATGGAAATACTAGCACAATGATTTTCAGCGTGGCTGAAATCATTGAGCACCTGAGCGGTCTTATGACACTACACCCCGGTGACGTCATCTCAACGGGAACACCTCCTGGTGTTGGAATGGGAATGAAGCCGCCAACATATCTTAAATCAGGTGATATAGTAGAGCTGGAAATCGAAAGTCTTGGAAAGCAACGCCAAGAGGTCCGCGCAGATGCATAACCTTTTGCAAATTGGCGATATCACCGACGTTATGCGCTCGCGTCTTGAGGTAGCATTCAAAATCCATAAACTAGGTGAAGGCGATTACCCCAACGAAAAAATTACTCATGTGGCAACCAATGGCCACGATGGAGTCCCGGCTGAAATCATGGCTGGCCTACCAAACCTCAAGTTAATCAGTTGTTATGGTGTTGGTTATGACGCCATCGACACTAACAAAGCGGCAGAGCGAGGTATTCTTGTCACCCACACGCCTAATGTGCTGAACGCAGAAGTCGCAAGCACAGCAATCCTGCTCATGCTCGCAAGCTACCGTAATTTTCTCTCTGACGAAGCACACGCTCGTTCTGGCAAATGGGAAACCGGCAATGCCCCTCTGTCTTACAGTGCTGACAATCGCAAGGTTGGCATCCTCGGACTGGGTCGTATTGGTCAAGCTATTGCAGATAAACTTGAAGCCTTTAATGCAGATATTCATTACCATACTCGGAACAAAAAAGAAGTGCTATATACTTATCATGCCTCACTTAAAGATATGGCGAAGGTAGTTGATGTTTTAATTTGCATTACTCCAGGTGGCCCTTCAACAAATCAGATTGTTAACGCGGAAGTTATCGACGCATTGGGTCCAGAGGGACGCTTAATTAATGTATCACGCGGCTCAGTAGTGGACGAAACTGCTATGGTGGCGGCATTAAAAGAAGGTCGATTAGGCTATGCCGCTTTAGATGTGTATCATGGAGAACCGAGGATACCCGATGCACTAAAAACGATGTCAAACGTTATTCTATTACCTCATGTAGGAAGCGCGACACATGAAACGCGTGCCGCTATGGGTGCATTAGTGGTCGACAACCTACTGGAGCAAATCAAAAGTGGGCAAGTTATCACATCTGTACCGGAAACCGCTCATCTCACCTAAGGTATACTGCAGCTGTTATGTAGGCATCCTGTTTATATTTTACTTGAATTAAAAGCTATTGAGCTCTCGTCATTCCCACCAGAATTATATCTTTACAGAAGTTACATCCAGTATAATATTATTGATGAATGTAAGTATTATATGCAAATTACAGCCCTAAAGGTCTCTATTTTTTGGTGAAATTTAAAGCATCGCATCAATTACAGTTGATACATTTCTGACATTGGAACCCGCAGGACTTAAATATTTCCAAGCTAGTTTCAACGCAGCCCTAGTACTTCAATTTACTATAAAAAAAACTGCAAATTTGAAAATAATCATCACTTCAAAAGGCAACTAAATATGAAAATTGCTATAATTGGAACGGGCTATGTCGGCCTTGTATCGGGTATTTGCTTTTCTGACTTTGGACATGATGTGGTATGTGTCGACAAGGATCCTCGAAAAATCGAAATGCTAAAAAATGGCGACATTCCAATATATGAACCCGGACTAGACACTCTAATGGCAAGGAATGTTGATGCTGATCGACTATCATTCTCACTCGATTTAGCAGATGTTATCGATGGTGCAGGAGTCATATTTATTGCTGTAGGTACGCCAACGCGGCGAGGTGATGGTCACGCAGACCTTACTTATGTAATGGCTGCTGCCGAAGAGATTGCACTCCTAGCCAGAGACTATACCGTTGTTGTAACTAAATCTACCGTACCGGTAGGTACCAATAGACTGCTAGAAAAGACCATCCGGGCCGCAAATCCGAGCCTTGACTTTGACGTTGTCTCCAATCCTGAATTCCTGCGCGAGGGCGCTGCAATTGAAGACTTTATGAAACCAGACCGAATTGTGTTGGGTGTGGAATCCAACCGAGCCAAAGAGGTAATGCATAATATTTACCGTCCCTTGTATCTGCGCGACTTTCCAATTGTCGCCACTGATCTGGAGAGCGCAGAAATCATAAAATACGCATCGAATGCATTTCTGGCGACTAAGATTACTTTTATCAACGAGATATCAGCGCTTTGCGAAAGTGTTGGGGCTGATATTAAACAAGTCTCCAAGGGAATGGGTCTTGATGGTCGAATTGGCAATAAGTTTTTGCATGCTGGACCTGGCTACGGAGGATCATGTTTTCCAAAAGATACAACAGCTTTGGCAAGAATCGGGCAAGATAATGGCGTCCCAATGCAGATCACAGAAACTGTAATTAAGGTGAACGAACAAACAAAGAAGCGTATGTTCGACAAAATTCTTGCGATCTGCGACGGAACACTGAGCGGTAAAACAGTGACTATACTCGGCGTGACATTTAAACCAAATACAGATGATATGCGGGACGCACCCGCCTTAACAATTTTACCTGCACTAATTAGCGCCGGCGCTAAATTATTAGTAGTCGATCCGCAGGGAAAACGGGAGGGGGAGGCGCTTTTGCCTGGTGTAGATTGGGTCGAGGATGCCTATACAGCAGCATGTGGTGCAGACTTGCTTGTTATTCTCACAGAGTGGAATGAATTTCGGGCGCTTGACCTCAAGAAGCTTGCAAGCAGTATGACTTCACCTAGAATGGCCGACCTGCGTAATATCTATTCAGCCAAGGATGCTGAGCTGGCCGGTTTTGAAGCATACGATAGCATTGGCCGTGCTTCATTCGGTACAACAGATGGGTAACAGACTAGTAAGTATGTAGGCAGCCCAAACGGGTTAAAATTAGACATATCAATCAGACGCGATAAGAGTACTCGCAATGTTGACCCAAAGACAATAAATCTATTTTTTATCGCGAGCAGCCTTCTCCTCTTTAGTCAATTTATTGTTCCAAACATTATTACTGAGGCCTAATTCATTCGGCATGGGCTTAGTCTTGCCAACGCTGACCTTACCACCTTTATTTAAAAACTCCTGAATAAGAGCTTCATCTGTATTTTTTTTGGGGACTTGTTTCATAATAATTACTCTAGCCTCTGCGAAGGTCGTAATCAATACGAGCAAAACTAAAATTAGCTACACGTAGTTCTGAGTCAACTTCACTAACAGAAAGCTCCACTTTTCACTGAGGTTATTAGACTAATTAACCAATCCAAAGTAAAAGATTAAATACAAGAAAGTAAAAGTTTGGTTGTATTTTCTTCAGTCATGGCGACGGGGTTACCACCTGTGCTAGGATCAACCAGAGCTCCCGCCACAATACGTTTAATGTCTGGATCTTTAACGCCCAACTCTGTCAGAGTTTTGGGAATACCAAGAGAAGCGTTCAGGTTATCAACATACTCACAAAAACCATCAAAACCGCCTCTTATATCAAGGTAATTGGAGGCACGCTTAATATCGTCACAAATGGCTATCTTATTAAATTGCAGTACGGCAGGCATACAAACGGCATTTGTTGTCCCATGGTGCGTATGATAAATAGCACCGATAGGATGAGAAAGCGCATGAATTGCTCCTAAGCCTTTTTGAAATGCAGTAGCTCCCATGATGGCAGCAGACATCATCTGTGCACGAGCTTCAATATCGCTGCCATCAGCGTAAGCCCGCGGCAGGTAATCTTTAACTAACCGCATTCCTTCCAGAGCTATACCTTGTGACATTGGATGATAATGAGGCGAACTAAATGCTTCAACACAATGTGCAAAAGCATCAAGACCTGTACCTGCGGTGATGAATTTAGGCATACCAATTGTCAATTCAGGATCACAAATCACAACAGTGGGTAAAAATTTAGGGTGGAAGATAATCTTTTTTTCTTCAGTAACAGAATTAGTAATGACAGAAGCACGGCCTACCTCAGACCCTGTACCGGCCGTTGTTGGAACTGCAACTATTGGTGCGATTACATCGCTATTGGCACGCGTCCACCAATCTCCAATATCCTCAAAATCCCACAGAGGTCGGGTTTGTCTTGCCAGAAATGCTACAAGCTTACCCAAGTCCAAACCAGAACCACCACCGAAAGCAATTACTCCATCGTGACCACCTTCTAAATATGCAGTTACACCTGCTTCAGCATTTTTTTCGTTTGGATTGGGATCAACATTTGCAAAAATTGCGCGCCCCAAACCTGCATATTCTAACAGATCTAGGGTCTTGATCGTAATGCTCATATCAGCCAAGCCACGATCCGTGATCAATAACGGTTTAGTAATACCGGCAGCAGCACAAGCGTCTGCAATTTCAGAAATACGTCCAGCACCGAAACGAATGGCTGTTGGATAAGACCAATTGGCAGTAATACTCATCAGCTCAAACTTTCTTTAGGTGATAGGATTTAGGACGGGTTAAATTATGATAACCAATAATGGAAAGCCCACCACCTCTGCCAGTATTTTTACAACCGGTCCAGCAAAGAGCCGGATCTAAATAGTCAGCACGATTCATAAATACGGTACCAGTTTCAATCTGATCAGCAATAGCCTCAGCACGATTTGTGTCTTGAGTCCAAAGCGAGGCAGTTAAACCAAAATCACTGTCATTCATAAGTGCAATGGCCTCTGCATCATTTTTTACTGGCATTATGCCAACTACAGGGCCAAAGCTCTCTTCACGCATTAACCTCATTTCATGTGTCACATTTATCAGGAGTTGCGGCATAAGATAGGCGCCTCCATCTGTAGGAAACTTAGACGGGTCAATGAGCGCTATTGCCCCAGCAGTTACAGCTTCAGCAATTTGTGCGCGAACCTCATCAGCAAAACGCACATGCGCCATAGGCCCTAAAGTTGTTTCCGCATCTAGTGGATTGCCCAACTTATAATTATTAACGATTGCAACAGCTTTATCTACAAAGTCTTTAAACAAACTTTCATGTACATAAATCCGCTCTATTCCACAACAACACTGACCAGAATTGAACATCGCACCGTCAATCAGCGTATCGACAGCCTTATCCAAATCAGCATCATCCATGACGTAACCTGGGTCTTTACCACCCAACTCTAAACCAATAGTTGTAAAAGTACCATTTGCTGCTGTCTCTATAGCCTTGCCGCCCTGAACCGAGCCTGTGAAATTTATAAAATCAAATGCACGATCTTCAATTAAAGAAGTTGTGGTTTGATGTTCGAGAAATATATTTTGAAATACGTCTTTAGGAATACCCGCAGCATGAAATGCCTGCGCCATTCTTTCTCCAACAAGCGGCGTTTGGGAAGCGTGTTTTAATATTACTGAATTACCAGCGATCAAAGCTGGAGCAATAGTATTTATTGCTGTCATATATGGGTAGTTCCAAGGTGCTACCACCAATACAACTCCATGAGGAACCCGCTTAATTACACGACGAAAATAATCACTGTTTTCCACCTCAATCGCTGCAAGACTAGCCTCAGCAATCTCAGCCATATAACTTGCGCGCTCGTTAAATCCTGAAAACTCCCCCCCATAGCGAACTGGTCGGCCCATTTGCCAAGCTATTTCCGGTACTATCTCATCGTTCATTGCTCCAACTGCTGCAACACCAGCTCGCACCAAGTCAATGCGATCAGACAGCGGCAGAACGGCCCATGATGCTTGCGCAACCTTGGCTCGTGCCGTAGCTGCACGTGCGTCTTTATATGAAAGGGTTTCTCGAGATACAAAAATCGATCCATCAATAGGTGAAATACAATTAATGGTCATGATGGTTATGCCCTTTCAAAGCCACGTGATATTTCCCAATCGGTTACAACGCGGTCAAATTCTTCCTGTTCCCACTCGGCTGCCCGAGTATAGTGATCAACTACATCATCGCCAAGCGCCTCACGCAGAAATTGGGAGTTACGCAAAGTTCCAGTTGCAGCCCTAAGCGTCTGTGGAATATCTGCCGCCTTCGCGTCTTGATAAACGTCACCAGTGGTGGCAGGTGGTAAGTCCAACATATCCTCAATTCCCTTAATACCAGCAGCCAGCATCACTGCCTGTGCTAGATACGGGTTGAGATCTGACCCGCCAACACGACATTCCACTCGCACTCCCTTGGTATTTTCGCCACACAGCCTGAAGCCAGCTGTGCGATTATCAACAGACCAAGCGGTCTTAGTTGGCGCAAATGTACCCTTAGAAAAACGCTTATAACTGTTAATATAAGGGGCTAAAAAATAAGTGTAATCTGGCGCATATTTGATTAAGCCAGCCATATAATGGTCCATCAAATTAGATTTACCATGTTTTGCGGCAGGGTCGTAAAAAACAGGTTCACCATCTTTCCACAAAGATTGGTGGACATGACTAGAGGATCCTACTCGATCATGGTGCCATTTAGGCAAAAAAGTCGCCGCCCACCCATTTTGCCAAGCTATTTCCTTAATTGCGTGCTTAGCAATAGAATGATGATCAGCACAGGCTAACGCGTTTGAATATCGTATGTTTAGTTCCTCTTGCCCGGCTTCCGCCTCACCCTTAGAGTTTTCAATAGGCAAGCCAGCTGCATAAAGGTGATTTCGAATTGGCCTCATCACACCCTCTTCCTTAGTGGTTTGGAAGATGTGATAGTCTTCGTTATAACCACTTACGGGTTCAAGATTTTGGAAACCATCTTTACGGATATTGTCAAAACTTTTTTCAAAGAGAAAGAACTCAAGCTCTGTGGCCATTTTAGCTTCAAAACCCAAATCTTTCAGCCTTACGATTTGCTTTTTAAGAATTGCACGAGGAGAATGGCTGATAGGCAAGTGATCGTGATGATCTAAAACATCACAAAGCACCATTGCCGTGTTTTCCAGCCAAGGCACTCGACGAATAGTTGTTAAATCTGGCTTCATGACATAGTCACCGTAACCACGCTCCCAACTTGAAGCAGCATAACCATCAGGAGTTGCCATTTCTAGATCAGTTGCCAGCAGATAGTTACAGCAATGAGTCTCTTCAAATGAGATTTCTACAAAATTTACTCCATGAAAGCGTTTGCCCATCAAGCGGCCCTGCATATCGACAAAGCAGGTAAGAACAGTATCAATTTCGCCAGAGGAAACAGCCTCTTTCAAGTCGACAAACGTTAGAATGGCAGGCATGTCAGAAATCCTTACTGATCGATAAGCGCCCCACAAACAGCAGGGCGCTAAATTTTAATTTATTCGAAGTTATATGGAACACCAGCTTGATTAATCACGCTGTTGTATTCTTTGAAAATATTAACAATCTTCTGGTGAACTTCACCTTCTTGAGCGACTTCTTCCCAGAAATCTTTAGCAGCATTTTCTACTTCGGCCCACTCGCCCGATGGCACTGAACGTAAGGCAAGCTTGTCACCGTTTGCGCGAAGAGCAGCTTCACCACCCCAATACCATTGATTGCGATACGTGTGACCAGCTTCTGTCCCCGCCATAACTACCGCTTTCAAGTGGTCTGGTAAATCTGCCCAGCGTTCTTCATTGACAAACCAAGACCCAATCCAGGCACCAGAGATATTGTTTGTTAAGAAGTAGTCTGTCACGTCAGCCCAACCAACTGTATAGTCTTCCGTTATTCCTGACCAAGCCATACCGTCCAATTCACCTGTTTGGACTGCAACTTCTGCATCTTCGTAGGGAATATTTACTGGTATAACACCAAATTTGGATAAGAAGCGGCCAGCCGTCGGGAAGGTATACAGCTTTAGTCCTTCGAGATCAGCAACGCTATTAATTTCCTTTTTTGTATTAAAGTTACACGGATCCTGACCTGCCGCAGACAGCCATTTAACACCTACTTTCGCATATTCTTCTTCCCAGATTTCCTTCAAACCATATTGGTTAAACAGCACTGGAACGTCGAGGATGTGTTTTGTGGCAAAGGGGAAATATCCTCCAAATTGTTGCAACGGTGTCGGCGACGCCATTGAATCGTCATCAGAATGCACTCCGTCAATTGTCCCACGTTGCAAGGCTTGAAACAGCTCACCAGTTGGAACAATCTGGTCCGCGTAGAACAACTCAATCTCAAGTTCACCGTTCGCAGCATTATTAATGTAATCGATAACTGGTTTTGTAACATGCTCGCCCAATGCCGCGCCAGCATAAGTCTGGAAGCGCCATTTAATTGCCTCTTTTGCACGTGCAATGGAAGGTGCAGCCAGAGTGGCAGCACCAGCAATTCCCGCATTGCGGATAAAATTACGTCTTGTTGTCATTTAGTTCTCCTTTTCAAGGTTAAGCTCCGTTTGCGAAGCCTTGGTTTTAATTTCCATAAACATAAGTAGGCAGCCAAAGCGCAAGCTGCGGAAAGACCATGACCAGCACAAGGGCTCCGACCATGACAAATACAAAGGGAGTAATAGAGGAATAAATATCGCGCAAAGTGATTTCCGGCGGGGCCATAGCGCGCATGAGAAACAAATTATATCCAAAAGGCGGCGTCATATAAGCAATTTGGCAGGTAATAGTATAAAGAATACCGTACCAAACCAAATCAAAGCCCAACTCCCCCACCAGCGGTACATATAAAGGAGCTACAATCACCAACATCGCAGTGTCATCCAAAAAGGTTCCCATCAGAATAAAACTGAGCTGCATCAAAATTAAAATAATCCAAGGGTTAAGGTTCAAACGTTCGGTGAAAAGGGTTTCAATTGCCTTCACTGCACCAAGCCCATCAAAGACTGCACCAAAGGCCAAAGCCGCGAGGATAATCCACATAAACATGCATGTGATGCCGAGTGTATTACGCACAGAATTTTCAAAAACTGTACGTGTCATACGCCCTTTCATAAGCGCAGCCAGAAATGCTGCCATCGCCCCAATTGCAGAACTTTCAACCAGAGATGTCCAGCCATTTACAAACGGCACCATCATAACTGCAAAAATCAAAACAGGCAGTAAACCAGCACGTAACAACCGCAGCTTTTCAGCCATTGGGATGTCGCGCTCACTTGAGTGTAAAGCGGGTCCTAGCGTTGGATTTACACGGCACCGTACAACTATATAAATTATAAAGAGACATGCCATCATCAAACCAGGAATTACACCAGCTAACCATAGTTGGCCCACTGGTTGACGCGCGATCATTGCGTACAGGACAAGAACCACCGACGGTGGCACTAAAATGCCGAGGCTAGACCCGGCCTGTACCACCCCAGTCACCATGCGCTTATCATATCCTCGCTTTAACAGCTCAGGCAGCGCTATAGTTGATCCAATAGCCATACCCGCCACACTCAGTCCATTCATTGCAGAGATCAATACCATCAATCCGATAGTGCCAATCGCCAAACCGCCACGCAGTCCCCCCATCCAAATATGGAACATCTTATAAAGATCATCAGCAATTTTACTTTCAGACAGCACATAACCCATAAAAATAAACATCGGTAAAGTCAGCAACGGATACCACTTCATTAGTTTCATTGCTGCGGAGAAACCAATATCGAAGCCTCCACGATCCCCCCAAAGCAGCAAGGCAGCCACCACAGCAATAAATCCGATCGCACCAAAAACGCGCTGGCCTGTAAGCAACATCAGCATCATGGACGAAAACATTAACGTTGCAATCAATTCATAAGACATCAGACGGATTCACCTTTAAGACGAAGAACGTCCTTTAGAAATTCTGAAACACATTGCAGAAGCATTAAAAAAATACCTAAAATCATTACTGCTTTTATAGGCCAAAGATATGGCCGCCAAGAAGTTGAAGAGCGTTCAACACGACCAATTTCTTCTCCACCTGTCAACAAGTTGAGAAAAAAACTAAATGGTTCTGTACCCCAGTACCCAAATGAGTAGGCTGCCGAGCTGACTGCACCATAAAGCAAAACACATAAGTAGAAAATTAACAGCAAGACTGTAAACAAATCAAACCACGCTTTTTTGCTTTGCGACCAGTCACCATACAGCAGATCCATCCGGACATTTGAACCGAGTTGAATAGAATAAGGACCACCCAATACATAATAAGCAACCATCACAAACTGCGCCATTTCAAGCGTCCAAAGAGATGGTAAGAAAAATGTTTTGCTTATCGATGACCATAACAAAATGCCCATCAAAACAAAAATGAAATACATGATGAGGCGACCAACACGATAGTTAACTGCATCAATCAAAACTATATAAGCTCGGATCATTCTTGACATTGAATGCTTCCTGAAACTTTCAAAGCCATACAAGTATCAACGATCCATCCCGCAATAACCTTTGCCATAGCGTCCTGTTGCTGAGTAGTCTTTATTAAATCATTTCTAATTTCCAACATGACGTTATAATAACCACCATTAATGCCATGTTCTTTTAAAGTGTGTGTCACCCCATCTTCAGGCCCATAAGGTTTATTCCGTCGGACAATAGCATTAGTATGGTCATTGGCTGTTTCCAACATCGCGTCTGCAAAGCGTGCATCTTTATCATGCAAAATACCGATCTCCACTGATCTCTTTTTACCATGATAAACAGGCGTAAAACTATGCACAGTTACTAAAATTGGGTCATTCACACGTTCCATCAAACGTCTCACTGCCAATTGAAAAGGTCGGTAAAATGTTTTTACACGCGAATCTCGTTCAGACTGTGACAGGTGTGCATTCCCTGGAATATCAAAAATTTCACTTTTTGATGGCATTGCATCAGGTGCATCTGGCGGTCTATTGCAATCATAGACCAATCTTGACACAGCGCCTGCGATCAATGCTGCATCTAGTTGCTCTGACAACCGTACAGCCACAGCCAAAGCTCCCGGGTCCCAGGCTGCATGGCTTTTGCGCACTTCTTGTGAAACCCCCAAAGAATTAAAAGAAGCTGGAATATCAGACGAGGCATGCTCACATACAATAACTATGGATGATGACCCATTTGTATTTTTTACCATTGCATGGCGTTCCAATTTATCGACAAAGCCGCTCAAAGTTAACCCTCCAATTCGACTAGCCTCTTGCCAAAACGACTTACTGTCAACATGATTTGTAATCAATAATTTCACCTGCCCTTCAGCTGTTATATTTTTATCAAAGACGAGGTACACCGATGATAAAAGCAACGTTGACGATCTCAGATCGCATTCAGAACAAGCTGGATGAACTCACACGCGCGGAGCGGCAGTTGGCACATTCAATCTTGGAAAACTACCCAGCATCAGGCTTGGGTTCCCTGAGCGTTTTGGCAAAGGGTGCTGCAGTTTCTGTACCAACAGTTGCGCGAATGGTTCAAAAACTCGGTTACAACGGCTATCCTGAATTTCAAACAGAGTTGCGTGAAGAGTTAAAGGCCAAGGCAAATAGTCCCATTGCAAAGCACAATATTTGGGCAGAGAGTGCTCCATCTGAGCATATTTTAAACAGATTTACTGATGCCGTGATAAATAACATTCGACACACTCTAAACCAAATTGATCCTGATGATTTCGATAAAGCCTGCTCTATGAGCGCCAATATCGAAAACCACCTGTATATTGTTGGGGGCCGCGTAACCCATACATTGGCCGAATATCTCTTTATGCATATGCAAGTTATTCGATCGAAGATTACTCATATTCAATCAACTTCTAATACATGGCCACAGTACCTACTGGATGTAAAAGAGGATGATGTTTTTATTATTTTTGATATGCGCCGGTATGAGAATAATACACTTAAACTAGCCGAGATTGCACACGATAAGGGCGCAAAATTGATTTTATTTACAGATCAATGGCGGTCCCCAATACACCTGTTGGCTGATATCATTTTAAGCAGTCGCATTATTGCTCCATCAGCTTGGGATTCAGCAGCGACGCCACTTTTATTACTCGAAACTATGATTTCAGAGGTTCAAAATCTGACATGGGGCAGAACAAAGAGGCGCATGGAGGTACTTGAAACCATATTTGATCAAACAAAATTATTCCGAAAATTTACCTAAAACATGATGTAGCACAGAATTTATCAAGCCATCAGAAATGTACCATGGACTTTAAACTGATTGCTCGTAAATAATTAATTCTATAATGACCAAAGGCCGCCTCACTAAAGGCAGCCTTCACTTTCTATAATGTAGAAATCATTTATTTTAGGTCTGCATCTCGAGCTGCGTTTACGTCTGTGTCAGCCGCAGCAACAGCTGTAGTCAGTGCATCAAATATTTCTGGTCCACGTGCAACGTTGATTTTAAACCAATCATAAACTGGGGCTGCTGCTTCAGTGAATGCAGCCTTTTGCTCGGGAGTTGGCACATAAAGATCACCACCACCGGCTACAAAATCCTCATAAGCTTGAATCGACTTACGCTTAGGTGATGCAAAAGTAGCCTGCTGTAGGGCATAGAAACCATCTACAACAACACGCCGCATGTCTTCTGGCATCGACATAAATTTAGCATTTGACATCCACCATAAGGCACCCATGTAGGCGTGACCGTCTAAAGTGACATATTGTAGGCCAGCATCTGGAAACTTCATACCCATAATGTCGGTGATGCCGTTCTTGGAACCTTCTACGACACCAGTCTGAAACGACGTAAACAGCTCTGGCCACGGAATTGGAGTCGGAGACGCACCGAGCGCCTTCACTAATTCTTGAGGCAGATCAGCTACAACAGTTCGAATTTTTAGGCCATCCATGTCACTAGGTTCCGCAACACGCCGTTTAGTATTAGCAAAATTTCGCCAACCGCC
>Ga0066605_10000791_pt1 | contig 21027 bp, 29 predicted proteins | sample SaaInlLV_DNA_10m_FD_60385 | JGI IMG/M metagenome (GOLD analysis project Ga0066605, IMG submission 60385) | Marine microbial communities from expanding oxygen minimum zones in the Saanich Inlet - SI075_LV_DNA_10m | ecosystem: Environmental > Aquatic > Marine > Unclassified | place: British... | reverse complement strand
TTATTGCTCTTATCGGGATGCTCAACTTTTTCGTCATCTCAGTTCTCTGCACCGTCTGGCCGAGTGTTGAACTCCTCACCTTCGTCCCCAGAGAAAATAAAGACTATATATCCATCCTCTTCGGCTTCATTAAAATACCTTTGGGAACAGAAACCGTTGTGGCAATTACCACCGGTCACATTGCATTAATAGCTATTACAATGTTAGGCGCTATTATAGGATTTTACTTCACACCTGGTGGTAGAAAGTAAAAAAAATCCGTCATATGACGGATTTGGTTAAACAAAAAAAGATGTTAAATTTACTTCTTTGTAGTCTTCTTCTTCTTTAACTTTGCTGCTAATTCTTTAGCTTCTTGTTCAGCTTTTGCTGCAAACTCCAAAGTATCCTTGACGATTTGCTCGGACTTTGCAGTATTATTGCGGAATGTAAGTGCACCAGTAATAAAACCAGCAATGAAGATTGATAATGTAACTAGAATATCCATAAGATAATTATTTAATCTAAAATGTGGACATATTCAACAATAAATAATAATATGAATAAATCAGAATTAAAAAAGCTCTCTAAGATTGAGTTAGAGAAGTTAGGCAGAACAAAAGGTGTTGAATTAGATAGAAGATTTAATAAAAAAACATTAATAGAACAGTTAACTGGTCTATTTACAAAAAAACCTACAGTTACAACTCCGGTAGAATCAGCAAAACCAGTTAAAACAACAAATATTACCATCTCATTACCGACTTTAGAAGATAAAAAAGCTAAGCTCCGTAATTTAAACTTTTAAGTGTGATTAAATAATAATATGGCACTAGGAAATAATATAGCATTCTTTAACGAAACTACTTTTTTATTAGGTGATGAACAAACAGCTAATACCGGTATATCCGGTATAGATATTACAGCAGTAGGTGGAGCAGCAATTGACTCACCAGCAGCTAAAGTTTTATTTACATTAAAAGAACCATTAATAGGTGAAGCAGGTCCTTATACAAGATTATTCATTGACACCGAGAGAGACTTACAATTTGAAGTTCAAGTGATGGCAAGATATTTAGATGATACTATTGCAGTTATTACATCTGATAGATTAGCTATTCAAGGAACTTTCGTTGAAGGTGGTGGTACAGGTAGTGAAAATATGACATTATCAGCTAAAGGTCCAAATTCAGTCGGTCCAACACTACGAAGACTATCTCATCTAGGTTACGTTTAAACAACAATTTATAAACATTAAAAAGCCGTCATTTAAATGACGGCTTTTTTTTACTAAACTTTCAAAGCCATATCCCAGATGACTAACTGCAATCTAGGACTAAACTTAAGTGTATGTTTCTTACATAACTCAGCTACCATTGCAGATTTAGCAGTATGTTCATCACGGCTACCGCAACAAGGCATTAACCATACTCTCTCTCTGCTTACTAAACCAATATCGATATATTTATCGAATAGTTCCTTTTCATCATCTTCACTATTAACAACAAACTTAAAGCATGAACCGAGTTCGTTATGATATTTTAATACTTCAGGTTTATATCTAAGCTTTTCTGCATCACCGTTATTACTCATCTTAGGAGATACAGTAAATGTCGCGTTATATACCGAAGCCCAGTCAGGTAAAGGCATTAACGAACCGTTCGTTTCGAAATCAATACGAGGTGAAAATTTAAACCTATCGATAAATGATACTAACCAGCTCATTAACCTCTTTTGCTGGAGCAATGGTTCTCCACCGGTAATCTTTAGTATAGCACCATCCTTAAGATTCTGTACGAAACCATTGTTCTCATAGAAATTATTAAGTTCATCATATGTATAGCGATTTTTAACTGACCAAGATACAAACGAATCACAACCATGAGGTGAATCCTCAGATGCAAACCCTTTACAAGTAAGATTACACATCGATAATCTCATAAACACGGAAGGTTCCCCTATATATTTACCTTCCCCTTCAATTGTATAAAAAACATGATCATCACTCAAGCTTAGCGTCTTATTTAAATCTACCATACACTAATTATATTATAGTTCCGGTTCAAATCAAGTTGAATATTATATTTAATTGCAGATAACTGTTAACAAACACATTTTTTTACAGGTAAAAATTTTATAAATATATGTATATGGCAACAAAAAAAACTACTCGTAAGAGTACTAAAACCGTAAAGAAGCAACCCATAACACAAACAGATTTAAATTTTGAAATACCAAAAGATGGTTGGGATTTAGATTTTAAAATAAAACAGGAGTACGATTTAACTCCAAGACAGCAGGAGTTTTTAAATGCTACACTACAACAAACTAATAAAATGTGTATTGTTGATGGACCTGCAGGTACAGCAAAGACTTATCTAGCTGTTCTTGCTGCTTTGAAGCTTTTAAATACAAGAAGTGTTGATAATATTATATATATTAGATCAATTGTTGAGAGTGCTTCTAGAAGTATGGGAGCTTTACCCGGTGAATTAGAAGATAAGTTTGCACCATGGTCAATGCCTCTTATTGATAAATTAGAAGAGGTATTAGTTGGTAATACTGGTAATAACTTATTATCTAAAGGTTATATTAAGTGTATACCAGTTAACTTTACTAGAGGTTTAACGTTCAAAAACGCATGCGTCATAATTGATGAAGCGCAAAATATGACTAACTCGGAATTAACTACTATATTGACACGATTTGGTGTAGATAGTAAGTATATTGTTGTTGGTGATACCTTTCAAGCTGATATCGGCGAAAAGAGTGGGTTTAAAGGTATATATAAAGCTTTTGATGACCCGGTATGCGCCGATGAAGGTATTAATACCTTTAAATTCGATGGAGATGATATAGTTCGAAGTGAAATCTTAAAGTTTATCGTCGAAAGACTCAGTACCGTTAAGTAATTCTTTCATCGCTTGCTCTAACCCAATTGGTTGTACGTTAATGACCGGTTCAGGAGACCTTTCTTTAGTTTCTGCAGGTGGTTTAATTGCTTGTTGTATCTGAGAGAAAACATTTGTTTCTAACTCTATAGATTTAGGATCTCTTTCCCGCGTAGCTGGCATACTACCAGCAAGTCCAGACATTCCTATAGAATTTTTTTGTACGTTATTTGAATATATGTCTCCCAAGCTCATTAACTTTTATTCCCCCATGATGTACCTGCAAATGGATCCCCAAAACCTGTACTTTTCTTATTATATAAACCTGATGCTGGGTGAGTTTTTTCTATAACTGGTTTAACTTCGGTAGCTCCTTTAACAACTGGCACTTCAGTAATATTGTTTCCAATCACTGCAGTGTTTGTAGTGATTTCTGATTCTGATTCAGTTACATTTTCTTCCTCCGTATTATCATGAATCTGTAATGTAATATCACCGAGACTTTCTTCATATATAGCACTATTACCTTCATGCTCCCATACTTCTACTTTAATAAGACGTACACGCCTATTAGTTGTTTCATTTACATATTTACTAACTGTATCATAAACCCATTCAGCTGTTCTTTCAATGCCAACACCTTTCTTAGCAATACGAAGATCAATCATACCTTTTGTAGACATTAACTCAAACATACTCAATTCAGGATCATCAGCTGCTACTACAGTTGTATGGTCGAATTGTTTCTCTAAAAGCTTCTTTATTTCTCTACATCCACCGAAATCAAATACCCAATTTTTATCATCTAGTTCATCAGCTGTAAACCATAACTTACATTGCAAACGGTAACCGTGAATTAACTTACAATGACTATCTGCTCTCCATTGACGAAAAGCAGTTGATCCCATAGGAATAATTTTAGTTGATACATATCTCATATATATATTATGAAGTATATATTGTAGTATTCAACTATTAAATTATTTTTTTAAAAAAGTGGATTAATATTTCTAATGATTTATAATACCTTTAGGTGGAAGGGAGGAGAATATTACGATTGCCTTTTATAACTTTCTTTATTAACTCCTCTTTTAAGAGATACATTTCTTTTATCAAATGCATATGCAGCTCCACCATTTACCTTTATTTGAATAAAACCAGGTTTATCGATAATAGCTGATACCGTACCTACTGCTTTAGGGTTCTTTTTTGTTTTAACAAATACTTCATCACCGACTTTAAATTTAACATTTGATACCGGTGCTGGTTTAGCTGGCGGGGTTGGTTTAGATGTTGGTGTTGGTTTAGATAGTGCAGACGGGTTAACATAATCACTAGTAGCTGGTTTTTGTGGTTTACGTCTTAATTCCTGTTTTAATTTTTTCGTTTTAAGCCTTTCTTGTTTAGTCTTTTCTCTCTCACGTTGCATTCGAGCTTTTTCAGTCTGAGCATTTCTATAACCTTTACCACCTGCTGCAGCTATATCACCGATACCTTTTGCTAATTTAAATGGTGCTTTTACAACGTTACCTACCCCACGCGCGAGACCACCTAAAAGACCACCACCACTTTTCTTAAAATCAGGATTACCTACTTGTTTTGATGTACGAGCACTACTACCTATATTTTCATTTAATATTTTATTAAACTGACCATTTTTATAACATTTTTCAACTATATTTTCGTTTAATTTAAATATTTTTTCAGCTTTTTTAAATAATTCTTTATCGGTCATTGAAATATTTAATCAATACTATATAATTAATGTATGTCAGATAGAGTTAAAATTACGAAATTACCAACAGCTAACGGTAATATGCCGTTAACAGATAACGAAAAGGCGGATGTCATCAATGATGCTACATTTGCTTATGAAAAATTCCTGGATGCATTACGTATTGATTGGCGTAAAGATCCTAATAGTGATAATACACCTAGACGTGTAGCGAAAGCTTATGTGAATGATATTGCTGCAGGTTGCTATAACGAATTACCTAATATTACTGCATTCCCGTCTGATGGATATGATGGAATGGTGTTTCAAGGTGGTATTCCAGTTAAGAGTTTATGCTCTCATCATCACCTTGCTTTTACAGGTAGGTGTCACGTTGCTTATATTCCATCTGCAGATGGAAAGGTTATTGGATTGAGTAAGCTTAATCGGATTGTAGAGCATTACGCCCGTCGACCTCAGATCCAAGAAGGCCTTACAGTTCAAATCCATGATGCTATTAGCAAGATATGTGAGGGTAATAAAGGCGTTGCAGTGATGTTAACTGCTACTCATACATGCGCATGTCTGAGAGGTGTTAAGCATGATGGTTGCGAGATGAAGACGTCAAAGCTTACTGGTGACTTTATGAGTGATTCATCTACTAGAAGTGAATTCTATCAGTTTATAGCTGATATGAAGAGTTAATTAGTCTAAATTGTTTTGCTTGGTGACGTCGATGACGCCGCCAAGCTCTTCAATAAAATCCTTACCAACGAGTATTTTATACTCGTTTTCTTCTCTTGAACCTATAGAGAATTTTGTATTAGGGTGTAATTCATCACCTATTTTAATATCAAACTCAACGACAGGTCTATTGTCAATTGTAGCATTACCATCTGAATCTGAACCGACGTTAATATCGATATACTCTACAACTGGTTTGGTAATTGTTTGATCGTTAACGGTTTTGAAAGTAACTTCATCACCATTATAATTTAAATTAATACCGTGCAAGACATTGTAAGCCCCATTGCCGCTATCAATCTTAGCTTCAATGGGACCTAGTTCTTCAAACTCTATTGTTTCTATTAATCCAAGAGGTTTGTTTGATTCGAAGAATTGTTTAAAGTTAATCACATTATTATTTATGCTTTACCTTCGTTCTTCTTCTCTTGAATTTGCTTACGAATTTCTTTTGTAAGTTTTGCAATTTCTAGAAGAGCTTTTCTAGCTCTTGTACCTGCAGCTCCCACACCTTTTTCATTAAATTTTTCAATTTCTTCTTGAAAAATATTATATTGTTCTGTTAGTTCATCAGTTAATGTATTCATATTAACATTACTTACATTTCATTAAAAATAAAACAACTTTAGTTATAAAATTTATATCTAGATTTACCTATAGCTCCTCTACCATACCAATTCAACTTTGGATTATTTCTTATTTCCTGTACATCAATTAAGTTTAAAGGTAAAATAAATCTTTTTTCAAAAGAACGGTCATGTTCAACATCACCTTCAGTGTTAGTATAACCTGGATCAGTATATCTATTTTTTTCAGATGAATGCCATAATTGAAAGAAACCAACAGAAGAACCTATATGTGGTAATCCCATCATGATACTAGTATCGTTACCGATATCATCATATCTTCTACTACCGTAAATTGTTTCTTTATCATTTACATATTTATCTATGATATTATAAAAATTTCCAGGAAGCTTAATATCACTATCTAAATGTAAAATCCAATCAACTGGATTTATATATTCTAACCCTTCATTAATAGCTTTACATTTTGCAAATTGTGCATTTTGATAAATTTTTTCACTGTATATATATTCTAGATTATTATCTTTACATATATTAATAGTTTTACTATCATCCTTATGAGTTATTATTAACCAATTATTTAATATTTCTTTATTGGATATTATTTTTGATAAATAATCACTATAATCAATTGAGACTGTAACTGCATCTATTTTCATAAATCAAAAATATCGACTCTATCTTTACCGTAAAAGTTTTTAAATCCTTTTTTATTCAAAATTTCTCTATACAACGGTGTTTCATAATTATATGGAAAACAAAATATATCTGGTATATAACCTAATTTTTGTTTAAAATCATGTAACATATATCGATTATCTGGTATCATACATTCAACACAATCCGCTGTTTTTATATTATGGAAATGACTATGACACCCTATATAACAATCATCTGATTCATCAATTTCTTTAATTTGAGACCATTTCATATAATTTGTATAATCACCGTTAAATGCCTTTTTATGTGCTTCATTACATATAATATATTCATCATTTTGTTCAATATTTTCAGGACATACAATACCACTACTGATAAAAAAATATTTTTTTGTTTTTATATTTTTAAGTTCCTCTAAAAATACATACTGAGTATATAAACCGTCATCAAATGTAAGTGTATATTGATCTAAAGGTAAATCGAAAAACCTTTCTTCAAACTCATGAATTATTAATATAGGTTTCATTTCAATTTTAACACATATTCAATCACATCACTTTTAAAGTGACCTTTAATTGTTTCAGCATTCGATATAATGCAGTGCCCGCCTATTTTACCTTTCGGCGAGGTAAGCACTGGTCTGATTACATTAGTTTTACCTAATAACCTATAACCTCTATTATATTCAGTATTCCATTTTGTAATAACATCATTAAACGGTAGATTATTTTCATTGCAAAGTCTATCAACATCATCATGAAAAGCAATACACATACCATAGTATAGAGTTGAGAGTATCTTTGCAGTTTCTACAGTCTCAGAATTTTTTAAAATTTTATATTTAACTTTAATATTTTTAAAATGTCTTTTTGCTAAACTAAGACTGCGTTTATTTTCTGCGCCTATAAACTTTTTAAATGTCTTTAAACTTTTATATAGATTTGGATGAACTCCAATTATTGGTGAATATACAATATTAAGTGTTGATATATGTTTTGTTGTACCAGGTAATACAGTGCTATGTATTATAGTAAGTTTAGGATTATATTGTTTAATATATTCTTGAACTATATGTATAAAATTTTCACTATATGGTATGCAAATATTCATTACATCAATATTATCAACGCTCATCAAAGGGGAATCAATATCTATAATAGTTACGTTATAACGTCTTTTACTGTATAAATCGTAAATTGCTTTACCAGTTTCACCATTACCTATTATTATAATATTTTCTTTTTTACGTTTAAAAATCATAATCTATTAAAAATACAAATAAATGGTTCTGCTTGTTTATATCCTGAAATACTACCATAATATAAATCACGATATTTTATATATTCACTACTTAAAGGGTCAGGCGGCTGTTGTAATTCAGTTGTATAATTATCAACACATTTATATTTTATTTTTGTATAATCTTCAATATTAAAAAATGTATTATAATTTATATATTTAAAATTCCATTCACCACTACCTGGAATTGAAAATTCATACAATGAAGTTACAGAGCAGTTAGGTCTCGGTCTACATGCAACTCTTACTGCTTTTGATACTAACTCATGGTCAATATGTATATCACCACTATAGTTCGTAAACACTGTATCAGGTTGTATTTTATTTACTACAGATGTTATATAACTGGTGATAGATAAATGAGAATGTATATCTAAACTTACATCATCATATACATGTTGTATTAATTTTGAAATACCTAAACTCTTAATATTTTTATATAGAGTTTGTTTACGTAGCGTTTCAATATCAGATTTACTACCTGGTCTATTTCCTCTACACAACACACATAGTGTTATATTATTATCTTTAGATAGTTTTGATATAGTACCTCCCATACCAAACTCTGCATCATCTGGATGTGCAACAATAATTAAAATTTTTTTCATAATAAACTTTCTATAATATCAGATATATTATATTTTGATGTATATATTGTATTCATTTTTGAACAATCAGGTTTTCTATTAATTATATCACCATAATTATCTGAAAATACTTCATTATATTTTTTGTATAAAATATTAGCATCTGTTTTTGATAAATCCATGCATATTTTAGCTAAGTCATTAATACGTATCATATTATCTTCATTACCAATATTAAAAATATCTCCAATATATACATCACGCGTTATTAATTCTGACATAAAATTAACAGCATCTTTAATATCACAAAATGTTCTACACTGATCCCCGGTACCATATATATTAATATCTTTATTATTTTTAATAGCATTAACCATTTTAAATAAAACTCCTTTATTGTCGCCAACACCTGTAACATTAAAAAATCTCATTATTATACTCTTAGTGCATAAAGATTTACATAAAAATTCTGATGTTAATTTACCAGATGCATACCCCCATCTAGATTTATCAGGGCAACCTATAGTTAAATTATCTGTTTCATTTGCTAAAGCAGTATTATGATATACTTCTGATGTACTACTGAAATATATTTTTTTATCATATTTTTTTACTAAATTAAATACATTTAAATTTATTTTTAACATATCATTTAAAAATGTATCTGATTCATTATCAATTCGATCAATACCGACAGGACTAGCTAAATGAAAAATAATATCACACTCACTAATCTCTTTTTCTAAAGTGTTACCGTTATTTGTTAAATCGTATGAGATATATCTATATGGTAATTTATTTTTGTTAATAGATTTATCGATAGTAGTAACTATATAACCCAAGCTATGTAGCTTAGTTGATAGAGCTTTACCTATAAATCCATTCCCACCAGTTATTAAAATTTTCATGTATATAAATCTTTAATTTCACGTATTGTATTAACGCGAGTATTATTATAATTATATATTATATTACGTTGATTTACAACTTTTAATGTTTGGTTAATAAAACTATCTAAAGTTATATATTCAATTTTTTTACACATATCGTTATCGCTAACCATATTCAATCTAAGTTTTTTCATTAGCCCTTTATTCCTCGTTTTACCATATACACGAGGTATTCTTAATATCACCCAATCATCATAATTATCTTGAATGTATTTTTCCATTAGTAATTTACTGTAACAGTAAATATTTTCAGGTAATTCAACACCTTTAGTACTAGCGAATATAAGCTTAGCATTCGATTGCTGAGCAAGTCTAACCATATTAATAGTACCATTTACAATTGTATCTACTACCTTTTCACTATTATGGAAATCAAAGTCATCACTCGGACCAGCAAAGTGAAATAAATTATTACAACTATTGTAGTTATATTGTAATATATTACCATAATCAATGTTAATACCTCTGGTTTGTTTTTTTAAATTACCCCCTAAAAAACCTCTTTCCGCTCCAGTAAATATGTTAGTTATCATTTTATATACTTTGGGTTAGTTTTATGAAAAGCAAACATCGTATCACATTTACACTTATCAAGAACACATGTCATACAACTAGTTAAAAAAGTTTTATTAAGTTTATGAACTGGTATAATTTCTTCAGAACAAATATTTTGTATTGTACCATCCATATTAATGACATACATTAATGACTTACAACTCCAACCTTTAAATTTATTAAGTTCATATCTATTAATATCACCTTCTGTTAAAATGTATTGGTTATCATTATTATCGATGTATTTAATATTAGTTGTTATTTCACCTACATGCTCTTTTAGATATTTTGTTGCATTTTTAATACCTACACCTTTACCGTAATTTGATTTTATTTTTTTTGTAGGTGTAATATAATCATGAAAATAAGTCCAAAATTCATCTTGATATTTCGGAGACCAACCCCCAATAACACCACTTTCTACGCTTTGCAAAAAATTGAGGTTAACGAATACATCGTTATCTTTAAATCTATCGATAAGATCTTTCGTCTGTTCCCAATATTTTTTATTATCAGGTAGATTAATATTCGGGAATATACTTAAATTTTCTAAATTTTTATTTAAGTCAATAACTTTTTGAATATACTTTTCACCACAGTATTCAGGGTGATAAGAAGCTTCTATTGTAAGTTTATTATTTTCTTTAACATCAAACTTTTTATAAAAATCATAAGGCTTTGCTAAATTAGTAATTAAATCAACCTGTATACAATATTTATGTTTACATAATTCTGAAATAATATCTTCGATATCTGGGTGCAACGTCGGTTCACCACCGAGTATTTCAACAGAATATGGCGTCTTAACCATTAGTTTTATCGATTTAATAGTATTCTTCCATGCTTTAATAAGATGTGGTTTAGTCTTAAATGTATTAAGATTGAAATTCATTGCACTACAATAACTACACCTATACTGGCATATATCTATAAGATTCCATGAAAATGTAATTAAATCATATTTTTCATCACCAGCTTCTTTAATATTATTAATATTAATGTTTTGATTATTTAATTTTTTCATTTTATATTATCAATATATTTAGGAAATAAGAATTTTGTCGAACAATCACACCGTTCTAGCGGACATTTAACGCATTTTGTTAGATTTTTTTTAGTTAACTCTAACAATGATATTCTTTCATATGTACAACCATTCTCTATAATGCAATTCATATCAACATTATATATCATTGGTTTACAATTCCAATTTTTAAATTTTGCGTAATCATTTACTACTATTTCTTTTTCGGTATAATAATATTTACCTGCTTCATCTTCATAAGGTATATTTTCATGACCAGTTGTTAAATTACTACTAATTTGATCATCACATTGTTTACTAGATTTTAACGGGTTACCTTTTTCGTTTAATCTACATGGGGTGTTTAATTTATTATTTTTTAATATATTATTAAATTTTTTAAAAAACTCATCTGTATAATTAGGTTTATATCCTTTATTAATACCATCTTCTACTTCAAATAACATATTAACATCAATTTTGATATTATTTTCTTCGAGTATATTAATTGTTGATATGGTTTTATCCCACAATTGAGGCTTATCATGTAAATTTATTGAAGAATTTACATCTATACCTAAATTATGTAATTTTATTATTTTTTCTGTAAATGAAGTATTATGATATTCAGGGTGATATGATGTTATTAATCTAAGTTTATTTTTAGATTCCACTGAATAAAACTTTTCATAAAAATTGAAAGGTTTAGCTAAATTAGTAATCATATCAATACTCGTACAGTTTTTATTGTTAGATAGCTCTTTTATAATTTCATGAATATCTGGATGTAAAGTAGGTTCACCGCCTAATAATTCAATAGTAAATGTTATACCGAGTCGACTAGTATTTAACATTTTTAAAAACGGTTTCCATACTTTTAAATTTTTATTATCAAATGTATTAAGATTATAATTTACAGAACTACAGTATGTACAATTGTATTGACATTTATCTATCAATTGCCATGAGAAAAAAATACTATTATAATCATCGTGACCAGCTTTAATAAATTTTTTTACCATTTACAGTTATCCCACCCCGATCTTATAAAATTTGTATTTGTATCTCTAATACATTTTATTAAAGTATTAAGAAATTCTGAACGAGTAGTTGGTTCATGGCAATTAACATTGAGAGCATTCATTAGTTTAAAATCGTCATCAGGTAGATGACCAATACCACATTTACTATAACATCCATTTGCACCTGCATTGACGAATGTAACATTTTTACCGAAATTTACCACACTAAATTTTAATTGCTCATAACCTCTTTGATATACAAACCCAGCAACACCATATATAATAACTTTTTTACCTTGACTAGCCAAACCACCAGCAACATTAACCATATTTGTTTCTTGTATACCAAAATTAAGACATCTTTCTGGATATTTTAATTTAAACTTTTTAAATCCCCACATATCTGCATGTAAAAAATATAAATTTGGGTTATTATATTTTGATAAAAATGTATCTAATGTATTTCTCATTTTAATTATAAACGTCTTTAAGATAAATATTAAGTTCACTTGAAAAATCCTCAAATGTCATTTCACGACCAGTAATTTTAAAGTTATTTACACCTTGTTTAATAAGTTGCTTAATTTGAGATGTTTTTAAATCCATTCCATAAGAATCTCCTAATTTTTTAATAACCTTTTCTTGACCGATATTCGGATCAAACCCTTTCGGTTTTTTATATGTAGATCTTTCAGATAACCAACACTCTTCTACTTCATACATCTCTTTTTGACCTGCATCAACCCATGGTTTTTTATAAAGTCTATTTTGTTTAGCAATTTCTTCAAAATGTATACCGTAATACGGGCAATTATAAATACATGTATCATTAAGCATAATTTCATACTTATTTTGATCTAAATCTATAAATCTTTTATCAAATATATGTTCACACCTAGGTACAATATAATCATATAGTTTTTCAAGTCGTTTATATAAATTAAAATCATCATCTGTCATTGGAACGTTTATCTTACCAAAGCTTGTAATTGATCTCGTATGTTTATATAAAGGGTATTTTTCTTTAATGTAATTGAGTAACGTTTCATTTGCAGTAATAATAACATTACCTTTTTTATGGAACTTTTTAAGTAATTCGTTACCTGTTTTATCTGTAAGATCAATAACAGGGTTTGTAAATGTAAGTGCAATTGAGATATTATTCCGATAGTAAAAATTAACAACTTTATCATCGTAGCATATATCCCTGTTAATACGGCCACCGTTCCATGGACAATTATTAATACCATCATAAACCGTAATATCAAAATTTTTAATAATATTTTTATTATTAAAGAAATATAATCTTAGTTCTTTACTTTTGCTAAATGCTCCTGCTATATTAAATCTCATAACTGTTCAATTGGTTTATAATGCCATTGTACTGGGTCGTTTTGCATATAATTAACCCCGTACCCTTTAACTGTTACAAATATAATAACACTTGGCTTGTTTTTACCTTGTCTTTTCTGCATTACAAACGCATTTTTTATATCATTTATATCATGACCATTAACAGTAATAACATTCCAACCATTATTTTTCATAAAACTTATAACTGCAGTTGTGTCAAGAACATCTGATGTTTTACCAGTAACCTGATAATTATTATAATCAACAGTAACAAATATATTATTAACGCTATTATGACCTATATATTGAATTGCTTCAAGGGTACTACCCATTTGCAATGTTGCATCGGTTATATTTACCCAAACTTTACATGTAGGGTTAGCAATTGCAATACCAGACCCAACCCCGAGAGCATTACCCATCGTTTCCTCACTATAATCGACAAAACCAATTTCATTATGTTTTACACCTACAGAAAGATTTTCAATATTTTTAAGGTAACCTAATTTTTTCCATATTAAATAATATGCTTGAGAACCAAAAGGCTTTCCTAGTACAATCTTATCACGGTATGGTACAACAATTTTATTTTGAAAAAGAGCTTCAATGTACGTTAACATTGAAAGTGCTGATGGTACATGTGTTAGTTTTTTATCAAATGAATATTTAACTAGCTCTGTAACTATATTATTCATAATAATGTTATATATATATATGTATCATTGAAAACAGTTTTATCAACTTAACATTATGTTTCAGCTTTTTATTTATATTTTTCAATATAAAACTCACCTTTACAGCAATTCCACTTACATTTTGTATAATTATTAGCTTTAATTTTAAATAAAATAGTATTTTTTAATATATTACCTGCAGGTTTTGTATCTAATGAATTTGAAGCACACATATAAAAATCACCATTACCGTTGAGTATAATGTACTTTTTACCCACAGCACATTTCCAACCTTGAAACGAAATACCATCTTGATATAGATCATTAGTATCGTGAATTTTTTTTATACCATCTTCGTGTGTTATTTCATAGTTTTCTTCATACACTCCTTTACAATATTCATTTATAAATAACTGATACATATTTGTTGTATTTTCAAAATCAATGAATCCATGTATTAATTCAATTTTATTTTTATATGGTTCTTGTAGAAGATCTTTACTATTTTTAATAATATTATTAACATGGTTAATATCATGTTCAAGCATAATATCTATTTTACCTAACATTCCATTATTATATATTAAATCTATTTTTTCTTTTAAGTTTTTAAAATCTTTTACGAATTTATGGTGGTATGATACATTAACTTCAAACTTTTGATCTTTATATCGATCTATTAAAGTTTGTATATATTTTTTACCAACTGATAGGTTAGTTTGAAATTCAACTATAATATTTGCATCAAGAGTAAATACATAATCGATAATATCTCTACATTTTGGATGAGTTGTTGCCTCTCCTCCGTGAAAATAAATACGAAAATTATTATGATTTATATTTTCTATTGCTTTTGTAATTGATGCTTTAATATCATCAAAATTATAATGGTTACCGTATTTCCAATGACAATAACTACAATCATAATTACAATAATCTGTTATACGAAATGTTATTTCATAAAATTCCTCATTTCCAAAGTCATAAATACCTTGTATACCTGTACTCTCTAAAATTTTATATTTTGTTGGATGTATCATATTAGAATCTATTAATTATTACACTCGATATATTTGATCATCGAATGATACTTGTTGCATTTCATCATCAGTTATACCATATGCATTATAATCTATAAAAAAATATTGATTACTATATTTATTATACATTAAATTATCTACTGATAATTCTGTAATAACATTTGTATAGAACTTTTTATTTTCAGGTGATTTTGTATATTCTTCAAGATATTTTAAAATTGAATTATCTTTAATTAGCTGTTTTTCATCGTATAATTGCTTTGCCTGTAATATAAATGGATGTTTTAAATCCAATTCTTTCATTTGTTTATTGAAGATTAAATTAGATAATTTACATATTTTTGTAATAAAATTATATTCATTACAAAATGTAAGATGTAATGCTGAATTGAATGGAAATTCAAAATATAAATAATCACGAGTTATAGAATGATATTTTAATAGAAATTTAGCTTTTGTATGATCATAATAATTTTCAAAATATGCTTTTTGAAAATCATATAGACGTGGTTGTATTTTACATTTAAGAAATAGTTTTCTTTTATTAACAAAAATGATATTTTCTCTTTTTTCGTGTAAATTTACGCTTAAATTTAACATATTTTTCTTTCTGTACTATTTTCTTTACTAAGTTTAGATAATTTAGACACTTTATTACCAATATTTATTTTTTTACTTTCTATATTAAAGAAACACTTTTCAAACTTGCATATAGTTGGTTTTAAATTACTAAAATATTCAGTATAATTATTATCATTATTAATATTAAATACTGGTGGTGTATCTGAAAAGAGATGACTTTCACAAAAGAAAGAACTACCATCCCAGTCGACTACAATTCTATCTAAAGGTGCATTGCATCTATAACCAGTAAATGTATTATCATTTTCAAGCCAAAAACTAAATCTAGATCTTTTTTGATTATCCACCGGTATTGTATCGTCAAAAAAGAAACTATGTTGTTTCAATTCGTTTATATCTTCATTTTTTTCAATATATGATACTTCAGCTATATCACTCTCTATTGGTTGCGAAACCTTACTATCAATTAAAGGACATACTTCGCAATGATCGGTACCGATAACTTTTGTAGCAAATTTAAAATCTTTCATAACATCTTTTTTACTGTTATACATAAACGATAACATGTTAAGCATACCATATTTTTTTAATATTATTGCTTTTTTAATAAACGTAGATATATTTGTTTGTGTATTATGGTAGCTACCACACACTTTCATTGTTTGATTATTATTCGAATATCTCTTACAGAATTTTTCCCACCAATCATTTTTAAGAGCAAGATTCGATTGTATATCAAATGTAAATTTAACATTTTTATTAACCCCTTCAAATAAACCATCTATATAATCAAAGAGGTATGGGTATATTGTCGGTTCACCTCCGTATATATACATATATATAGGCTTATTAAAATGTTCATATGCTGTATTTATAAGCTCGCATATATGTTTTACATTATGTATAACAAATGGTACTTTATTATAATGGAGATCAGTACAGTAGTAGCAATTATAATTACATTTTGACGTTAATCTAACTTCTATAGTAAATATATCCTGCTCTACCCCAACTGTCTTATAATTATGCATTTTGTTTCTTTTCTTTAAATATCTTTAATAATCCATCACAATTACAGCTTGTATGAGGGCAAGATACAGCACAAACTCTACCTATATCTCTAAAAAAGAACGGATTTGTTAATAAATCTTTTCTTTCCTCAAAACATACACGATGGACTACACCGGTATAAGATATTTCATAATTATTATTCCAGCAATCCCAATTTTTGAAATTAGTAAATTCATTTTCAAAAATATTATAATCATTATACATTTTTTTATTACCTAATTTATCTTCAAATGTAAAATAATCTGGATAATCTTTAAATCTTTCAAATTCTTTATAAAATCTTTCACTATAATTTTCTAATTTATGTACATCACCATCTGCATATAAAAAATGTGGATGTATATTGATTTTATCACCGTATTTTTCTAATTTATCAACAAAATCATGCGTTTTCTGCCAAAGTTTTTCATTATAATGAAGCATTACATTTATTTTTACTTTAAACCCTCTGCTAACAGCAGTATCAATATTTTTTAAAAGTATTTCGAAACCTTTCTTATATTTAAATTCATATTCCGGGTGAAAGCTAAAAAGAAAATATAATTTATCATCATATTGGTGATTTTTAAAAATACTATTTTTATTTGAACCGTTTGTAGTTATATATAACCTACCATCTGTATGCTTCTTTACTGCTTCTAAACATTTTTCTATCAACTCTGGGTAATGTGGATGTATTGTCGGCTCACCTCCTAATAACCCAAGAAATACAGGTAATTTTGCTCGGGCAATATTTTTTATAACATGTTGTTGTTTCTGCCAGTCATCTATTTTACCCCATTCATCACCATACTCTTTCATAGCATAACAATAGGTACATTTAAAATTACACTGTGTACTAACATCCCAATGTACATATAGTCTCTGTATTTTATGCTTTATATCATATTGTTTTATGAAGTCTGGTTTATTGTTCATTTTTTAAATCTTAAATCAGTGTTATATTTATCAAAACTAATATTATCTAGACCATCTGTAGTTTGAATCCAAACAGGCTTGCAAATATATAGAATGCTTTTGAGTTGTAAAGAGCTGAATATTTTATAATCATTATTAATATCATCATCTCTAGGCCAATACTTAATACCATTTCTCTTAAAAACTATTTGACTCAATTGAAAGTCAGTATGGTCATATTTTTTTAAAAATTCAGAAAGAATATTGATGTTTTTATAATTTCTAAATTTTTTAAAAAACCTTTCATAGTATACTTTTATATTTTGTTTATTAGTTATAATATCTTTTGATATATAATTTAAAAAATTAACATCATAATTATAATCTAAAAATTTAAAAAAATTAGATTTTATATAATCATCATCCTCAAGAAAGAAAACAAAATCTCCGCAACTTTTATTAAATAAAAATTTATATGTATCTGTTAGTTTCTTATGTTTTTTATAAAAATAAGAAATATTAACATTATTTTTATATACTTCAGTTATATCATTACTATCATTATTAACAATAATTTCAATATCATATTGAGGTAAATTATCTAATATACTTTTAATACATCTTTTAAATAAAAGTGGTCTGTTGTGAGTTAAAATTAAAATTGATAACTTCATAATTTTACCTTTTTAAAATCTAACCCGTCAAAGCAAGCATTAAGTAAACAAATTTCACACTTATTTAAATACGTTTTAAAATCTAAATCATGCAAACTTAACGGCTTTATATTCTTATAATTGTAATCATTACATCGGTATATTTTTAAAGTGTAATCAATAACAATATTTTTTTTACCACTTTCGCATTTCATATATTTGAAATTCTTATGAATATTATTACCTTTAACGTCAGAGTAATTAATTACTTTATCACCATCTATAATAAAATCCCAACCCTTTTCAAAATACATTCTTAATTCAGGATAATATTTCATCCAATATCTATACTCCAAACTTTTACCGTTATCCTTACCTATTAAATAATCATCATCTTTAAATTTTTCATATCCTTTATAATTGTGTAATGATAAATTTTCTATTTCAGTAAATTTCATAATTAATTTTTTAGGGTACTTTTTAGCAATAAAATGAAGCTCTTTAAGCATTTGTTCTTTTTTAGGTATTTCGGTACTAAAAAAACAATAACCAAGACTGCTATATTTTTTGCATATATCCATTTTTTTAACATATTCTTCAACTGTTTGTTTTCCTATATGATAGCTGTTACATATATTAACAGTATGGTTTGAGGTTTTTATTCTATTAATTTCTTTAAGAAATTTTTCTAATCTACTAGTAGATAAACTTAAATTTGTATGGGTTTGTAAAAATAACTCTCTTTCAGGGAAAAGCTCAACAATTCTATAATTTAAATATTCCCAATATTTACTTAAAGTCGGTTCACCACCGTAAAAGTAAAAAAATATTTTTTTCTTACTTTTTGGTATTTCAGCAAGTTTATCTAAAACATTATCACATTGTTCTTTAGTCCATGTTTTAGTCTTATTATCGTATTCATCACAAAACCAACACCGGTGATTGCATCTAAAACAAGGTTTTAAAGTAATCTTTAAATCATAATCAGGCCATTCTTCAGTTTTAACAATTTCAAAACTTTTTATTATTTCTAAATTATTCATACCTTTTGTTTGTAATAATTCCACTGTATATCACACCCGCAATTTGATAAAGGGCATTCCACGCACTCTGCCTTTCCAGTTATATTCAATGGCTTTTTAGTACAATCATTAAATATTGCACCAAAGTGGGTTATCTTATATCTTAAAGGTGTACACTTCCAACCGGAAAATCTTGTCAATTTATTATCGTAAATAGAATGTTTATTTAAATTATATGTTTTATTATCATTTGTTTTAAACATATATCTATTGTTATCCTTTTTAGCAAAATCTTTCATTTCACTTAGAAAATCTTTATCATAATTTACATTATATTCATAACAATCGGTTAAAAAACTAACTGTAAATTCAATATCTTTTTGTATCAAACTTTTAATTAATTCTTTATTTTTTTCATAATATTTTTTATTATCATGGATCATTATTATAGGTATAATTTTTACATATTCAAACTCGTTTATTTTTATAATTTTTTCTAATATACTTTCATCATAATATTCCATATGAACTGACGGGCATATTAGAAGTTTACTACAATCTTTATTATTAAATGCTTCATAATAACTTATATTTTTTTTAAGATTTGTTATTAAACTAATTTCTATACAATTTTCATATGAATTTAAAATTTGAATTATTTCATATAAATTATTATGCAAAGTTGGTTCACCACCTAATAAATCCACTTCATATTTACCTAATGTCTTTATTTTTAACCTTTTTAAAACATTTTTATATGATTGATTTTGTTGATTGCTCTTAAAAAAAGAAGATTTTGGTCTGGTTGCATCTGCCCCGAAGCCTTCATTGCAATATGTACAAGCTTGGTTACATACATCTATTAAATGCCATGTAAAGGTTTTTATATTATAATCTTTATTACCCGCTTCAATTATATCTTTATTACAATGCTTCATATTCTATCTTTAATAATTTTAATTATATCATCATTTTTATTTAAAAAAATACTTTTAAAGTTATATTCTATATCATATTTACGATATTTTAACCCGGTATCAATATTGATATAATTATCATCAACACCATGGTAAATTATTTGCTTATTATAAAACTTACATTCAGCTATAAAACGTGGACTACAATCAAAAGATTTTATTTTTTTGTTATCCTCTAGGTGAGTTGGTGTGTATATATACGCGTCAAACTTTTTAAAAATATCATCAACCGGTAATTCAGGGAATGTAACATTTTTTAATGAACTAAATAGTTTTTTATACTTTTCATTTTCATTTGTAAGAATAATATAATTTTCATACTTATATTGCATCATAACATCCAACAGATAATCATCACAAATCTTCCTACAGTTGGATGTTATATATAATAATGCAGTTTTAGTTTTAATACTTTCACTCTTTTTAAAAATATCAAACTTTATCTTCTTTTTGTAGTTAATAGATATTTTATTATCTTCATCATTATATACTCTATTATCCTGTAATAGAGTTATATTTTTATAAGGTAAATTATAGTGGTAATCTTTATTAGAACATCTAAATGAAAAAATATTTTTAAAAGAAAGAACAACCCCGTATCTTAACATTGTACGAGTAAACCCACCATCTACAAAAAGTATATTTTTACCTATTACATATTTAGGTCGATATTCGAAAAAGGTATCTTTTTTAATATCATCTATAACACTTTTATCTAAATCATACTTTGTATGTAATGCCTTTTC